>Ga0209075_1002180_pt1 | contig 17514 bp, 15 predicted proteins | sample Stecom2011_FD_187523 | JGI IMG/M metagenome (GOLD analysis project Ga0209075, IMG submission 187523) | Agricultural soil microbial communities from Utah to study Nitrogen management - Steer compost 2011 (SPAdes) (version 2) | ecosystem: Environmental > Terrestrial > Soil > Agricultural land...
TGGGCCGCATGGCGGGCCTGGCCTGCCTCCCCGTCCTGCCCCAGCGCCCGCTCCAGCGACGCCACACGGGCCTCGGCCTGCTCCGCATAGAGGGCGACCAGCGACTCGAGGCCCGCCTGGCCAAGGGAGTCACGCAGGCCCTGCAGGGTCTGGGGGTCGACCAGGCTATCCCGCCCGGCCAGCTCCGGCGCACCCGCCGAGGGGGCCGTCATCTCCTGCTCGCCCAGGTGGCGCAGCAGCATCTCGAGCAGCAGCTCCTGGCGCAGCGGCTTGGTGAGATAGCCATTCATCCCGGCGGCCAGGCAGCGCGCCTGCTCGCCTCCGGGGCCTCCCGCCGTCATCGCCACGATGGGAACGCTGGCCGTCCAGCCCTGGCGGGCCCTCAGGCGGCGCGTCACCTCGAGGCCGTCCATGTCCGGCATCTGCACATCCATGAAGATCAGGTCGAAGCGCCGCGTCGCCACCACCGCCAGGGCGCTTCCTCCGGAGCCGGCGATGGTGACCGTGCAGCCCAGGCGCTCCAGCATGGCCCGGGCCACCTGCTGGTTGACGGCGTTGTCCTCGACCACCAGCAGGTGCGCACTCGTCAGGTCCACCCGCCGGGAGGGGCGAGCGGCCGCGGAGGGCAGAGGCCCGGGGGCTTGCGCAGGCTCGAGGGGCAGCACGAACCAGAAACGGCTGCCCACGCCGGGCTCGCTGGCCACCTGGATGGCGCCGCCCATGGCCTCCACCAGCCGGCGGCAGATGGCCAGCCCGAGTCCTGTTCCACCGAAGCGCCGCGCGGTGGAGGCATCCCCCTGCCGAAAGGGCTCGAAGATTCGCGTCAGCTGCTCCGGCGCGATGCCGCGACCGGTATCCACCACCTCGAAGCGAACCAGGCCGGGACGCTCCAGGCGGACTTCCAGGCAGATCTCCCCCTGGTGGGTGAACTTCACGGCGTTGGAGACCAGATTGAGCAGCACCTGACGCAGGCGCCCCGAGTCGGCCAGCACCCGCTCGGGCAGCCCGGGGTCGAGCCGGGTGTGCAGCGTCACGCCGCGCGCCTCGGCGCGCGGGGCCAGCAGCGCCACCACCCCCTCCACCAGCTCGGCCAGGATCAGGGGCCGCTGCTCGAGCTCGAGCCGGCCCGCCTCGATCTTGGAAAAGTCCAGCAGGTCGTTGATGAGCTCCAGCAGCAGGCCCGCGCTGTCGTGGATGGTGGCCACATACTGCCGCGAGACGCCCTCGAGCCGCTGCTCCATCAGCAGGTCGCTCATCCCGATCACGCCGTTGAGCGGGGTGCGAATCTCGTGGCTGACCGTCGCCAGGAACTCGGACTTGGCCTGGCTGGCCGACTCCGCCTGGCGGGCCGTCGCCTCCAGTTCGCGACTCAGGGTCTCCAGCTCCCGGCGCGCCGCGGCGTTGTCCCGGGCCTCTCGAAAGAGGATCAGGGACACCAGGGTGGCCGACAGGCTCATGGCCAGGATCAGCACCAGCAGCAGGGCATAGAGCCGCTGCAGCTGGCGCCGCTCGCGAGTCGTCGTCTCGGCCAGGTGGCCATTGATGGCGATCACCAGCCGCTCGGTGCGGTTGGCCAGGGTCTCGAGCTGCCTGTCCAGCGCATGGCGCTGCGGCTGATCGAGGGCGGCCAGGGCCCTGATCTCGGCATCCAGGGCCTCGATGCGCTCGCCGACCTCCCCCAGCAGGCGCTGGGCAGCAGGAATGTCGCCGAGCAGGTCGGTGATATCGCCGCCCCCGCGGAGCAGGGTGAGTCGGCTGTAGAAGAGCTCGAAGCGCAGTGACAGGCCGGGGCGGTCGGCATCCGGCTGTGCCAGGTAGTTGCGCAGCTGGACCACATCGCGGTCCAGCTTGTAGGCGTGCCAGGAAGCGTCTCCACCCACGCTCTGGGCCAGGCTGTCCTGACGCCAGGAGACCAGGCCCACCACCAGCAGCGCCGCCGCCAGCAGCAGCAGCGCGCTGAGGGCGCCAAGCTTGACTCGGAGGGGAAGGCGCAGCATCGCGGGCCTCGTCGGGGCGCCCCTCAGGGGGCGTGGATATGCACGACGTGCCACACCGAGCGGAAGCGCACGGTCTCGTTGTGCAGTTCGGGGTGGTCATCGAAGGGGTAGAGCACGAACAGCGGCCCGAACTCGCGAATCTGCATCGGCGAGCCGTTGCGGCTCATGGCCAGGATGACGTCGTACGCCTCGAGCTCGGCCAGCGGGATCTCCGCCTCGTAGTCGTTCAGGGCCCGCACCCAGACCCGCTCGCTGCGCACCCCCGCCGCCGCCAGCACCTCCCTCAGCAGCGGCCCCTCGTAGCGCCCGCTGTCGGAGTGCCAGGGGGTACGGGTACGCACCTCGGTGGGCGCGATGCCCATCAGCATCTCCCGGTCGAACCGGGCCTCGTCGCCCACGTTGGGCCTGGCGATATCGCCGCTGATGGTCAGCAGCACCTCGCCGGTCGGGGCCGACAGCTCGCCCGCGGCGGCCGAGGCCGGCGCCAGCCAGGGAAGTGTGACGAGGGCAAGCAGCAGGGGCAGGATGCGTCGACTCATGGGCAATGCCGTAGCGTGGTTCCAGGTGGCACAAGACTACCCGAATCGGAGGCAAAGGTCAGTGAGCCCTTGCGGCCCGCACGGACGATCAGGGCGCTGCCCCCGCGGGGGCCGGCTGATGGACGGCCTCCAGTCCCTCCAGCAACCGCTGGAGGGACTGGACGCGGCGTTCCAGCACGGCGTTGCGGTACAGCTGCCGCGACAGGGGGATCAGCTCCCGGTCGCCCAGCTCCGCCGAGGCCAGCTGATCATGGAAGGCCTCCACCAGCGCCAGGTCGGCGTCCCGGGTCCGCTGCCACGCCTCCACGGAGGCCTCGAGGGCCTGCCGTGCCTCCCGCCCCAGCGCCTTGTCGAGCCGGGCGCCCAGCCGCTCGACCTCCTCGGCCCACCGGGACTCGGCCTCCCGGGCACAGGCCAGGGAAGGCGCCGGCTGCCACTCGGCCTCGGCCAGGCAGGCCTCGAGGGCCAGGGCGATACCCTGCTCGCCGCCACCCGGCGGGTGATGGAGCGACTGAGCATGGAGCGTTGCCAGAGGGAGCAGCAGAAGCGGCAGGCAGACAAGCGAGCGCGGTATCGACATGGCGTGACCTCGCAGGTGTCGGCCCGTGACCGGCCACAGGAAAGGGGGCGCGAACGCCCCCCAGCATAGCGGCTGTGCCTCGGCAGTGCGAGGCAGCGTTGTGTCAACCGTGAAGCTCGCTGCCCTCTTCCATGGGCTCGATGCGGACCAGCTCCTCGTAGGCGTGCCAGCTGGCAAAGCCCAGCACCGGCAGGATCAGCATCAGGCCGATGTAGAAGGTCATCATGCCCACCAGGACGCAGCCGGTGAGGATCGCCGCCCACAGCAGCATGGGACGGAAGTTGCGCGCCACGGAGCGCACGCTGGCCTCGATCCCCTCCATGAAGGTAAGGTCCTGGTCCATCAGGGTGGGGATGGCCACCACGCTGATGGCGAAGGCACCGAAGGCCAGGATGCCCCCCAGCACGGTCCCCACGGCGATCATGCCGAGCCCCTCGGGGGTGGTCAGCAGGGCCGAGTAGAGGGCCGCCGGGCTCGGCACCTCGAAGCCGAAGAAGAGCGCGAACAGCAGGGTCGCGAGGCGGATCCAGGCGAGGAAGAAGATCATCATCATCACCCCCATCATGGCCAGCTGCCCGGCATGGGGGCGCCAGGCGCCGAAGGCATCCCCCAGATGCGGCGCACGACCGGCCTCCAGGGCACGGCTGATGCCGTAGGAGCCCACCGCGACCAGGGGGCCGACAAACATGAAGCCGGCCACCATGGGCAGGAGCCAGTGCCACAGCCCCAGGGAGATGGCCCCCATGGTGATGGCGACGCTCAGGCCTACCCAGAACATCCCGTACGCCAGGCTCACCGCCGTGGCCTGGCGAAAGTCCTCGATTCCGGCTGCCAGCCAAGCTCTGGGCCGATCCATCCCCACCGGTCTGATGGTGATCTTCACCCGGGTCGCTGCAGCCTTGTCATGCGCCGTTGTTGTTGCTGCGTTCATGGAGTCACCCCTGTCTTACCTGAGATACCCACCTGGGTGGGCCTGCATACCGGCACCGGCCTGCGACCTAATGCCGCCTTAATCGCTTAACGCAGGTTTAATGTAGTTGACCTGGGACAATTCTGCCGCCTTGACAGCAGGTGACGTGATTCCACGTTTCGCCATCGCTGCCTATATAAGTCGATCACGAAAGGTTCTTTGTCAGCCCCCTCGCCGCTGCCCTAGCATGGAGACCCGACAACAATCCGAGCCCGTGCAAGCGGCCCTGCCCGGGGCCCGCGTGAGGAACCTGACGATGACCCTGCCACGACCCGCGACGGCTTCCCTGCTGGGGGGCCTGCTGCTTGGTGGCCTGGCGCTTACCGCCCAGGCCGAGGATACCTTCTCCCCCGACCAGCTGGCGGTGATGGCAGGCGGCTGCGCCAGCTGCCACGGCACCGACGGCCGACTCGCAGGCGCCGTGCCCGCCATTGCCGGCCGCCCCCGGGCGGTGCTGGAGTCACGCCTGCTCGCCTTCAAGGCCGACACGGTCGAGGACACCACGGTGATGAACCGCATCGCCAGCGGCTTCAGCGACGAGGAGCTCTCGGTGCTGGCCGGTCACTTCGCCACCATCGACGCACCCTGAGGGCAAGCCCATGAGCCAACACAGCCATCGCCGCGGCGTCTCCCGGCGCCGCTTCCTGCAGGGCATCGGCGCCGCCTCCGCCCTGCCCCTGCTGGGCGGCATTGCCCCCTTCGCCATCGGCAACCAGAACGCCGGCCGCGTGGTGGTGATCGGCGGGGGCTTCGGGGGCGCCACCGCTGCCAAGTACCTCAAGCGCGCCAACCCGGCCATCGAGGTGACCCTGGTGGAGCCCGCCGAGGTCTTCTACACCTGCCCGTTCAGCAACCTCTTCCTGGGTGGCCTGCGCGACATGCGCTCCATCGCCCACGGCTATGACGAGCTGCGCGAACGCTACGGCGTGCGGGTGGTGCATGCCCTGGCAGAGGACGTCGACCCCGACGGGCACCGGGTGCGCCTCTCCAGTGGCGAGACCCTGGCCTACGACCGTCTGGTGCTCTCGCCCGGCATCGACTTCCGCTGGAACGCCCTGGAGGGCTACGACGAGGCGGCCGCCGAGCTGGCGCCCCACGCCTGGAAGGCCGGCGCCCAGTCTGAGCTGCTGCGCCGCCAGCTCGAGGCCATGGAGGATGGCGGCACCTTCGTGATGGTGGCCCCGGAGAACCCCTTCCGCTGCCCGCCGGGGCCCTACGAGCGCGCCAGCATGGTGGCCCACTACTTCAGCCAGCATAAGCCCAACTCGAAGGTGCTGATCCTCGACGCCAAGGACAACTTCTCCAAGCAGGGACTGTTCACCGCCGGCTGGGAGCGCCTCTACGGCGACCGCATCGAGTGGGTGGGCCTCTCCGGCGACGGCCGCGTGACCCGGGTCGATGCCGAGAACCTGGAGGTAGAGACCGAGTTCGGCACCCGCCACCGGGCCGACGTGCTCAACGTGATCCCGCCCCAGAAGGCGGGCTTCATCGCCGAACGCGCCGGCGTCACCGACGACTCCGGCTGGGTGCCGGTCAAGGCCGAGACCTTCGAGTCGCAGCGGGTCGCCGACATCCACGTGATCGGCGACGCCACGGTGGCCGCGCCAATGCCCAAGTCGGGCTTCTGCGCCAACAACCAGGCCAAGGTGGTGGCCGCCGCCATCGCCGCGGAACTCTCCGGCCGCGCCGCCCCGGAGCCCTACTGGACCAACACCTGCTACAGCCTGATCGGCCCCGAGTACGGCATCTCCGTGGCCGGTGTCTACCGGGTCCAGGAGGGTGTCATCGCCGAGGTGGAAGGGGCCGGCGGGCTGAGTCCGGCCGATGCGCCGGACCATATCCGGGCCCTCGAGGCCGAGTACGCCGTGGGCTGGTACAACGCCATCTGCCAGGACACCTGGGGCACCACCGCCTGAACGGTGCCGATACGATGGCATGATGCGCAGGGCCACCCGAGGGTGGCCCCGTGTCGTTGCAGGAGCGAGGAGTCTTCCATGAGCCATACCGAGCTGGTGGCCTGGTCGGGCCTGGTGATCGGCCTGGCCTTCGGTGCCACCGCCCAGGCCAGCGGTTTCTGCCTGCTGCGCGGCCTCAACCACAGTTGGACGGCCGGGGATAGCCGCAAGCTGCGCGCCTTCGCCCTGGCCATGGCCGTGGCCCTGCTGGGCAGCCAGGGGCTGGCCGCTTTCGGGGTGGTGTCGCTGGGTGGCGCCCTCTACCTGCCCCCCAGCGCCTCCTGGCTGGCGGTGCCCCTGGGCGGCGTGCTGTTCGGCTACGGCATGACGCTGGCCAACGGCTGCGGCGCCCGCGCCCTGGTGCTGCTCGGCGGCGGCAACCTGAGAAGCTTCGTGGTGCTGGTCTGCCTCGGGCTCGCCGCCGCCATGACGCTCTCCGGCCTGCTCGCCCCGCTGCGGGTGTGGCTGGAGGGCGCCACCACCCTCACCCTCCCCGCCCGGGACCTGCCCGGGCTGCTCGGCATTCCCGCCTGGCTGCCGGCCCTGGTGCTGGGCGGCGCGCTCACCGCCTGGGCACTCTCCAGGCGCGACTTCCGCGCAAGCCCCCGGGAGTGGCTCGGCGGCCTTGCCATCGGCGCCCTGGTGCCCGCCGGCTGGGTTGCGACCGGCGTGCTGGGCGTCGATGACTTCGAGCCGGTGCGCCTGGCCACCCTCACCTTCATCGCCCCCATCGCCGATGGCCTGCAGTACGCCATGCTCTCCACCGGCACCCGCCTCGGCTTCGGCGTCAGCGTGGTGGCCGGCGTGCTGGCCGGCGCCCTGGTGATGGCGCTCGTCCGTCGCGACTTTGCCTGGCAGGGCTTCTCCGGGCCCGGCCATATGGGCCGCAGCATGGCGGGCGGCGCCCTGATGGGCATCGGCGGCGTGCTGGCCCTGGGCTGCTCCATCGGCCAGGGGCTCTCGGGCTTCTCGACCCTAGCCCTGCCCACCTTCGCCGCCCTGGCGGGCATCGCCGCCGGCGCCTGGCTGGGGATCAAGGGCCCCCTGGCGCTGTCCAATCCCACGACCACCTGACCGAACGACGCACCCGGAAGCTATCCATGACCCACCCCATGACTCGCCCCCTGACGCGCCGCCGCCTGCTGATCGGCGCCGGCCTGATGGCCCTCTCGCCGCTGGGCTTCTCCACGACGGCCCTGGCCGAGGGCCCCTGGCAGCGCCTGGAGGCCGCCGGCGAGCTGCTCGGCGACACCGCCCCGGCCACCGAGGGCCTCGTCCTGGAGCTCCCCCACGTCTCCGAGGATGGGGCCGCGGTGCCGCTCAGCGTGCGCTTCGACGCCTCGCTGGCGGAGGATGACCACCTGGCCGAGATCCACCTCTTCGCCACCGGCAACCCCTACCCCGAGATCGCCAGCTTCCGGCTGAGTCCCGCGGCCGGCCTGCCGGAGATCTCCACCCGGGTACGGCTCAACGAGAGCCAGCAGGTGATCGCCATCGCACGCAGCCACCGGGGGGAGACCTTCGCCACAGCCCGGGACGTGCGCATCACCGTCAGCGGCTGCCTGATGCGCGGCGACGACCAGGGTCCCGAGCCGCTGGCCAACCCGAGGGTGAGCCTCCCCGAGCGCTTCACCGCCGGCCAGCCCGGCGAGGTTCGCACCCTGATCAGCCACCCCATGGAGACCGGGCTGCGCGAGGGCGCCGACGGAGAGACGCTGCCGCGCCATATCATCGAGCGCTTCACCGTGACCCTCGACGGCGAGGCTGCCTTCACTGCCGAGCTGCACCAGTCGGTCTCGGCCAACCCCTACCTGCGCTTCCACCTCTCCCCCACCGAGGATGCCGAGGTGGTGTTCGAGTGGCAGGACGATACCGGCGATAGCGCCCGCCACGAGGCGACCGTCAGCGTCGGCTGATCTCCGACGACTCCCCCAACGCAAGCGCCCCGGCCGTCTGGCCGGGGCGCTTGCGTTGGGCGCGGGCACCGAGGGCGCCCGCCAGGTGAGTGCCTAACGCACGATCATCACCGACATCTTGGAGTGGTGCACCACGTGCTCGGCGTTGGGACCGAGCACGTAGTCGGCGAACTTGCGCTTGTTGTGGGAGGCCATCACGATCAGGTCGACCTCGAGCTTCTTGGCCGCCTTGATGATCGCCTCCCAGGGCGAACCATCCACGATCACGCTCTGCACCTTGATATCATCCGGGACATGCTCCTGGATGAACTGGTGCTGGGCATCGGACACCGCCTGATGCGCCTTCTTCGCGAAGTCCTTCGGGAAGTAGGAGCCCACCAGCGGCATTCGATAGTCCGGCAACACCGTCAGCACGTGCAGGGAGGCCCCGAAGGTACGGCAGAGCGTCAGCGCCGTGGGCAGGGCCTTCTTCCAGGAGAGCTCCTCGTTGAGGTCCAGCGGCAGCAGGATCTTGTGGTACATGGTCTTCTCCCTCCTCAGGCGGTGGCGGCGGTAGCGCCGGGCTCACGCCGGCGACGCTGCAGCAGCACGACAAGGCCGAACACCAGGAAGCCCGGTATCCACATCCACTCCTTGGCCCAGCGATCGGTGGGCGCCAGCACCTCGAGGATCTCCTGGTCGAAGTCGAAGCCGAGATCCTGGGCCAGGCCGCCGAATTCGACGAAGTCCACCAGGGTCTGGTCGCCATCCACCCAGAGCTCCATGCCGAGGCGCTCCATGCGCTCCTCCGGGGTATCGCCCCGCGGCACCGGCACCAGGATGTAGGTGGTCAGGGGGTCGCCGAAGGCGTCCTCGCCGGCGATCTGCACCCTCAGGTTGGTGCCGTCCTCCACCTCGCCCAGGGCCTGGGCGAACTGGCTGGGCGGTACCGACTCATAGGGGTCATGGATCTTGTCCATCCAGAAGCCGGGGCGGAACAGGGTAAAGGCCACCAGCAGCAGCAGCAGCGACTCGTACCAGCGGTTGCGCACGATCATGAAGCCCTGGGTGCCCGCCGCGAAGATCAGCATGGCGATGGTGGCGATGATGAAGATCACGAAGCCCTGCAGCCACCCCACATCGATCAGCAGCAGGTCGGTGTTGAAGATGAACAGGAAGGGCAGCGCCGCGGTGCGCAGGCTGTAGTAGAAGGCCTGGAAGCCAGTGCGCAGCGGGTCGCCACCGGAGACCGCCGCCGCGGCGAAGGAGGCCAGGCCCACCGGGGGCGTCACGTCGGCCATGATGCCGAAGTAGAAGACGAAGAGGTGCACCGCGATCAGCGGCACGATCAGGCCGTTCTGCTGCCCCAGCATCACGATCACCGGCGCCATCAGCGCCGAGACCACGATGTAGTTGGCGGTGGTGGGCAGGCCCATGCCGAGGATCAGGCTGAGCAGCGCGGTGAGCAGCAGGATCAGCATCAGGTTGCCCATGGAGAGGATCTCCACCACGTCGGCCAGCACCAGGCCGACACCGGTCTGGGAGACCGCCCCGACGATGATGCCCGCCGCCGCCGTGGCGATACCGATGCCGATCATGTTGCGGGCACCGGCCACCAGGCCATCCCACAGGTCCTTGAAGCCCTCCTTGATGTCCCCAGCGACCTTGCTGCGACCGCGGAAGAGCGCGATCAGGGGGCGCTGGGTGACCATGATGAAGATCATGAACACCGTGGCCCAGAAGGCGGAAAGCCCGGGCGAGAGGCGCTCCACCATCAGGCACCACACCAGCACGATCACCGGCAGGATGTAGTGCAGGCCGACCATCACCGTGGGCCGGGTCTCGGGCAGCTTGACCACCTTGGAGCTCGGGTCGTCGAGCTCCAGCTCCGGATACCTGGCGCCCACCTTGAGCAGCGCCACATAGATCACCGCCAGCCCCACGGCCACCACCCAGGGGGTGGCATCGCCGAGCACCGGCTTGAGCCAGCCGAGGCCGTAGTAGACGGCAAAGGAGAGCGCCATCAGCAGCAGCAGGCCGGTCAGGAAGCCGATGACCTTGTTGAGGAAGGGGCGCGCCGGATTGCTCGAGGGCAGGCCCTGCATGTTGGCCTTGAGCGCCTCCAGATGGACGATGTAGGTCAGGGCGATATAGGAGATCAGCGCCGGCAGGAAGGCGTGCTTGATCACCTCCACGTAGGAGATGCCGACATACTCCACCATCAGGAAGGCCGCGGCCCCCATCACCGGCGGCATGATCTGGCCGTTCACCGAGGAGGAGACCTCCACGGCGCCGGCCTTCTCCGCCGAGAAGCCGACCCGCTTCATCATGGGGATGGTGAAGGTGCCGGTGGTGACGGTATTGGCAATCGACGAACCGGAGATCAGGCCAGTCATGCCCGAGGCGACCACCGCCGCCTTGGCAGGGCCGCCCTTGTAGTGGCCCAGCAGGGAGAAGGCCACCTTGATGAAGTAGTTGCCGGCCCCGGCCTTGTCGAGCAGGGCGCCGAAGAGCACGAACAGGAAGACGAAGCTGGTCGAGACCCCGAGGGCGATGCCGAACACCCCCTGGGCGGTCAGCCACTGGTGGTTGATCAGACCGTTCAGGCTGACGCCGCGGTGGGCCAGGATGCCCGGCATCTGGGGGCCAAACAGAGAATAGAGGATGAAGACCGTGGCCACGATCGCCAGCGGCGGACCCAGCGCCCGGCGCGTGGCCTCCAGCAGCATCACGATCCCCACCACCCCGACGACCACGTCCTGGGTCAGGGGCGCACCGGGGCGCGTCGCCAGCTGCTCGTAGAAGAGGAACATGTAGGCGCCACAGAAGGCCGCCACCGCCGCAAAGAGCCAGTCCTGGAGCGGAATGCGATCACGGGGCGAACGCTTGAGCGCCGGATAGGCCATGAAGGCCAGGAAGAGCGCGAAGGCCAGGTGGATGGAGCGCGCCTCGGTGGCATTGAAGACCCCGAAGCGGAACAGATAGGGGAGCGGCGAGGCGATCCACAGCTGGAACAGCGACCAGGCGGCCGCGATTCCCACCAGCAGCTTGCCGGGTGCCCCCAGCGGCTTGCGTGCTCCCGAGTCGCTGGAGGCGACCATATCCTCCAGGTCGACGTCGGCGGTACGGGACGTTGTCTTCTCGTCAGTCATTTGCTGGCCCTGCCCGCAGTCAATAATTGAATCGTTCCCTGCCCCGTGGCCGCCGGCCCCAAGGGGGCCTCAACGAGATGCGCGGACGCCCCGAGGGGGTCCGCGCATCGATCACCACGGGTGATTGGCTGACGCAGCCGGAATCACTCGATCCAGCCACGCTCACGATAGTAGCGAGCCGCACCGTCGTGCAGGGGCGCGGTCAGGCCGTCCGAGATCATCTGCTCCTCCTCGAGGTTCTCGAAGGCCGGGTGCAGGCGCTTGAAGCGGTCGAAGTTCTCGAACACCGCCTTGACGGTCTCGTAGACCACGTCCTCGTCCACCGCGGTGGAGCTGACGAAGGTCGCCGCCACGCCGAAGGTCTCGACGTCCTCGTCGTTGCCGCGGTAGAGGCCGCCCGGGATCACCGACCGGGTGTAATAGGGGTTGTCGTCGATGATCTTGTCGATCTCGGGGCCGGTTACCGGCACCAGGCGGGCATCGATGGTGGTGGTGGCCTCCTGGATGGAGCCGTTGGGGTGGCCCACCACGTAGACCATGGCATCGATGTTGTTGTCGGAGAGAGCCGCGGCCTGCTCGGCGGCATCCAGCTGGGAAGCCAGGGAGAAGACGTCGGTATCCCAGCCCATGGCGTCCATCACCACGTTCATGGTGTTGCGCTGGCCGGAGCCCGGGTTGCCGATGTTGACGCGCTTGCCCGGGAAGTCGGAGATGTGCTCGATGCCGGAGTCGGCGCGGGCCACTACGGTCAGCGGCTCGCCGTGCATGGTGAAGACGGCGCGCATCTCCTCCCAGGCACCATCTTCGGCGAAGTTGTCCTCACCATGGTAGGCGCGGTACTGGACGTCGGACTGCACCACGCCCATGTCCAGCTCGCCGCTCTTCATGCCGTTGACGTTGGCCACGGAGCCGCCGGTGGAGGGGGCGTTGCAGCGGATGTTGTGCTCGTCGCTGCCGCGGTTGACCATGCGGCAGACCGACTGGCCGACCACGTAGTAGACGCCGGTCTGACCGCCGGTGCCGATGGTGATGAAGCGGTCCTGCGCCACGGCCGGAGCCGAGAACATCGCGGCGCCCAGAAGCGCACCGGAGAAGGCAGCAGCCGAGAAAGCATGGCGTTTCATGAAGACACCTCTTCTTTGCATTGTAGGCAAACACACAAGGCAGTGACGGCATGCATCCGTCGATCCACCACTCTGCTCTACTTTAGCGGAAAAAAGCTCTGCCGGGTAACGGCCCGGTCAACGGGAGCAAGATTCACACGAGTTCATTCTAGTCGCCCCCAGCGTTTACGTGACGTTTGACCGCAACGTGGAAAGCAGGAAACCGCGCCGAAGCGCGGTTCCCGGAAGCGATGGGACGTGAATCACGACGCCTTCATGATCAGCGCCTGCTTCTCGTCCTTCATGGCCGCGAACTCAGCCTCGAAGAAAAACTCGCTCTCCCCCAGCGCCGGTTCCAGGTGGTTGAGCCAGGTGGCTTCTTCGTCGTATTTCGCGAAGAAGGGCCGCTGCACCCAGTCGCTGTCGCGGCCCTGGATGAAGCGCAGCACGAAGACCTTCTCACCCTGGATCTCCGTCACCCCCTGGATCTCCACCTTGCCCGGATCGGCCGACATCGACGGCCCACGAGCCGTGCGCGCCAGGCCCGGCACCTGCTTCATCGCCTCGCGGTAGATCTCCCAGGCGCGCACCAGCGGCACCTCGAAGTAGTGGCGGGCGCCGGTATCGCGCTCCACGAACATGTAGTAGGGAATCATCCCCAGGCGCACCTGCTGGGTCCACATCTTCGCCCACTGGTCGGCGTCGTCGTTGATGTGCTTGAGCAGCGGCGCCTGGGTGCGGATCTCGGCCCCGGTGGCACGGATACGGCGGATCGCCTCGCGGCAGATGGGGGTGTCCATCTCCTTCCAGTGGTTGAAGTGCGCCATGAAGGCGACGTGCTTGCCGGCCGCGGTCAGCTCGCGGAAGAGATCGAGGATATCCTCGGCGTCCGGGTCGGTGACAAAGCGGTAGGGCCAGAAGGTCAGGCTCTTGGTGCCGATGCGGATGTCCTGAACGTGATCCAGCTCCGGCGCCATCAGCCCCTCCAGGTACATGCGCAGGTGCTTGGCCTTCATCACCATGGGATCGCCGCCGGTCATCAGCAGGTCGGTGACTTCCTTATGCTCGGCCAGGTAGCGGTGCAGGGAGTCCGCTTCACTGGAGGCGAACTTCAGGTCCTTGTCGCCCACGAACTGCGCCCAGCGGAAGCAGAAGGTGCAGTAGCTGTGGCACACCTGGCCCTGGCTCGGGAAGAAGAGCACGGTCTCGCGATACTTGTGCTGCATGCCGGGCAGCGGCTCGCCGTCGAGCAGCGGCAGGTTGAGGTCCATCTGCCCCGCCGGGTGCGGATTGAGCTCGCTGCGGACCCGCTCGATCACCGGCTTCATCTCGGCGGCGGAGGCCTCGCGGCGCACCAGCTCGGCCACCTCGTCGAAGTGCTCGGGGCGCAGCATGCCGCGCTGGGGGAAGGTGAGCTGGAAGATCGGGTCGGCGGGAATGTTGTTCCAGTCGATCAGCTCGTCGATCACGTACTCGTTGACGCGAAACGGCAGCACCTGGCTGACGACCCGCATGTCGAAGCGCAGGTCCTCAGGCAGGTTCTGGATCGCCTCGATCCTGTCGAGCTGGCGGTGGGTATAGACCTTGAACTGTCGAGCCTCGAAGGCCTCGGCCTCGGGGCTGCCGAGCTCGATAGTGACGCGCTGGTTCATCTCGCCTCCTCTTCGTTGTCCGGGGCCTGGCCTTGCCGGCAGGGGCCACCGTCTTCTCATCGGGGGAGGCTATTGGTACAGAGTTGGCGGAAAAAGTGCAAACTTCGGCACCGATCTGCAACGAATGTCTCGAAAACCGGCGTGAAGCGCAACGCTCGTTCGGGCCTGCGGCGTCACCTGGCCGGCTTGCGGATCAGCTTGGCGGTGAGGCGCTGCAGCCGCGGCGCCCCGAGCAGGATCAGGGCAAAGGCGATCGGCCAGGCGATATAGAAGGCGCGCCACCAGCGTGCCGTGAAACCCTCGCCCAACCCGGTATTGACCCAGGTGATCACGAAGGTCATCAGGGTCACCATGTAGACCGACATCAGCACGGAGAAGACCAGCGGGGCAAGACGAGGGGGAAAGATCATGGGAACTCCAGGCAGGAAACTGGGAATAAGCTCAGGACGCGAGCTTATACGCTTCCCACGCCGAGCGGGAGGTGGCCGGCCGTCGCACCTTCCATTGCCCGAGCCGGCAGAAGGGTGCTCCTCGTGCTCTTCGATGCCGGGAGCGCCGGGCTTTGCCGGCGCACCCGGTCGACCCGCAGGGCAACCTCGGATGCCCTACCCCACGTTGTAGCCGAGGGTGCGTGGCAACCAGAGGGCGATCTCCGGGAACACGGCGACGAGCGCCAGGGCACCGGCCATGGCCATCACGAAGAGCAGCGCCCAGCCCACGGTCTGCTCCAGGCGGATCTTCGCCACCTCGGTGGTCACCATCAGGTTCACCGCCACCGGGGGGGTGAACTGGCCGATGGCGATGTTCATCGCCAGCAGGATGCCGAACCACACCGGGTTCCACTCGAAGTGCTGCATCACCGGGATCAGGATCGGCATCAGGATCAGGTAGATGGAGATGGCGTCGAGCAGCATGCCGGCGGCCAGCACCGCCAGCATGATCAGGATCAGCAGCAGCACCCCGTTGTCGGTCAGCGCGATGATCCACTGGGCCATGTCGCGGAAGGTGCCGAGCATGGTGCCGGCCCAGGCGAAGATGCCGGCCAGCGCGATGATCAGCATCACCACGCCCGAGATCACCGCCGCCTCGCCCAGCAGCGCCCAGAGATCGCGCCAGCCGAGCTCGCGGGTCACGAAGAGCCCGATCGCCACGCCGTAGGCCACCGCCACCACCGCCGCCTCGGTGGGGGTGAAGAGCCCGGAGCGCAGCCCGCCGAGGATCAGCACCGGGGCGAAGAGCGCCGGCAGCGCCTGCTTGAAGGTCTCCCCCACCTTCAGGCGCTCGGCGCCCTCCACCGGCGTGCCGCCTTCCCAGCCCCGCCCTTCCCAACCATAGCGCTTCGAGACCAGCAGCGCCGGCACCAGCAGCGCCAGGCCGGCCAGTATCCCGGGGAAGAGCCCGGCGGCGAAGAGCGCCCGCAGGTCCACCCCCGGCACCACGATGGAGTAGAGGATCAGCGCCACCGAGGGCGGGATCAGGATCGCCGTGGAGGCCGAAGCGGCGATCAGCGTGGCCGAGAACGGCTTCGGATAGCCGGCCTTCGTCATGCTGGGCAGCATCACCATGGCCACCGCGGCGGCGTCCGCCGGCCCCGAGCCACTCATGCCCCCCATGATCATGCACACCAGCACCGCCACCAGGGCAAGCCCCCCGTGGCGCGGGCCGATCAGCGCCTGGGCGAAACGCACCAGGCGCAGCGCCACCCCCGAGCGCTCGAAGATCAGCCCGGTGAGAATGAACAGCGGAATGGCGATCAGCGGATACTTGGCGATGCTGTTGTAGGTATTGGTACCGAGAGTCGCCAGCATCGCCGGCGGCAGCCCGGCCAGGATGCCCACGGCGCCGGCAAGGCCCAGGGAGAAGGCCACCGGCACCCCGGCGATCAAGAGGCCCGCGAAGGCCAGCAGCATCCAGAGGTCAGGGCTCATCATTGAGCCTCCCGCGCAGGCGGTCCCGGGTCTGCTGGGTCTGGCGGACCATCATCGCCGCCGAGAGCAGCGGCAGCCAGACGATGTACCACCACTGGGGCAGCCCCAGCCCCGGCGAGAGCGACTCCCACTGGTACTCCTGCCAGGCGAGCCTGCCGCCGAACCAGGTGATCAGGCCCAGCACCGCCATGCCGCAGCCCCACTGGAAGAGGATCAGCGCCTTGCGCGGCGCCGCGGGCAGCGCCCGCTCCAGGAGGCCCACCCGGATATGGCCGTTGCGGCGCAGGGCCACGGCGGCACCGGCGAAGGTGAGCACCACCAGCAGGAAGACCGAGAACTCCTCGGTGAAGGCGAGTGAGCCGCCGGTGATGTAGCGGGTGACGACGTTGCCCAGGCTGATCAGGGAGATGATCACCAGCGCCAGGGAGGCGAGCCAGCGCTCCGGCCGGGCATCGGGAGAGGGAGTCATAGGAACCTCATGAAATGACGTCGCCCCCGGAAGCGGGGGCGACGGACGGGGGTAAACGCCGCGATTCAGCGCGACTCGACGGCCTCGCGGGCCGCCTCGACCAGGGCCTCGCCGATGCGCGGCACCCACTTGTCGTGAACCTCGGCGGTGGCCTCGACGAAGGCCCGGTACTGCTCGTCGGTCAGCTCGGTGACGTTGACCCCGCGCTCCTGGATCGCCGCCAGGCGCTCGGCCTCCTCCTCGCGGGTCATGGCGATCTCCCACTGGCCGGCATCGACGGCGGCCTCGCGCAGGATCTCGCGGTCGCCCTCGTCCAGGGAGTCCCACACCTGGCGGTTCACGGCGAAGATCAGCGGGTCGTTCATGTAGTTCCAGAGGGTCAGATGCTCCTGGCCCACCTGATCGATGCGTGCCACGTCGAACACCGAGAGCGGGTTCTCCTGGCCGTCCACCGCGCCGGTGGTCAGCGCCGGCTGGGCGTCGGTCCAGCTCATCTGGGTGGGGTCGGCCCCCAGGGCATTGAAGGTGTCCTGGAAGAGCGGCGAGCCCACCACCCGGATCTTCAGGCCGTCGAGGTCGTCGGGCTCGCTGATCGGCCCGCGGGAGTTGGAGAGCTGGCGGAAGCCGTTCTCGCCCCAGGCCAGGGGAATCACGTCCCGGGATTCGATCGCCTCGAAGATCATCTCGCCGGCCTCGCCGCCGGTCACGGCGTCCACCGCCGCCTCGTCGGGCAGGAGGAAGGGCAGGGAGAAGAGGTTGAGCTCCGGCACCTGGGGCGACCAGTTGATGGTGGAGCCCACGGCGGCATCGATCAGCCCGGAGCGCATGGCGGAGAACTCGCGGGTCTGGTCCCCGGCCACCAGCTGGGAGTTGGGGTAGACCCGCAGAGTGATGCGCCCCTCGGTGCGCTCCTCGACCAGCTCCGCCCACTTCTCGGCCGCCTGGCCCCAGGGGAAGGCGTCGGAGAGCACGGTGGAGACGGAGAGCTCGCGGGCCTGGGCGGTCAGCGAGGCGCTGAGCACGGCGGCGCCGGCGAGGGCGGCGGCCAGCTTGGCGAGATGGCGTGTGGTGGTCATGGCGTGTCCTTGCGGCGGCCACCCGGCAGGAGGCCGGGCGGCATGGTGATTGTGAGCAGGAATATTCTACGAGGCGCTGCGTTGAATGATAGCCCGGCCCCTCTCCCCTATTCGTCGAGGGAGGCCCCGTCGAGGGGCGCCTCCTCCGAGCGCGACTCGGTCTCAGCCTCCGGCTCGGGCTCCGGCTCCGGCTCCGGC
>Ga0209075_1002181_pt1 | contig 17509 bp, 16 predicted proteins | sample Stecom2011_FD_187523 | JGI IMG/M metagenome (GOLD analysis project Ga0209075, IMG submission 187523) | Agricultural soil microbial communities from Utah to study Nitrogen management - Steer compost 2011 (SPAdes) (version 2) | ecosystem: Environmental > Terrestrial > Soil > Agricultural land...
TGACTGCTTTATCATTAATCAGAGGGCCAATGTTAACGGCCTCACCAAAGCCATCTCCAACGGTTAGGTTGTGCACAGCCGTGTTCAGCTTTTCAATAAACAGATCGTGAATACCGTCTTGAACCAAAATGCGGTTGGTGCATACGCAGGTCTGTCCTGCGTTGCGGAACTTAGAGGCCATCAACCCAGCAATGGCCGAATCCAAATCAGCATCATCAAAAACGATAAAAGGCGCGTTACCCCCTAATTCTAAAGAGACCTTCTTTACGGTATCTGCGCACTGACGCATCAGCAGTTTGCCGACCGGCGTAGAGCCAGTGAATGAGAGCTTGCGCACACGGGAATCCTCACACAGTGTGCGACCAACTTCCGGAGCTTGAAGCGTAGTTACAACGTTCAGAACGCCAGCTGGAATTCCGGCCTGAAGGCTTAGCTCGGCCAGCGCAAGCGCACAAAGCGGCGTATCTTCGCCCGGTTTGATGACTACGGTGCAGCCCGCAGCCAAAGCTGGTGCAACTTTGCGGGTGATCATGGCAATAGGGAAGTTCCAGGGCGTGATCGCAGCAACCACACCTATGGGTTGCTTGATGGTCACCAGTCGCTTGTCCGGGCCATGGGCAGGAATTACATCGCCGTATATGCGCTTGGCTTCTTCTGCAAACCATTCAACAAAGGAGGCACCATAGGCGACTTCTCCCTTCGCTTCTGCAAAGGGCTTTCCCTGTTCACTGGTCATGATAGTGGCAAGATCATCCTGATGCGTAAGGATAAGATTGAACCAGTTACGCAGAAGGATGGAGCGTTCTTTCGCTGTTAGGGCCTGCCAAGGTTTCAGTGCTTTTTCGGCAGCGTCGATCGCAATACGGGTTTCGTCTGCTCCTAAGTCTGGAACGGAACCAATCGTGGCGCCGGTACTGGGATTAAAAACAGGAAACAAACGTAATTTATTAGCCTGGACCCACTGTCCATTGATGAAAGCGCGATCCCGGAACAGATCGGGCTGATTCAGTTTTAACGTCATACAGAGCTCCACAACCTACTAAAAAGAGAGTCATCTAGGTGGGGGGATAGTAAGACCGAGCATTTGTGTGATAAACATAAATGATCAGGCGTATACGTTGAGAGCGATCAAACAATGAAAAAAGATCTGAAAGTCAGACTGGGGCAAGTAGGGGATTACGAGATACGCCTGCTCAAAGTGTTTGAAGCCGTGGTTGAGAGTGGTGGGTTTTCAGCAGCAGAGGGAGAGTTGAATATCGGCCGCTCGACCATTAGCACGCACATCGCAAACCTTGAAGATCGGCTGAATCTCAAGCTTTGTTTTCGCGGCCGCAGTGGTTTTTCACTTACAGAAGAGGGGGCCGAAGTTTATGAACTGATGAAGACACTGCTCTCGGCCCTTGAGGGTTTTCGCTCAGGCGTAAACGCCCTGCATGTAAGTCTCACTGGTGAACTGCGTGTTATCGCCAGCGACACCATTTGCATGGATCCGCAATCCGGGCTCTCGGAAGCGATTGCCCGATTTTCCAAAGCCGCGCCCGATGTGAATGTGCTGCTGGATGTAAAGTCCCTCAGCGACATCGAGCGAATGGTCTTGAACGATGAAGCAGATATTGGCCTGATTCCCCAGCATCGTCAGCTTTCCGGGCTGGACTATCGTCCTCTCTATGTCGATGACTGCCACCTCTACTGCAGCCGCACACACCCGCTGTACCATGCAAAACCATCGCCTCAACTGCTAGATCAGGTGCTCTCCAGCAAAGTTGTTCATGCAGGCATTCACACCAGTCCGGAAGTTGGAGCCCAACTGGCCGACATGAACAAAGCGGCGATTTCCTATTTCTATGAAGCTCGATTAGCGATGATACTATCTGGCGCATACATCGGGTTCATGCCAGACGCCTACGTTCAGCGTTACGTTGATGAAGGGGATTTGCGCGCCCTTGTGCCAGAAACCAAGCACTACTCATTAGGAATCTGCACGATTACACGCACATACGGCAGGGCGAAAAGAGCGCGAGAGCTTTTTTTGGAACACTGGGTAGGTGTTTAAAGCAAGGATATCAGGCCAGCCATTCCAGTATTTGGTCGTGCACCACCTTGTTGTCTAGAAGCTCCAGATGGTTCAGCTTTTCGAACACTCGATAATCTTCCGGACGAATGTGCAGTCTTCTCAGATCGTCAGCATGGTGCCCCTTGGCGCTGTCTAATCGAACCAGAAGGTCACCCACCATCGTGCTGGGTATGGTGGATACATGCTTACCCACGGTTGCGGCGATAAAATAATGCCGCGTACCTTCGTGTAGTGGAACGGGTTTGCGATAGTCCGGGTGGAAATCATCTTGATCTATGCCTTGCCAATCATCGTCAAGCAAATTGCCATGCCGAAGATCCTTGATGCCAGCACTTGTGTGCTGGGCTAGAGCAAATGGACTGGCATAGCGGAACTTCTTCATAACAAAGGTCAACAGATTTCCGGCTTTGGCCAAGGCTGCGCCGTGGTGGGGTGAACCAAGATAAAGCGCATTTTTTAATAGCTTAGGCCAAGACAGTTCACGCTCACTGGCGTACCAGCAAGCGCTGCGGACAACCAGCCCACCCATGCTATGGCCGATTAGCGTAAGTTCTTCAACTCCCACGGGCCAATTCTCAACTAAAACCTGAAGTTGTTCTGCTAACTCCTTACCATTGCTTGAAATATGACGCCCAGTATTGTAGTTCAAATATAGGGGCGTGTAACCTTGAGCACGCTGCAATTCGGTACCCAGATTGCCTTCACTATGGCCTTTCCAGTACTCATGTGAGAGGCACAAGCCATGAACCAGTACGAGAATTCGTGGGCTGGCATCCGGAACCACAGAGGTCAGGTTTGCGGATTTAGGCAGCACTCTTTCGCCACTGCTGTTCCGGAAATTCATGGTAATCGCCAGAGGATTATTACTGGCTTCCAAATGATCTCCGCAGACCCCGTTTAGCGCAGCGGCTACTTTCACGTTTTGGGGCAACTGCGATGACTCATCGACCATGGAAAACCTGTCGAGAGACGTGTGCAAGCCTCGCTGAAGTACAGAGGTAGTTGATTGAATTACTCTGTAGGTTCGGCCTTGCCGCGCTTTGGGAGGTAAGCCTGCAATATCACGCAGTCGGTTCAGTGGGTTGGCGTCTCTCGCAACCGTGCGGTGCATCGTTTCCGTGATGTCGGTAACGCCGCTGGTAAGGTCCAAAAGTAGTTGTGCTGAACCATGCAGGGTTTTGATCGATACCATTTTGTTGTGCTCCAGAGGTTCGTTCAGAACGTGCTAATCAAACGATACAACCACTATCCAACGAATGATGGCCTGTGCCCATGGCTTGTTTTAAGGCAGTAGCGGTCATTTCGGTATTATTCCTATTAAACCTGCTGCGATGCCGAAACTCACTACGCAGACCGCTCTAGATTATTTGCTGTTATAATTGGTCATAATGAAGTAAATTGTTCATATGTGAACACGAGCATTGCAGGTGATGAGCTATGACAGCTGTAGTTGAGCGAAAAAGCACAGAGAGTGACCGCGAAGCCGAAAAGGGACGCGTTGCTCTGAAAGGGTTCTTCCGGATAACGGAAGAGTGGAGGTGTAGTGCAGAGGAACGAAGCAAGTTGCTCGGCGGGCCATCGAGAACAACGCTGTATAACTACTCCAAACTGAACCCCACTAAGCTTTCTAACGACACCATGGAGCGCATCAGTTATATCCTTGGGATTTATAAAGCGTTGCAGGTGCTTTACCCAACCCATGAGCGTGCCAACCGCAGAATTCGCCTAAAAACATCGGAAATACCCTTCTGCGGTAAGTCTGCGATGGAGTTCATGACTCAAGGCTCGATGATGAACCTGATGATGACGCGCCAATATTTTGATGCCAAGCGGGGGTGGTGATGTTTGCGACCCCTCCGCTGCACCTTCCCGAGTGGCCAACCTATCGAATCATCCCCAGCCACTACCCTCCTATAGACCTTTTCGAACGCATCTACGAGCCAGACGAATTTGAGTTGGCCTTCGAAATTGAAAGCATGACCAATCCCCGATTGCGGGATGAAGCAGGGGATATCCATCTGGTGCAACCCTCCGACCGGATTAGCGGGCCTGGCAGCTCGCCAGTGATGGCATCGTTTACGCATCTGGGCTTTGGAAGCCGTTTTGCCGACCGGCATTTTGGAGTTTATTACGCTGCTAGTTCTTTGGAAGTTGCTATTCACGAGACCGTGTTTCACAAAGAACGCGAGCTATCTGCCGCCAACGAAGACTCCATAGAACTCACCATGAGAGCCTACATTGGTTCTGTGGTGATGAGGTTGCACGACATCCGCGGGCCAGAGTTCAAAGATCTGCATAATCCCGACGCGGATGATTACGCCCTAAGCCAGAAGTTTGCGAGCCGATGGCGGAAAAAGGGATCCAATGGGCTGCTATACAACAGTGTTCGGCACCCGGGCGGTGAGTGTATTGCAGCGTTTAAACCCAAGGCTGTTTCCATACCTGTGCAAGGGCCGCACCTTAAATACTTTTGGGATGGCGACAAGCGACGTATTACGCACTGGGCGGAGATAGGGGAGGCACATTCCCTTGCTGGTAGGGCCAGCAGTGAATGAGTGAAGTCTAGAGTTACATCCATAAAAAACACCGGGCAAAGAACCCGGTGCAAAACTGATGACTGATCGCTTAAAAAGAAACCGGAACGCAGTCTAATCGCTCACAGGGCCCTCCTCAATGGCGGACCTCATACGACGCCTTAGGATTGGGCCGACTATCAAGGGCAGCACCAACCCGAGGGCTGCAACTAACCACAGACCTAGCGCCAGTGGGCTTGCCCAGAGCGTACTCCAATCGCCATCGGATAGGATCAAGGCATGACCGAGATTTTTCTCCATTTCCGGCCCTAATAGTAAGCCGAGAATAATTGGTACCAGCGGTATCTCCAGCTTGCGCATAAAGTAACCGGCAACACCAAACGCCACCATAAAGTACAGATCAAAGGTGCTGTGGCTGATAGAGTAAATACCTACGAAAGCCACCATGGTTACGATTGGCAGTAGGTACGCAGGTGGTATCGAAAGCAATCTGACGAATACGCCAATCATGGGAATATTGAGCAAGAGCAGTAGCACGTTACCGATCAGTAGTGCGGCAATCACACCCCAAACAATGTCTGCGTTTTGCGTAAACATTAAGGGGCCCGGCGTAATGTTCAACGAAATAAGCATTGCCAACAATACCGCCGTAGTACCACTACCAGGCACACCCAGAGTTAGCATGGGTACTAAGGCACCCGATGCAGCGCCGTTGTTACCAGCCTCGGGAGCCACTACGCCACGAATATCGCCCTCGCCAAATGAACCCTTTTTGCCGATTACCTGTTTCTCAAGGGTATAGCTTATGAAGCTGCCTAAGGATGCACCTGCACCAGGTAAAACACCCGCAATGAAGCCCAGAACACCACCACGCAGTTGCGTTGGAACAGTGCTGACCAATTCTTTGAGCGTAAGTGTCACCTTGCCGACGTTGACCTTTTTGTGACCGCTTTTGATACGCGATTCCAAAAAGAACAACAACTCGGAAATGGCAAACAATCCGACGATAGCCAGAATAAAATCAATGCCTTCATAAAGCTCCAGAACACCAAACGTATAACGCTGGGTACCGGTAGAAATATCAATACCAACCGTCGAGATCATGATGCCGATGGTTGCAGCGATCACCGTTTTCATCGGGTTTTTACCCGTGATGCCACCCAAAGTCGCAAACGCAAGAATGAATAACGCAAAATATTCGGCAGGCCCAAATGTTAAGGCAAACCGCGCCAGTATCGGGGCTAACAGTATCAAGCCAATCGTGCCGATCAACCCGCCAGCAAATGACGCGACAGCGGATATTGCCAAGGCATCCGCGGCACGACCTTTTTGCGCCATTGGATAGCCATCAAGGCAGGTCATCATCGCTGGCTCGTCACCGGGGATATTCAGAAGTATCGATGAAATACGGCCACCGTACATGGCGCCGGCATAAACCGACGTTAGTAGGATCATTGCGGTTTCAGGTGGCAGCCCAAGAGTGAAAGCCAGAGGTATCAGAATCGCCACGCCGTTAGCAGGGCCGAGACCTGGGAGACAGCCGATGAGTGTGCCGAGAAAGGCGCCAGCTAGGGCGAACATCAAATTATACGGTGTCAGAGCCACCGCAAACCCGTCCATTAAATAACCAAGGGTTTCCATCAGTTTATCTCCAGCGGGCCAGCAGGCAAGCTCAGTGACAGGCCGTAGTTAAATAGCACGAACACCACCACGGCACTCAACAGCCCTGTAATAAACGCCTTGCCGGACGGGGCACCCATGCGCCAACTCAGCGTACCCACTGCCAGAGTGGTGGATATCACAAAGCCCAGTGGCTCCATCAGGGAGGTGTAAATCACTAACACCACCACAGCTACCAGCAATTCAATGGCAGTTTTACCCCAAGGCCACAGGGCCTCGGGATCTGGTTTCAACATTAGGTAAAGGCTCCCGATAACTAAAACCACCGACAGTATGGTAGGAAAAGTCTCGGGGCCGACACCTTCGGAGCCACCAAACGGTTCGGGCCATTGCTGCGCAACCCAACCGTAGGCAACGGCAAGGACTAACAAGCCCAAGCCGAGGATTCGATCGCTCAATCCACTCATTTCATCAAACCGATTTCACGAGACAATTCAGCGATGTCCTGCACTTGCTGCTGGACAAAACTCTCGAACTTGTCGGCATCAGGATGGAAGGGCATCAAGCCATTGCTCTTCATCACCTGTTTCCACTCATCGCTGGCATAGAGGGTATCGATTGCGTTAACCCAGTACTCCTTAGCTTCTTCGCTGGCGCCCTTGGGCATATAAAATCCACGCCAGTTTGGCCCCATGGCATCAATGCCTTGCTCTTTAGCGGTTGGAATGTTGTTGAACTTTCCTGGCAGGCGCTCATCCGAAAGAACTGCCAACACGCGCAAGTCACCAGATTCCATAAAACCTGTGGCTTCAGAAATATCTCCAGTGAAGGCATCAACTTGACCACCAACTACTTGAGTCATGGCTTCGCCGCCATTGTTGTACGACAGGTAAGGAATGGAAGGCAGTTTTTCTAGGCCCGCTGCTTTGGCAGCGATCAAAACCTTAAGGTGATCCCAGCCGCCACGGGCACTACCACCGGCAAATTTGACGGCTCGGGGGTTGGCCTTAGACGCCTCAAACAACTCTTTGAGGTTCTTATAGCGAGAGTCTTTACCCACGGCGATAATGCCGTAATCTGCACCCAGTGCACCCACCCAAGTAACCATATCAGCATCCAGACCAGGGAACTGTTTTTGCGCCAGTCGCGTGGTTGTGGCGGTAGAAGCGGCAACCAGAAGCTTGTCGTCTTTATTACGTTTACTGACAGTATGCGCATACGCAACACCTCCGCCAGCTCCAGCCATGTTGACGGTTTGTACCGTACCTTCAACCAACTGAAGTGTTTGCATGACATTACCGACACTGCGGCATGTAAAGTCCCAACCGCCCCCGGGATCAGCTGGCGCAAGGCACTCAACCTTGCCTGATGGCTGCCACGCCATCGCAGACATACTGAAGGCTGCCGCGGCTGCAAAGGTTAGGGTTCGTTTGATAAACATGAATCGTTATCCTTTATCTTATTGTTGGGTACACTCCGGAGGAGTGCTCAACAACAGATTAAAAGGCGTTCATTTTGCTAAACAGTTTTTGAGCGTAAAGCCTTTAAAAAACTTAAGCCCCATTAAGTTCATAAAGTTCACGGGCAAAACCTAACCCAGTGACTTACTCTGGGAAGCAAATTACAACAACACTTGATCAGACTGTGGCGAGAAAAACCAAACTCAAAACTCGAATGATCCTCACTCTGGGGTTCGTTAGCGCCATCCAAACTGCATTGATTGGCGGGTTTGCTGGCTATTATCTCAGCGAATCTCTATACAGTGAGATTGGCCAGCGGGCCTTGATGGTGGCAAAAACCGTTGCCGCTACTCCTTCAATTATTGCAGGCATCCAGCAGCGCGACACCTCCGCGCTTAACCATCTTGCGCGGACTCTAGCCGCTACCAACGATGCTTTATTTATTGTGATTGGCGATCATCAAGCGATTCGTTTAGCACACCCTTCGCCTGAACGAATCGGCCACTCAATGGCCGATGACGACGGTGATGATGGACATCAGGCATTGATTGGTGGTCAAGGCTATGTCGCTCGCGCTGTCGGTAATCTAGGAGAGTCAATGCGCGGGAAAGCGCCTGTGGTTGCGCCCCCAAATGGGAATATCATCGGAATTGTGTCGGTCGGCTATAGCTTGTCGCAAGTGAACACCACCATTCAGCGTTATAACTTTGTACTTTATGGTGTCGTCGGGATAATGCTGTTGATTAGTATTCTCGCTGCGGTAGTGATCGCCGGTCGTTTCAAGCAAGAAATTTTTGGGCTAGAGCCGGAAGAAATTGCCCGCTTATTCCAAGAACGAAACGCCACCTTGCAATCCGTGCGAGAAGGTATCATTGCCATTGATCGTGATGGCATTGTCACCACTGTTAACCGCACAGCCCTTGAAACCCTAGGGCTAGGTGCTGATACTCAGGTTGCTGGACAACCGATTTTGAAGGTACTACCCGAGAGTAATTTGCTATCGGTACTGCAATCCGGCAGTCCGGACTTCGATCGTGAGGTGTGGCTCAGAGATCGGCAGATGGTGGTTAACCGTGTACCCGTTTGGCAGGGCGACGACATTATCGGCGTAGTCGCCAGTTTTAGACTAGCGGATGAATTAGACCATGTGAGCCAGCAACTTACCCGTATACAACAATATGCCGATGCGTTGAGAAGTCAGGCCCACGAGTATTCAAATAAGCTACACACTATCGCTGGCTTAATCCAAATTGGCGCCCACTCTGATGCCCTCAGCCTAATTAGCCGGGAGGTTGTCGACCACCAAACGTTGATTCATTTATTGTTGGAAGCAGTACCAGACCCCGTCATCGCCGGTTGCTTACTTGGAAAATACAACCGCGCCAGAGAAATGGGACTCCACTTAGACATAGATCCTGACAGCCAAATGGTCGACATCCCGGACAACTTGCCCAGAGATCAATTGGTAAGCGTGCTGGGCAACCTAATCGATAACGCCCTTGAAGCCACACGCAAGCACACTGGCGAAGGTGGCCATGTTGTACTCTCAATGACCGACTTGGGCCATGAGTTGATTTTTGAAGTAGATGATCAGGGGCCCGGTATTGATGAAGGCGCGCGTGAAAGTATCTTTGAGAAAGGAATGACTAGCAAAGAAGATAGTAAAAACCATGGTTTTGGTTTGTATTTGGTGCGCCAGTTCTTGAGCCGGTGGGGAGGGTCCCTCACAGTGGAAAACCTGTCCGACACCGGTAGCCGTTTCACTTTATACTTACCAAAAACACCCGGCCAACCCCGCGGGACGAGGAGCACACATTGAGCACCATTCGTTTGCTTATCGCCGAGGATGATCGCCAGATTGCGGAAATCCAAAGAAGGTTCGTAGAACGGCTTGAATATGTTGAGTTGTGCGGCATTGCCCACACACTGGCCGATGCCCGCGACCTTGTAGACGTAATGAAACCGGATTTAATACTGTTAGACGTGTTCTTTCCAGACGGTAGCGGTTTGGAGCTGCTGCGAGAGTTACGTGCCCAAGATAGCCGCAGCGATGTCATTCTGATCACCGCGGCGAAAGAGGTTGATACTTTGCGTAGCGCACTGCGTGGCGGGGTATGTGATTACATCCTAAAACCGCTGGTGTTTGAGCGTTTGGAAGAAGCTATCTATCGCTTTCGTAACCGCCTTGAGCACCTATCCGGACTTAATCAACTCGCGCAAAATGAAGTAGACGCACTGATCCCGAGACATTCAGATGAGAGCGCCTATGAGAGCAACCAAGCAACAAACAGTCGCTTACCAAAAGGCATCGACGCGTTGACTCTCGACAAGATACATGCAGTTGTAGCCAACGGTGAGCATTGGAGTGCAGAGGAAGTTGGCAGTGCTATCGGTGCATCTCGAACAACCGCAAGACGTTACCTAGAATACATGGTTGGTTCCGGCAAACTTTCAGCAGAAGTTGCTTACGGCAGTGTTGGCCGACCTGAACGACGTTATCAGGTTATTTAAAACCGTTAATCAGCTAACGAATGAGCGGGTTCGCTCTTCAGTTTTTTCTGCGCCACAAGGAAAATCAGCAACCCGGCAACCGCCGTCGCCGAACCCACGTAACCAGTAACTTGCCAACCCATACCTGCGCTTATAGCCATGCCACCTAGCCAGGGGCCAATCGCATTGGCGAGATTAAACGCCGCATGATGGGAAGCTGCAGCCAAGGTTTGAGCACCGTGGGCAACGTCCATTAAGTGAGTTTGCAGGGCAGGGCCCATCGCCACCATCAGTGCCACCAGAAAGCAGGCAATTAAAATGCTCCAGAGGGAGCCCGTGGCCACTGGAAACAGCGCCAGCACTACGGCAGCCCAAAGCAGAATCAGCCCCACGCTTCTGAACTGAAAGCGATCAAACAGCCAACCGCCCAGTATATTGCCTACAAAACCACCTAGACCAAATACAAATAAGCCAACAGGGATCCAAATTGGCTCTACCTGAGTGACGTTCAGTAGCGTCGGTGCCAGATAACTGAACACGCAGAACATACCGGCAAATCCGACTGCACCGATGGCCAGTGGATACAAGATTTGAGGGCTATTGAACGCGCGCAACTCGCTTAGGGAACTGTGGCGTACTTCATCGCGGTTTAAAGGCAGAAAAACGAATACAAGCACTGTGGTTATTGCAGCAATAACGGCCACAAAGCCAAAGGCATACCGCCACTCCAGATGCTGCCCAAGCAATGTGGCCAGCGGGTTCCCAAACAACAAAGCCAGGGCCAGCCCCATCATGATGAAGCTTACCGCTTTAGCTCTTTGATTGAGCGGCACTAACGATGCGGCTACCAAGGCCGCAACACCGAAGTAGGCACCGTGGGGCAGGCCGGCAACAAACCTGGAAACCATCAAGGTTTCATAACTGCCAGCCATCGCACTGGCGAAATTACCCAGCGCATAAAATGCCATGAGAGCAATGAGCAGATGTTTGCGGAATAGCTGAGCACCAAATATCGCCAGAACCGGTGCACCTACAACAACCCCGAGAGCATAAGCACTGATCAAGTGCCCAACCTGAGGCTCAGTAATACCAAAATCCAGTGCCACATTTGGCATCAGCCCCATAATGGCAAATTCACCGGTGCCAATGCCGAAACCACCGATGGCAAGAGACAATATGATCAGAACGATTTTCTGGCGTGAGTAATTCGCCGTGGCAGGTGAGGGTTCAGGCATGAAATACAGAGTTCCCGGATTGGTAAAGTAGCAGCCGGGCATTGTATCTTAGGGCGTACTTACATACGACAAGAGGGCTAAACGGTGATCATTAATGTATCGTAACCGGGACATAATCGCGCGACTGCGTGAGGACATTCCTACATTCGAGTGTGTGCCCGGTTGCCACGATTGCTGTGGCCCGGTAACAACCTCTTCAGAAGAGATTTCACGTTTACCTGTGAAAACAGATGCCGAGCACGAAGCTGCGTTGAATGAGTTCAACTGCGTACACCTTGGCCCGGATGGATGCACCGTGTACGAAGAACGCCCGTTGATTTGCCGGTTGTTTGGTACAACCCCGCGCATGCCGTGCCCCAGAGGTCGCCGCCCCGAGAACATGGTTGACACTGAAACCGAGCGTCAGGTGCATCACTATATTGCGACCACACGACAGGTTTTGGTGTGAGCTGATCTGTTGCGGTAAAAAACATCAGACAGCGATTTCGATCCTTACTTGCAAACCACCTTTTAACCCGTTTGAAAACGAAATCTCGCCGCCATACCGATCAACTATCTCGCGCACGATAGCAAGGCCAAGCCCGTGTCCGGGTGTTTGTTCATCCAACCGTTTTCCTCTTTTGCCCAAGTGAATTCGTTTATCTTCTGCAACCCCGGGACCATCATCTGTGACAATGACCTGAACCAAACCAGTGCTTTGTTCCAAAGAGAGCTCAACGCATTCTGACGACCACTTCCCCGCATTATCGAGCAAGTTCCCTAATATTTCGTTCAAGTCGTGCTCCTCTATCGGCCAGCGAAACTCCTCAGTGAGTGACGTCGATAGCTCAAACGACTTTTCTGGATAGAGACGACCCAACATCCACAGTAGATCTCGAGCCTGTTTTACCGGATATGCACTTTTGCCCACCTGTGGTCCGGCAAACTGGCTGCGGCGCATCTCTGCTTCCAGTTGTTTGTCGATATCACTTAAGCGCGACCCCATCTCATGTCTCAATTCATCATTAAGCGGCCGACTGGTATCTTCGAGAACCTGCCTGACGGCAGCGATGGGCGTTTTAACGCTGTGAGACAGGTTTGCGAGCGCTTCCCGGGAGCGCTCAAGCCGCTGGTCCAGAGAGTCCAGAAGTTGGTTGAGTTGTTGCACCAGTGGCCGGAATTCTTCCGGGGCCTCCACGTTTATCCGGGAAATTTCACCGCTCTGTAGACGTTTTAGAGTCGCCTTCAGTGATACAACTGGCCGCATCGACAAACTAATGCCGAACCAGATAATCCCCACGAGCAACAAGATCAACAATATCGATACAATTGCGGTCCAGACATGCAGCTCAGCTTGGCTGTTTTGTAGCGCGCCCATGTCTTCTGAAACGATCACGGTAATAAGGGTGTCGTTCACCAAAAAGGATTTTCGATAGGCGAGGATATCGGAGGGTGCATCAGATATTTCGGCGCCGTGTACTCTGATACTTTTCTGCTCATCCGATTTCAGTAATGGCCTCAGCAACGGATGCCAGGATTGGGGGGATATGACCGTTTGAGCGGAAGACTGGATAGCAAAGGCATGATGGAATACTTCTTCAAAATAATCCCCAGTCTGAAGCATGTCTATCTGGCCGCCGGCTTGGCGAATATGGTGCTCTAGAAAAGCCACTTCATCCTTCAAGCGGCTCTCCACAAATTCCCGGGACATTCGCTCCAGAAGCAATCCGTGCACAAACCATGCGATGGCCATCAAGCCAATGCCTGCGGGTAATAGCAGGAGCAGAAGTGCCCCTTTTATGGACACAGGCTTTCTAAACAGAGTCATTAAACAGATATCCCTGACCGCGCCGCGTTGCGATGGTTTCTGCGCCAACCAGTTTTCGCAGGCGCCGGATGTATGCCTCGATGATATTTTCGTTGGGGCTTTCGTTTAGATTATATAGCTGCTCCATGAGCTGCTCTTTGGAGAATATATGACCAGGCCGTCCCATCAGACAGCGCAGTAACCGGAATTCCGTACCGGTCAGGCTGTGTTCGGTGCCATCTTCGATTTGCAGGCATTGCCGATTCTCGTCGAGCTCAAACCGCCCCACTTTTACCGTTGAGTGAACCCTGCCTTCGCTTCTGCGCATGATGGCGTTCAAACGGGCAATCAGCTCTTCCGTTTGAAAGGGTTTGGCCAGGTAGTCATCTGCGCCAGCTTTGAGGCCGTTTACCTTATCTTGCCAGTCCCCCCTTGCGGTGAGGATCAGTACCGGAAAAGTGACTTTGCTTGATCGCCACTTTCTCAGCACATCCAGACCGTTTCCATCTGGCAGCCCGAGATCGAGCACGCCTGCTTTGTAGTCTTCCTGTTCTCCTAAAACTACCGCCTCTTTGGCTGTGTGGGTGATATCCACACTGAAGCCAGCCTTCTCAAGTTGGCTGGTAAGCCCCTCCGCAAGCAGTCGGTCATCCTCCACCAGCAGTAGTCTCATGTATCGCTTCCTTTTTTAAGTCAGAACAGGCAACAGCAGTGTCGCTTATCAAACTGAATTGAGCCTGAACTGCAAATAAATCCGGATTTTCAGAAAGAGTTCAGGTTCGTGCGCGATGGTATCAAGCGTTTTAGCACAACATTCACGTTGCGGGGCAAACGCAGATTTCGAACGCACGTTACGTCGCACCATAGGAGAAGGTTTAATGAGTCTAGCAAAGTTCGCAGTTGCAGCAGTTGCCATGTCAATTTCGTTAACAGCACTAGGCGCGGGTACCCACGGAGGCGGACACGGTCACAGCGCCAAGAGCGGCGAACCGGGTAAAGCGTCTGATGCCAGTCGCAGCATTACAGTGGAGATGTATGACAACTACTACGAGCCTGAAGCTATCGAAGTCAAACCAGGAGAAACGGTGCGTTTTGTGGTTCAGAACAAAGGTCAATTGGTGCACGAGTTCAACATTGGCACCCCCGAGATGCACGAAGCCCATCAAAAAGAAATGATGATGATGGTTGAGCACGGCGCTATTCAGGGCGGAAAGCTCAATCACGACATGATGGAAATGGATATGGGGCACGGCAAGTCCATGAAGCACGACGACCCGAACAGCGTGCTGTTAGAGCCGGGAGAGAGCCAGGAAGTCATCTGGACGTTTTCTGAAAAGGGCAATATCGAGTTTGCCTGCAACGTGCCAGGGCACTATCAGGCAGGCATGTACGGCGAAGTAAATTTCAACTGAATACTTTCGAACAAGTAACAGTTTATCGCGCCCGCTCAATAGCCGGCGCGTTGGGATCTTTGAATACGACGAAGTATTTCGGGAGCAGTTGATCATGAAGAGGACTCTTGTCGCAGGCACTTTAAGCCTGCTTTTACCCGCTATTGGCTTAGCGGGTGAATACAACCTGACCGTGGACCGAGTGACAATCGATACCGGGGAATTTGTGAAAGAGGGGGTAGGTTACAACGGCAAATCTCCCGGCCCCACTTTACGCTTCAAAGAGGGAGAAGAGGTTTCCATCAACGTTACCAACAACCTTGACGAGATGACCTCTATTCACTGGCACGGTTTGATTCTTCCCTTTGAGCAGGATGGTGTTCCGGGGATCAGCTTTCCTGGCATCAAACCCGGGGAGACGTTCACTTACAAGTTTCCCATTACACAATCGGGAACTTACTGGTTCCACAGCCACTCGGGCTTTCAGGAGCCGGAGGGGGCCTTTGGTTCCATTATCATCGAACCAGAAGGGCGAGAGCCGTTTCGCTACGATCGCGAATACGTGGTTCAGTTGACGGATAAGCACCCGCACGCCAGCGAACGGGTTATGCGCAACCTCAAGATAACGCCGGATTACTACAACCGTAAACAGCAAACCGTGGGTGAGTTCTTTTCAGACGCTTCAGAAAACGGCTTCCTGAACACTGTGAAAGAACGCTTGGCATGGGGCGACATGCGCATGATGCAGGCCGATGTTGAGGATCTGCAGGGTTTTACCGGCATGATTAATGGCAAAGGTCCGGAACAGAACTGGACAGGTCTCTTTGAGCCCGGCGAGCGAGTTCGGCTGCGTTTTATCAACTCATCCGCAATGACCTATTTCGACATCCGGATTCCGGGCCTGGAAATGACCGTCGTGCAGGCCGATGGCAATAACGTACAGCCGGTCAATGTGGATGAATTCCGTATCGGCGTCGCGGAAACCTACGACGTGATCGTTCGGCCCAAGGACGAGCAGGCCTATACGATTTTTGCCGAGTCCATGGGACGCTCCGGCTATGCGCGAGCAACGCTGGCGCCAGAGGAGGGGATGGAAGCGCCTGTTCCCGGATTACGTGAGCCCGCACGATTGACCATGGCGGACATGGGCGGCATGCCGGGAATGGATCACGGGGATATGCCCGGCATGGATCACGGCGACATGGGCGATCACGGTGACATGGTCGGCGAAAACGAGATGGCCGATATGTCTGATATGGATCATTCCCGGATGGAGGGTATGGATCATAGCTCGATGACGATGCCCGAGGGTGGTGCAAGTGATCCCTTTTACGCCAAAGGCAGCGGGCTGGTTCCGACCGCAGCCAATGGCGGCAAATTCCTCTCCTACGCCGACCTCAAAGCACAGAAGCCACTTTACGAAGAACGGGAGCCTGCACGGGAAATCGAGTTGCGCCTCACAGGCAACATGGAACGCTATACCTGGAGCATCAATGGCGTTAAATACGAGGACGCTGAGCCCATACGCCTGAAATATGGCGAACGAGTTCGCTTCAAATTTGTAAACGAAACCATGATGACGCACCCCATGCACCTGCACGGTATGTGGTCGATTCTCGATGTTGGCGCGGGCCAATGGAATCCGATCAAACACACCGTCAGTGTGCAGCCTGGTACCACGGTTTACATGGAAACCGAAGTGGATGCGCCTGGGCAGTGGGCCTTCCATTGCCACCTGACTTACCACATGGCGGCTGGCATGTTCCGAAAAGTGATTGTTGAGGGTGGGCCGGAATCGACACAGGCCGCATCCAGTGAGCAGCTGAGCGAAGTTGGGGGTGACGTATGAAGCTTTGGATACCGGTGATTGCAAGCGCGGTTGTGAGCCTGAGTGTCACACCGGTGTTGGCATCCGCTCAAGAACGGATGCCGGACACCACCCAGCGCAAGCAACCGCTGAAGGTGTGGGGTGCGCAGTTCGAAGAGCTTGAATACCGTTACAGTGACGACGATGAGGAAGCAGGCGTCTGGGACGCGGATTTCTTCTACGGCACTGACAATTTCAAAGCTCGCTGGCTTACTAGTGGCGAGTATTCCTTCGAAGAGCGAGCCTACGAAAAACTCGAAAATCAGTTGGTCGGGCAAATTCCCATATCCAAGTTTTTCGACGCAAAAGCCGGGGTACGATTCGACACACCGGAAGGGCCGGATCGAACCTATGCGGTTCTTGGCGTCGCGGGTCTGGCGCCGCAGTGGTTGGAAATCGATGTGAACCTTTACGTGAGCAAGGACGGCGACACTTCTGCTGATCTGGATGCAGAGTATGAATTGCTGCTCACCAATTACTGGATACTCACAGCTACTTTCGATGCAACGGTGGCATTCAGCGAGGATCGAGAAATTGGAGTCGGCAAGGGCCTGGTATCCACAGAAAGCGGATTACGGTTGAGCTACGACCTGATTGACCGCGCCTTCTCGCCTTACGTGGGTGTTGTTCACGAACGTAAATACGGTGACACGGCGGATTACGCCAGAGCCGGTGTCGGAAGCACAGAGGATTGGTTTGCGGTTATTGGGGCTCGGCTCTCCTTCTGAGGTGACAAACAGGCCAGGGCAGCAACCCTGGCCTGTTTCTTCATACATTGATGTAACGCAAATTACGGTATGCGTGGGTCTTTTGCGCTCCGATTTTCAGTTGTAATTCAGTTGGACATGTTCTGATGGAGACTGGGACACGGGTTGAGAGGTGCAACATCATGACTAAAGTCCACAAAGCAACAAATCAGGAGCAGTTTCTGCTTCGGCGCAAACTGACGGTTGAAGGCCTTTCTGAGGTTCAATGGAGCGACTTGATCCAGGAGCTGAACCATCATCCATGTGTGGATTTTGCGGAGGCTAAACCGGAAGGAAAGCTGATTG
>Ga0209075_1002182_pt1 | contig 17507 bp, 10 predicted proteins | sample Stecom2011_FD_187523 | JGI IMG/M metagenome (GOLD analysis project Ga0209075, IMG submission 187523) | Agricultural soil microbial communities from Utah to study Nitrogen management - Steer compost 2011 (SPAdes) (version 2) | ecosystem: Environmental > Terrestrial > Soil > Agricultural land...
ACTTCGACGCAGAAGACCTTGCCGAGGGGAAGGTGAAGATCAGCAACAAATTCTTTTTCACCGACCTGTCCGACTTTGATTTCAGTTATCAGATCACGGCCAATGGCCAGGTGGTGCGGGAGGCCAAGTTGCCTGCATTAAAAGTTGCCCCCCAAGCGTCCAAGGTGGTTCAACTCAATATGAAGGGTTTGAAGGCAGGTCCCGGGGTGGAGTATTTTGTGCGCTTTTCGGCCACAACCCGACAAGCCAATCAGCTTTTACCACAGGGCTGGGAACTGGCTGCCGGACAACTGAAACTACCTTTGGATAAGGGACCCAAGGCTGTGGATTATACCCATACCGGAAGGGTCGACTTCAGCGAAGGGGCTTCCATTGTTGTAAGCGGAAAGGACTTTTCGCTGAATATCGATGGCGAAACCGGCATAATCAGCTCCTACAAGGTCAGGGGTAAAGAGCTGATTCTGGATGGCTTTGGACCACGGCCCGCCTTTTGGCGCGGGGCAACCGACAATGATTACGGTTGGCGCATGCCGCTGGTGGCACGACACTGGAAAGCAGCCTCCGATCAGCTGCCTCTTGCAAGAAGCGTAGAAGTCCGTCGTTCGGGCGATGCCGTTCAGGTTGAAGTCAGTTATGCCTTAGATTCCCTGCACTCGACCTGGCAAACCCTTTATACCGTTATGGGCAATGGCATGGTTAAGGTCGATAATCTATTAGTCACCACAGGAGATGATGTTCCGCTTATTCCCCGTATGGGTATGAAGATGCATCTTCCTGCTGCCCATGCTCAAGTGACGTATTTTGGACGCGGACCCTGGGAGAATTATGCCGATCGTAAGGCTTCTGCCTTTGTAGGTCGTTACAAAACTTCCGTTTCCGATATGTATGTGCCCTACATTCGTCCTCAGGAGAACGGGCACCGAACCGATGTGCGTTGGCTGGCCCTGACTCGTGAGGATGGTGGCGGACTTTTGGTTGTGGCCGATTCCCTAATAGCGTTTAATGCCTTAAACAATACCGTGGCGGACTTTGATGCAGGGCCCAATAAGGACCGGAATCTTCGCCATGCCAACGAGATTGTTCCACGCGATTTGCTGGAGTTGCATATTGATTACCGTATGACTGGTGTTTCAGGCGACGACAGTTGGGGGGCCATGCCGCATGAGCCTTATCAGCTTCGTCCGAGCAGGGAGGGGCATCGTTATGGTTTTATGCTTATGCCTTTTGACTCAGCCCGGGAGTTGGAGACTTTGTTACAACCTTAAGTATTTTTTAATCAAATAAAACAGAGAATGATGAGAAAGTGTTTGTTAAGTATTGTTTTAATCCTGATGTTTGCGTTTGCGGGCTTTGGGCAATCGTATAAGAAGACCGACCGGGGCGTTATCGCCCAGGTCGATAAACTCGACATAGAAGTCCAATTCTTCAGTCCCTCCATCATTAGGGTAGTAAAAGTCCCCCAGGGACATTCCTTTGAAAAGGAGAGCTTGTCGGTAATAAAGCAACCCGAATCTGTTGCTGTTAAGTTGAACCAACAAGGGGATGAGCTCTCGTTGAAAAGTGCCCAGGGAGAAGTGGTGTTGAACCTCGGTAGCGGCGTGCTGATATTTCGTGATGCCAGGGGCCGGGTTTTATTGACGGAGAAAACAGGCGGTGCAAGCTTCAGCGATTTTAACGATGCAGGAAGCAAGACCTACAGCGTTCAGCAATCCTACCTACTGGATCCAGACGAGGCCATTTATGGCCTGGGCATTTTACAGAATGGAAAAATGTCGCAGCGAAATCAGGAAGTACACATGGTACAGAACAATACCTGGGATTTTGTCACCTTTTTTCAGTCGGTAAAGGGCTATGGTCTGTTCTGGGACAATTATTCGCCCACGACTTTTAAGGATGAGCCCGGTGAGACCTTCTTCCGTTCAGACGTGGGGGAGGGTATTGATTATTATTTTATGTTCGGTGGTGATGCCGATGGTGTGGTTGCCCAAATGCGCGATTTAACCGGTCAGGTGCCCATGTTTCCCTTGTGGACCTATGGTTATTGGCAAAGCAAGGAGCGCTATAAGAGTCAGAACGAAACGGTAGGTGTTGTGAGGAAGTACCGTGAGCTGGGCGTGCCTTTGGATGGCATCATCCAGGATTGGCAGTATTGGGGCAACAACTATCTCTGGAACGCCATGGAGTTTTTAAATGAAGATTTCCCCAATCCCCAGGGTATGGTGGATGAGATTCATGCGATGAATGCGCGAATGATCATTTCCATTTGGTCGTCCTTTGGTCCGGCCACCAAGCAATACCGTGAGTTGAATAAAATCGGGGCCTTGTATGATTTCAATACATGGCCCGAATCGGGTCTTACCAGCTGGCCGCCGAATATGGACTATCCTTCAGGAGTAAGGGTTTACGATGCCTTTGATCCTCGTGCCAGAGACATTTACTGGAAGCATTTGAATGAAGGCTTGTTTCAGTTGGGTATTGATGGATGGTGGATGGATTCTACCGAGCCAGATCATCTGAGTTTTAAGCCAGAAGATATGGATAACAAAACCGCCATGGGGTCTTTTCGTAAAGTGCGAAATGCTTATCCCCTGGTTACTGTTGGCGGGGTTTACGATAAGCAACGGGCCGAAACTTCGGATAAACGGGTGTTTATTTTAACACGCTCAGCCTTTGCTGGACAGCAGCGATATGGCGCCAATGTATGGTCGGGCGATGTTTTTACCACCTGGGAGAATTACCGCAAGCAAATTCCTGCCGGTCTTAATTTCTCACTTACCGGAATTCCGCATTGGAACAGCGATATTGGTGGTTTTTTTGCAGGAGCTTACAATGAAACATGGAACGACGGAACCGCTTCCAGAAATCCCATGTTTCAGGAGTTGTATGTTCGCTGGTTGCAATTTGGCGCCTTTAATCCCATGATGCGTTCCCACGGTACCGACTTGTCCAGGGAGATATATCGTTTTGGCGAAAAAGGAGAAGTCGTTTACGATGCCATTGAGCGAGCCATTCGCCTAAGGTATTCGCTTTTGCCTTACATTTATTCTACCTCGTGGCAGGTAACGGACCAGCAGTCGAGTTTTATGCGTGCGCTGGTCATGGATTTTGCCGACGATAAAAAAGTATGGGATCTGCCTTATCAGTTTATGTTTGGAAAATCCTTTTTGGTTGCCCCGGTAGTCCATGCTCAGTATACACCCGAGGAGATAGAGGAGGGTGCACAAGGGGAAGGATGGACCCCGACCGATGGCACCAGCGCCGCGGGACTTTCAGTAGATTTTAATCAGGAAAAAAGGGCCAAGGTCTATTTGCCGTCTGGAGCCAATTGGTTTGATTTCTGGACCAACGAGTATTATGAGGGGGGGCAGGAACTGACGTGTATTACTCATTTGGACAACTTTCCCTTGTTTGTGAAAGCCGGCAGCATTCTGCCCATAGGACCAGAAGTGCAGTATGCTGAAGAGAAAGCCTGGGACCAACTCGATATTCGGGTTTATGAGGGTGCTGATGGAGAATTTACCCTATACGAAGATGAGAACGACAATTATAATTATGAAAAAGGGATCTATTCGACCATCGACTTCAGCTGGGACGATACCAAAAAGGTGCTGACCATACATCCCCGGAAAGGATCTTTTCCCGGTATGTTGACCCAGAGGGAATTCCGTGTTGTTCAAATTGCTGCAGATGGGCAGCAAACCGCTGCCGGGCAAGGTGAGGCTGCTATAGTAAAATACTCAGGCAAGAAGGTGCGGGTTAAATTTTAAGCTAAGGACATAAATAAGGACCAGATGACAAGGCAAGGACTTGCTTTGTCGCTGGTCTTTATTTATATTTGCACACGTGTGCAGCTTTTCAAAACAGCTTTTTAAATGAAGCGAATTACCATTAAAGACATTGCCAAAGAATTCGGGGTGCACCATTCCACGGTTTCCCGGGCTTTAAGAGGCAGTTCAGATATTAATGCTGCCACCAGGTCGGCCATTGTTCAATATGCCAGGGAAAAGGGATATCAAATCAACCGGAATGCCCTCCATTTGCGCGGTGCCGGCAGCAACATTATTGGCGTTGTTGTGCCAAACATCCACCACAGTTTTTTTTCCAATTTTGTCAGTGTCTTTACCCGCCTGGCTTTTGCAAAGGGTTTTATTGTTTCGGTTTTTCAATCGGAGGAATCGGTCGGGCAAGAGCGGGAAATCGTTGCGGCCATCATTCAGCAAAATCTTGCGGGCGTAATTGCTTCCCTATCGATGGAAAGCACCGATGTGGCTCATTTTGAAAAGTTAAAACGCTTTGGAATCCCGCTGGTGGGCTTCGACAGAATTCATCCATCGCTTTCCATTCCAACGGTTGTGCTTGATAATGAGGCTGCCCTTAATGAGGTGGTGCTTCAGTTGTACGATCGGGGATTTTCGAGGATCGCCTACTTTTCGGGTCTGGCTTCCATCGAACTGTTTAAGGAACGGCAAAGGGGATACTTTAAAGGCTTAAAGCGCATTCGATCTGATTACGAGGAATGCATTTGTGTGGCCGAAGGGTTCTCGGTGGAGCAGGGCTTTGAAAAGACGCGGGCTTTATTTCAGAAGAAGGATGTTCCTGATGCCCTCATCTTTGACTCTCATTTGTTGGCCTGGGGGGCCATGTCCTTTTTGAGCAGTTATCGGCCCGAATTGCTTACAAAAACCGGAATCGCAAGTTTTGGTCTTTACCCCTGGATGACCGCCTCGCAACCCAATGTGTTGTCTATTCAGCAACCCGAAGAGGCCATGGCCGAGGCCTCCTTTGAGCTCATCAACGAAGCCATCACAAAGACTTCGTTCGAGGCCGCCAAAAGTTTAAAGTTTAAAGCAAAACTCATTTAATACCACAGCTATGTTAAAAGGAATTTCACCATTGCTTAGTCCCGATTTGTTGGCAACCCTTGCCCGTATGGGACATGGAGATGAAATAATTCTTGCAGATGCCCATTTTCCAGGGGAGACTTTTAATTCGAGGGTGCTAAGGGCAGATGGTTTGTCCATCGCCAGTTTGCTGGAAGCCCTGCTTCCGCTCTTTGAGCTCGATGCTTATGTGGCAGCTCCACTGGTGATGATGGCGGCGGTGGAAGGAGACGAGCTGGATCCCTCTGTTGAAGCCCACTACCTTGCTGCCATTCGCCAAACCAACCCCCAGGTGCCACCCATTGCGCGTATTCCACGTTTCGACTTTTATGAGCGTACACGGTCGGCCTATGCTGTTGTAATGACCGGGGAGACTGCGAAATATGGGAATATTCTTTTGAAAAAGGGGGTGACGCCCTGCAAATAAATGATTTGCCTGTACAACCATTAAGATATTCATTATGAAAACTATTTTTAGTTTGTTTTTGCTTTTGTTTGTTCTTGCTTCTTGTCAACAAGATACCGAACCCCTTGATTTGAAGCTGTGGTACAACGAGCCCGCTTTGAAATGGGAAGAAGCCCTGCCTTTGGGCAACGGACGCCTGGGGGCCATGGTTTTTGGACGACCCGCCGAAGAACTGATTCAGCTTAACGAAAACACCATTTGGGCAGGAAGCCCCAATAGAAACGACAACCCCAACGCCCTGGAGGCTTTGCCGCTTATCCGTCAATTGATCTTTGATGGCAATTATTTGGAGGCACAGGATTTGACCAATGAAAAGGTTATTTCAAAGAAATCGCATGGAATGCCCTATCAAACCGCCGGCAACCTGCGTCTGAATTTTGAGGGGCATGAAAACTACAGCAATTTTTATCGCGAATTGGATATCGAGCGTGCCGTAGCCACTACCCGCTATTCTGTTGGCGAGGTAAACTATACCCGTGAGGTGTTCTCATCTTTTACCGATGAGGTGGTGGTGGTTCGATTAACGGCCGATCGCCCCAATGCCCTTAGTTTTAGTGTAACGATGGATCGTCCGGGTAATGTTGATGTGGGTGTGGTAGGAGAGGATCTGCTGCAAATGAAGGGTCTTACAAATGATTTTGAATCGGTTGAAGGAAAGGTAGAGTTTGTGGTTTTGTCGAAGGTGGTTAACGACGGAGGCTCGCTTTCAGCGACAGAAAAAGAACTGGTGGTTGAGGGTGCCAACAGCGTAAATATTTTTGTGTCCGTGGGAACCAATTTTGTGGATTATAAAACACTTGAAGGGGATGCTGGTCAACGCGCGTCCGCTTATCTTTCTGAGGCAATGGGTTTGGACTATGCGCAGATGTTGAAGAATCATACCGCTTTTTATCAAAATTATTTCAACAGGGTTTCGCTGAATTTGGGGCAAACCGATTCGATCAACAATCCTACCGATGTGCGCATTGATCAGTTCAGTCGCGGAAACGACCCTTCACTGGCGGCACTTTATTTTCAGTTTGGCCGCTATTTACTGATCAGTTCGTCCCAGCCGGGAACCCAGGCGGCCAACCTTCAGGGCATATGGACCGACCAGCTTTTTCCGGCCTGGGACAGCAAATATACTTTGAACATAAATGCAGAGATGAACTATTGGCCGGCCGAACCCACCAATTTGACTGAGCTGCATGAGCCCATGATTCAGATGGTTAGAGAACTTGCTGAGGCGGGAGAGGAAACGGCTCGGATTATGTACGGTGCCAAAGGTTGGGTTACCCACCACAATACCGATGTTTGGCGTATTACCGGTCCTGTTGATGGCTCCTACTGGGGCATGTGGCCCATGGGTGGGGTTTGGTTGAGTCAGCATCTTTTCGACAAGTACGAGTACAGTGGCGATGTGGACTACCTGCGTTCGGTGTACGACCTCCTAAGAGGAGCCGTTGCCTTTTGTTTGGATTATATGGTGGAACACCCTGAGAAGGGTTGGATGGTGGTGGTGCCTTCCAATTCGCCGGAGAATTCGCCCGCTATCCATTATCAATCTTCGATAGCTGCAGGGGCCACTATGGACAATCAGTTGGTTTTTGATTTGTTTACCAAAACCATAAGAGCCGCTCAAATACTGGGCATAGACGAGGAATTACAGTCGGAGATGGAGCGGGTCCTGGGCCTGCTTCCTCCCATGCAAATCGGCCAACATGGTCAGTTGCAGGAATGGCTGCACGATTGGGACAATCCCAACGACAAGCACCGCCATGTTTCTCATTTGTACGGACTGTTTCCCTCCAATCAGATTTCGCCACTTACGTCGCCTGAGCTGGCCGATGCCGCCCGAACCTCATTGATTCACAGAGGCGATCCGTCCACCGGTTGGTCCATCAACTGGAAAATCAATCTTTGGGCCCGTTTGCTGGATGGAAACCATGCCTATGATTTGATGCGCGAACAAATTAAACTGGTTGGAAAAGATAATGCCGACAATAGGGCAGTGTTTGAAATGGGCGGAACTTACGCCAATATGTTTGATGCGCATCCCCCCTTTCAAATCGACGGTAATTTTGGCTTTACTTCCGGTCTCACCGAAATGCTGATGCAAAGTCACGACGGCGCCCTGCATTTGTTGCCTGCACTGCCCGATGTTTGGCCTTCGGGAAGTGTTTCCGGACTACGGGCACGTGGAGGTTTTGAAATTGAAACCATGGAGTGGACCGGGCAGCGCCTTTCCAAATTGGTGGTGAAATCGAATTTGGGCGGAAACCTGAGGCTGCGTTCGGCAGTGCCATTGAAGATGGCACGGGGCGCATTGGCAGTGGCCGAGGGCCTCAACAGCAATCCCTTTTACCAGACCCCTTCGATCAAAGCGCCGCTGGTTTCGCCTGCTGCAAAGTTGAATCCATTGGACCTGCCCGAATGGTATTTGTACGATCTGGAAACCCAGCCTGGACAAAGCTACACTTTTGTTTCAGAGTGATAAAAGTGTTGAGCCTATGTCCGCGTCAAAACTAGTTGAAAAGAAGTACCTGCTGCCATTTGTTTTGGTTACCAGTTTGTTTGCCCTTTGGGGCTTTGCCAACGACATAACCAACCCTATGGTTGCGGCTTTCGGTACCATCATGGAGATATCTAATGCCCGATCGGCACTTGTTCAGTTTGCTTTTTATGGCGGCTATGCCACCATGGCCATTCCGGCAGCTTTGTTTATTCGAAAGTTCAGCTACAAGAAAGGAATCATTTTGGGCTTGAGTTTGTATGCCTTGGGCGCCTTGTTGTTTATTCCTGCCGCCCATTTCGAAGTCTTTGGTTTTTTCCTGGTGTCGCTGTACATCCTGACCTTTGGCCTGGCCTTTTTGGAGACCACTGCGAACCCTTACATCCTCTCGATGGGCGATACGGCCAGTTCTACCCGCAGACTCAATTTGGCCCAGTCCTTTAATCCCCTGGGTTCCATTTTTGGGATGTTTGTTGCTGCCAATTTTATTTTGGCCTCCTTGCAGTCCGACCTGCGCGACAGCAGTGGGCAGCTCTTGTTCGATGGACTAAGTGCTGCGGAAAAGGCGCTTGTACGGACCCATGATTTGGCCGTCATTCGCGATCCTTATGTGGCTTTGGGCTTGTTTGTGATTGCCATGATTGTACTTTTTGTGGTGGTGAAGATGCCCAATACCCGCAGTGATGATCCCAAATCGTCGGCCTGGAGCTCCTTCAAGCGCTTGTACAGCAACCGGGTTTACCGGCAAGGGGTTGTTGCCCAGGTTTTCTATGTAGGGGTGCAGATTATGTGTTGGACTTTCATCATTCATTATGCCGAAAGCATAGGCTTGTCGAAGGCTGAGGCTCAGCGCTACAATATGGTGGCTATGGGGCTCTTTATTGCCTTCCGATTCTTCAGCACCTTTTTAATGCGCTACGTGTCCGCTCAAAAATTGTTGATGTTCTTTGCTTTGGGAGGAATGCTTACCACCTTAGGAACCATTTTTATCGGCGGCATGCCTGGTTTGTATAGTTTGGTGGCGACCTCGGCCTTTATGTCCTTGATGTTTCCAACCATTTACGGCATTTCTCTTGAAGGGGTGGGGGAAGATACGACCCTGGGTGCCGCCGGATTGGTTATGGCAATTGTTGGCGGAGCCTTAATGCCGCCGCTACAGGGAATACTCATTGACTTTGATTCGGTTTTAGGGCTCCCTGCCGTTAATTTCTCCTTTGTTTTACCTTTTGTTTGTTTCGCAGTTGTAGCCCGTTTTGGGTATACGACGGCTGGAACCAAGAATTATACTACGCGTTGATATGAACAATACCCGGAAACAATTATCCCTTAGTGAGGAAGTGCCCAAAAGGCTTTTAAATGATGGTCGAGAGATTCCGGCCCTTGGTTTAGGAACTTTTGGTTCGGACAATTATTCGGCCCAGGAAATTGCCGGAGCCGTCGACTTTGCTGTGCGCAATGGTTACCGACACATCGATTGCGCATCGGTGTATATGAATGAAGCGGAAATTGGGGAGGTCCTTCATAACTTAATTTCCGAAAGGGTGGTGACCCGCGAAGAACTGTGGATTACCTCCAAGGTGTGGAATGATGCCCATGGCGATGGGGCGGTAATTGCCGCCTGTGAAAAATCGCTGAGGGACCTGAAATTGGATTACCTGGATTTGTATTTGGTGCACTGGCCTTTTCCGAACTACCACGCGCCGGGTTGCGATGGGGATGCCCGTAACCCGGACTCCCAACCCTATCGACACGCATCCTACATGAGGGTGTGGCGACAAATGGAACTTTTGGTCGAAAGAGGCCTGGTTAAATCCATTGGGACCTCTAATATGACCATTCCCAAAATGGAACTTTTGCTCAAGGATGCCCGCATCCTTCCGGTAGTAAATGAAATGGAAATCCATCCTCATTTTCAACAGCAGGACTTGTTCGATTATTTGGTAGCCAAGGGCATTCAGCCCATAGGCTATTCGCCCATAGGATCTCCAAAGCGCCCCGAGCGCGACCGAAGTGCTGACGACACCGTAGATATTGAGGATCCTGTAGTAGTGCGTACAGCCCGGCGCTTGAATATTCATCCTGCTGAGCTTTGCATCAAATGGGGCATTCAACGCGGTGAAGTGGTCATTCCCTTTTCGGTATCTCCTGCTAAAATTTTGGGAAATCTGAAAGCTGCAGCGATATCGAACATCAGCGACGAGGAAATGTTGCAGCTGGCTGCCATCGATAAAAATTGCCGATTGATTAAAGGGCAGGTCTTTTTATGGGAGGGGGCCAAAGGCTGGGAAGATTTGTGGGACCTGGATGGTCAAATTGCTCAGTGAAGTACCAGCTTATTAACAGAAAAATTTATTGAACAACTTGAATTATTGATTTAAGCACTATGGAAACAAAAATGAAAGCGGCCTACCTGCCCGGTAACAGTACGGTTGCCTTTAGAGAGGTGGAGGTGCCCAAGCCCGGTCCCGGTGAAGTGCTCATTAGGATGAAAGCTTCTACCATTTGTGGCAGCGACATTCGGGCCATTTACAGGGAGCATTTGGGAAAGGGTCCGGAGGCTTATCAGAATAAGATCGCGGGGCACGAGCCCTGTGGGCAAATTGTTGCCTGTGGCAGCAATACCAAGCGTTTTAAAGCAGGCGACCGGGTTGTGGTTTACCACATTTCGGGCTGTGGGGTATGCAACGATTGTCGACGTGGTTATATGATATCCTGTACCAGTCCCACCCGTCAGGCTTATGGCTGGCAGCGCGATGGGGGTATGGCCCCCTACCTGGTGGCCGAGGAGAAGGATTGTGTGCTGTTGCCGGATGAATTAACCTATACCGACGGCGCTCAGATTGCCTGCGGTTTTGGTACGGTATACGAAGGCTTGGAAAAAATCGGCATATCGGGAAACGACGCTGTTTTGGTGGTTGGTTTGGGTCCGGTTGGCTTGGCTTCACTGATGTTGGCCAAGGCTTTGGGCGCCAAGCATCTGGTCGGAGTAGATGCCATTCAGGAGCGCTGCGACCTGGCGCTGAAGTTGGGTTTGGCCAACCAAACCTTTGTGGCCGAAGCCGATACGCTTCAGAAGGTGGTAGCCACCACCTATCATCAACAAGGTTTTGAAAAAACGGTGGATTGTTCGGGAAACTCCCAAGGTCGTCAGTTATGCATCAGAGCCACCCGGAAATGGGGCAAAATGGTTATGATTGGAGAAGGAGGTACCGTTGAGTTCAATCCCAGTCCCGACATCATTCACGATCAAATAACCATCTATGGTTCCTGGGTGACCAATGTGTGGCGCATGGAAGAGCTGGTGGAGCGTTTGGTCAGATGGGGCATACATCCGGAGGATTTGGTTACCCATCGGTTTGCCCTGGAAGAAGCGGATAAGGCCTATGCCCTCATGAATGAGGGTAAATGTGGAAAAGTGGCCATCGTTTTTGATGAGGAGTTGGGCTGATCAGGATGTTGTTTTTTAGAGAATAATTAAGTGTAAATATTAAATAATTGAACTATGCTTTTAAGAAAGTCATTTTTATTGTTGGCGGTTTCTGCTGTGTTGGGATTGCAGGCACAGAATCCCATTGTACAGACCTACTACACAGCCGATCCGGCGCCGATGGTTTACGACGGTCGGGTGTATATGTACACCACGCACGACGAGGACGAGACCATCAATAATTTCTTTACCATGCACAATTGGCGTGCTTACTCTTCGGCCGATATGGTCAACTGGACCGACCATGGGGTAGTGGCCTCGCTGAAGGATTTTACCTGGAGCGATAAGGACAATGGCGCCTGGGCGCCACAGGCCATCGAGCGCAACGGAAAGTTTTATCTCTATTGCCCCATCCACGGTGATGGAGTGGCGGTGCTGGTTGCCGATTCGCCCACCGGTCCCTTTCACGATCCCCTGGGGAAGCGCCTTATCGACGACACTCCGGATATTTGGCACGACATTGATCCAACGGTTTTTATCGACGACGACGGACAGGCTTACCTGTTTTGGGGAAATCCCAAAGTTTTTTACGTTAAATTGAATGAAGACATGATTTCTTACGACCGCAGTGTGGGGGAAAAGGGCATTATGTCGCTCGACATGAGCGTGGAAGCTTTTGGTGGTCAGAAGGACGAGAACGGCGTGGTTCGTAGCAACTACACCGAGGGCCCCTGGGTGTACAAGCGCAAGGATCTTTACTACCTGGTTTATGCCGCTGCAGGCATTCCCGAGTACATTGCATACTCCACTGCGCCCTCCATCGAAGGACCATGGACCTACCAGGGCTATATTATGGAAAGGGCGCCTCACCTTGCCTTTACCAACCATCCAGGCATCATTGATTTTAAGGGCAACTCTTACTTCTTTTACCATACCCATGAGCTCTCCAACGGCGAAGGATTTAAGCGCTCGGTAAGTGTAGAGCCTTTTGCTTATAACGAAGATGGATCTATTCCTCTTTTGAAGCCTACCAAAGCGGGTGTTACAGAAAGCTTAGCTCCCCTGAATCCATTTCAACGTGTTGAGGCCGAAACCATAGCCTGGTCTGAAGGCTTGAAAACCGAAAAAAGCAGCAAAACAGGCGTTTATGTCAGCAGCATCAACAACGGCGACTACCTTATGGTAAGGGATGTAGACTTTGGGGACGGTGCAAAGCGCTTTTTGGCTGGTGTTGCCTCAGGCACAGAAGGTGGAAGTATAGAAATTCGTCTGGGTGCCCTCGACGGAAAATTGCTGGGCGTATGCACCGTAAGCAATACCCGTGGATGGAACACCTGGGAAGTTCAAGCCGCCAGGATTTCAAAAGCCAAAGGGGTGCATGATCTTTACTTTGTGTTTAAAGGCGGCGAAGGCGATCTGTTCAATTTTGACTGGTGGACCTTAGAATAAAAGGAGCATGAAAACCATCTCAATATTTCTTGTTGCCTGCTGCCTGTTTTTTGCCAGCAGTTGCGGTGAAAAGTTGCAGTATACGCAAACCCGGGAAGGCTTGCAGGTTGAATTGAGGGGTGGAACCCTGGCGCTTTATCCTTTAGCGGATAATGCGCTGCGGGTCCGCTTTTTCGAGGGCCAGGAGCTTGATGTTCCCGAGTTTGTATTGGACACCGACTATGTGCTTCCTGAGTATCGACTGAGCGAAGTGCCCAATGGACTTCGCCTGAGTCTTGAAAAAATGGCTGTTGAGCTGGATGGTAAAACGGGTAAGCTGAGCTACTACGGTGCCGACGGCAAACTGTTTTTACAGGAGAAAGCAGGATCGCGGGTTTTGCGTTCCGATTCGCTAAAGGGAGCGCCTGCTTTCTTTGTAGAACAGGGTTTTGTCACTGCGCCCGAGGAAGTTATTCTTGGTCTGGGACAGTTTCAGGATGGACACTATAACCTGAACGGGGTCAGCCGCAGGCTGACTCAGGTAAACAGTCAGATAGCCATTCCCTTTATCTATTCCAGCAAGGGTTACGGCCTGTTGTGGCACCAGTATGGTCTGACCGATTACAATCCTGCGGACCAAAGCATTGATCTGGTGCAACAAGACCAAAGCGACCTGGCTGAGGGCCTGGTGGCCGAGGTGACCACTACCGAGGGTACTCAGAGCGTTGCTCAGGATCAGATGCTCTACACCGGGCGTTTCAGCGTGCCCGCCGCAGGCACTTATTCTCTTTTTCTGGATTTGGGCGCCATGGGCAACCGTCATTATGTGTTGGTTGATGGAGTACCCCTTATCGATCAAAGCAATATGTGGTTGCCACCTACAGCAGGCGTTTTGGTTGAGCTGGAGGCAGGCGAGCATGAGGTACAGGTGGTGTGCAAGGCGGACAATTCACCAGTGCTTTCCTGGAAACAGGTAGATCACAGCACCACCTTTCGTTCGCCCCATGCCCGAAAATTGGATTATGTAGTGTTTTACGGTCCCCATGCCGATGAGGTGCTGTCCACGTACCGCAAGCTTTCGGGACCAGCGCCCATGTTTCCCCAATGGGCCTATGGCTTTTGGCAGTGCCGTGAGCGTTACACCTCTTCCAGGCATTTGGTTGAAACGGTGAAGGAATTTCGACGCAGGTCCCTTCCCATGGATGTGATTGTTCAGGACTGGCAGTATTGGGGCAATAAAGGCTGGGGGGTTCCCCAGTTTGATGAGACCCACTACCCCAATCCTTCCGGGTTCATTAAGGAACTGCATGATTTGAATGCGCATTTTGCCATTTCCATCTGGTCCAATCCCGATAAAAACTCGGAGTTGGGGCAGACCTACGTGGCCAACAAGCGCTTTGTTCCCGGCACCAAATGGTTGGATTATTTCAATCCGGAGACCCGGAGTGATTACTGGAATACCTTGAACGACAATATGTTTTCGCATGGTGTAGATGCCTGGTGGATGGATGCGGTCGAGCCCGAGAACGATGCCCTTACCGGGGAGGAAACCCATATTGGTCCCGGTGATTTTTACCGACTGATATACCCTTTATTGGTAAGCAAGTCTGTTTACGAGGGACAAAGGGCAGTTACAGACCAAAAGCGCGTTTGTATTCTTACACGCTCCGCTTTTGCCGGACAGCAACGCTATGGTGTTATCAACTGGTCGGGCGATATTGGTGGCACCTGGAAGGAATACCAGCGACAAATTGTTGCAGGTTTGAATTTCACCATGACCGGCTTGCCGTATTGGACCACAGATATCGGTGGATTTTTTAGGCCTGGGCATACCCAGTACAGCGATGAAAATTACCATGAACTGCTGACCCGTTGGTTCCAATGGGGGGCCTTCAGCCCCATCTTTCGGATGCATGGTTACATGAGTGAAACAGAGCCCTGGAAGTATGGCGCTAAAGTGGAGGGCAATATGCAAAAGATGTTGAATCTTCGGTATCGCTTGCTTCCCTACATATACTCCGAAGCCTGGCAGGTGAGCAGTCGGGGCTCCACCATAATGCGTCCGCTGCTGATGGATTTTAGGGGCGATGAACAAGCCCTCAGTCAGCCTTATCAGTATATGTTTGGCGCAAACTTGTTGGTAGCTCCCATTACTGCACCGGGTGTTTCTGAGTGGTCGGTCTATTTGCCCGCAGCGCCAGCCTGGTACGATTTCTGGTCGGGACGGCGGTATGAGGGAAAGCAAAATGTTAACGCTGCTGCTCCCCTGGATCGTTTGCCCTTGTTTGTTAAAGCTGGAGCCATATTGCCTCTGGGTCCTATGCAGCAGTATGCCGGTGAGAAATCGGCAGATGAGTTGGAACTGCGTATTTATGAGGGTGCCGATGGTCACTTTACGCTGTATGAGGACGAGGGAGACGGCTACGCATATGAAGCGGGACATTACGCCACCATTGGGTTTACCTGGGACGATGCCAGTAAGACCCTCACCATTGGTGAGGTGGAGGGAGATTTTCCCGGACGTATCGACCAACGAATATTTAAGCTGGTGCTGGTGTCAGAGCACAAGGGCAGTGGCCCCGATAAGTCCGTTCTTGTTGATCGGGAAGTCCAATATTCCGGTGAAAAGACGACAGTTGTTTTGAATTAAAGCTGATGTTATGCGAAATCTAATGTTTAGAGAACCAGTATTCGGGAAGATCTTTGTTCTGATTCTGGTGTTTGTCCTGACCCTGCCCCTGGCTGCTCAGGAAGCCGTGCTGAGGTCGCCCAATGAGGCCGTGGGACTTAGTCTGCATAATCGGGAAGACAACTCCTGGTATCTACAAGTAGACTATAAAAGCGGGGCGCTCAGTTCCGTGGTAGTGCCGCGGATTGATCTCGGTCTGTCCCGCAGCGATCAGGACTTCAGCCAGGCGCTGAAGTTGCTGAAGGTCGGAAAAGTAAAGTTGATCAAGGAGGAATATGTCGCCATTCATGGCAAGCGCAGTTTGCGGAAGAATACGGCCCATGAGCTGACCCTTTCCTTTGAGAATGCTGCTGAGGCCAAAATGAATCTGATCATCCGGGCATACAACGACGGCGTGGCCTTCCGCTATGCCTTCCCCGAAAAGAGCGGCACTTTTGTTATTCAGGATGAAGCGACCGCTTATCAGGTTCCCGACAGCGCCGCCAGATGGTTGCAGAAGTTTGATCTTTCAAATGAGAGCGTTTACACCCAAATGGATGCCGACAATGAACAGCGGGACTGGAGTTATCCGGCCTTGTTTAAGGCCCCCGATGCTGAAGTCTGGTACCTGATTCATGAGGCCGATGTAGACCGCGGTTATGCCGCCACCAAGCTCAGTAATTTTGGTGGAGGGTCGCTTTATAAGGTCACGCTTCCCCAGCCGCACGAGGGGGAAGGCGAAGCTTTGCCCACCATTGAGCTGCCCTGGCAATCACCCTGGCGGGTAATTATTGTCGGAGGCTTGTCTACTTTGGTTGAATCGACTCTGGTAGAGGACGTTTCCAAGCCTTCTGTTTTATCCAATACCGATTGGATCAAGCCGGGGGTGGTATCCTGGAATTATTGGTCGGACAATCACGGCACCCGTGATTTTCAAACGGTGAAACGCTTTACCGATTTGGCCGCCGATATGGATTGGCCCTATACCTTGTTCGACTGGGAATGGGATGCCATGCACAACGGTGGAAATGTTGAAGATGCTGCTAAGTATGCGCTTTCTAAAGGAGTTCAGCCGCTCATTTGGTACAATTCGGGCATGTTCAAATGGATTACAGCCACCCCCATCGATCGAATGAAGACACATGAGAACCGCATGGAGGAATTTGCCTGGTTAAAGAGCCTGGGTTTTGTGGGTGTAAAAGTGGACTTTTTTCTTAGTGAGAAGCAGTACATGATCGATTACTATCTTGACATACTGGAGGATGCTGCCCAATTTGAAATGATGGTTAATTTTCACGGTTCGCTGGTTCCCCGGGGTTGGGCGCGAACCTACCCTCATCTCATGACCATGGAGGCGGTGCGTGGGGCCGAATGGTACAACAACGGTCCGGAGTTTACCTATGCTGCGCCCGAGCACAATACGGTAATGCCTTTTACCCGCAATGTAGTGGGCTCAATGGATTATACCCCGAGCACCTTCAGCAATTCGCAGTATCCGCATATTACTTCCTATGGGCATGAATTGGCTCTGAGTGTGGTGTTCGAATCGGCTTTGCAACATATGGCCGATCGGCCCGAAGGCTATGAAGATCTGCCCGATGTGGCACGTACCTTCTTAAGGGAGCTGCCGGTGGCCTGGGACGACACCCGTTTCATTAAAGGTTATCCTGGTCGGGACATTAGTCTGGCCAGACGCAGGGGAGATATCTGGTATGTTGGTGGATTGAATGCCGAGTCCCAAAGGAAAAGCCACAGCATCGATTTTGGCTTTTTAACAGAGGGGGTAAATTACAAGCTGACACTTATTTCCGATGGTGCACACGACAAGACCTTTGAGCATCTTCATCAGGTGGTGAACCGGTCGGCCAGTCTCGACGTAAAGATGCTGCCACGTGGTGGATATGTCATGCGTTTGAGCCCCCTTGATTTTTAGATCGGATGTAGACGGTATTTTTGATACTGCAGAATAACAAAGGGGGCAGCTGCCCCCTTTGCTTATTTAAACGCTTCCTGTAATTGCAGGGCCCAATCTTGGAGTCGTTGCTTCGTCAGGTGCCCCTCATTTTCTTCGTCAATGGGCAGACCAACAAAGCTCCCGTTGCGCAGGGCTTTTGACTCATCAAAATCGTAGCCGCTCCTGGCTACCT
>Ga0209075_1002183_pt1 | contig 17501 bp, 8 predicted proteins | sample Stecom2011_FD_187523 | JGI IMG/M metagenome (GOLD analysis project Ga0209075, IMG submission 187523) | Agricultural soil microbial communities from Utah to study Nitrogen management - Steer compost 2011 (SPAdes) (version 2) | ecosystem: Environmental > Terrestrial > Soil > Agricultural land...
TTTAGCGGGGACTTCCAGCCGTTTAAAGTAAGATTTAAATACGCTCCAATTTTGTGCATCCATAATTGTAAAAGTACAAAAATAATACCCCTTAATTATGGATGCCAGCCTAACAGGGCCCAAAAAATTCGGCTTCGGCTTAAAAGCGAGCGGCCTTGGCTGTGTCGTAAAGGCGTTTGCATTCTACCCAATGATGGGGGTCAATATCACCGGAATATCCACTCACATAACGTGGTGAGGGTGCACGCTTTTTTTGGACCTTTTTCATATTCCCTTGCACTTGTTTTCACGAATATCGATATAAATGATTAAATTTCAAACAAGTAAACCTTTTTCAGCAGACCCTAGTTAATACTTACAATTCATGTTGATCGGACAGGAGGAAGAACAATCCATAGTAGAGATAAAGCGCAACACCAAAGAATATGACTGCCAGCGAAAAATAGTGAAAGATTCTTTCCCGCCAATACTGAATGCCCTCTCCCGGTAGTGAAGAAGGCCCCAGATGTCTGTTTATAAAAGCTCGAAACTTTCTGAATAACAGGTTTTCAGATGTTTTAGTCATATGAACCTGGTCGTTGCAGATATGGCGTCGTATAAAATTCTGTACAATGCAAATCTAAAGATATATATTTCAGCTATTCAAGATTTCCAAATCCTGATAATTATTAAAAAACTTATCAACAGGCAGTCACTGGCTTTTAGCTGTCATTCATGGCAACCTTCGTTATTTAGATTTCACCTGACGTTCTGTTACTCCTAATACCTGATGATAAAATCATTCAGGTTAATATCGGATGCAAGATTCATCTTTTTTCTTAAGCGATACCTGCTGGATTCAACACTGCGCAGACTTATGTTGAGCAGTTCGGCAATTTCTTTATTGCTGTAATTCATTCTGATATAGCTGACCATTTTGAGGTCTTTGTGCGTGATTTTTGGAAAATTATGCGTGAAACGTTTCATGAAATCATCATGAAGTATGTCAAAGCTTTTTTCAAATGTTTCCCAGTCCTCATTATGGGAGACATCATCCTCCAATATGGATTTCAATTTGTTTAATTGATGTCTGGCCTGGCCTGAAACATGTGGGGTTATTTCTGTAAGATAGTCTTTGACTGTTTTTAAACGTTGGTTTTTTTGATCAACAAACATGGCATTGGTGGCCAATTGCTTGTTTTTTTTATCAAGTTCATTATTGAGTTTTTCTTGTTCTAATTTGAATAATTGTTTCTCTCTAATTATTTGTTGAGCTTCATGCAATTTGTCATTGACACTTAGTTCAAGCTGGACATATCGAATGCGAGATTTATAAATTAGGAACCCAATGAACAAAAACGGTATAATCATTAGGCCAATAAACCAGGAGGTGCGCCAGAATGGTGGCTTGACTTCAATTATTAACGAGGCCGTACTGTCGGGACTCCAAATGCCATGGCTGTTGGAGGCCCTTACCTTTAAGGTATATTCGCCTGGCGGCAAATTCGTATAAGTAGCAAATCTTCTGCTGGCAGTTGTTTTTATCCATTCGCCATCAAAGCCTTCAAGTTGGTACTCATATTGGTTGTTTCTGGGGCTTGCAAAATGGAGTGAAGCGAATTCAAAGGTCACCACCTGCTCATGCCTGGTGAGGCTGATGCGGTCTGTTTTATGTAAAGGCTTTTTTAAGATAACACGTTTGTTTATGGTATCGGAGACAGCTACTTCCTGGCCATTTACCAAAAGCTTATTAATAACGACTTCCGGAATATAAGTGCTTTCCGAAATTTCAGGTGAACTAAATATGGAAAATCCGTTTTTACCGCCAAAAAACATGGTCTGGTTGGAAGTTTTGTAAGCACTGCTGTATATGTCGAAATTGAAATTGTTACCATGCAAACCATCATGCTGATAATAGTTTTTGAAGGTTTTTGAGAGGGGATTGAACTTAGATATGCCGTAGCCCGTAGCTAGCCATAAATTTTGATTCAGATCCTCTTGGATATGATAGATGGAGTTGTTAGGTAAGCCGTCTTTGGTGGTAAAGGAATTGAACTTATTGGTTTTGCGGTTGTAATGCCAGAGTCCGTTAGACAAGGTTCCAATCCATAACTCTCCGTTATGGGCTTCGTGTATGGTTAGTACATCGGAAGTGCTAGTCCCTGAATGCCCATCGATTAAAGGGATTGTTTTGAAATTGTTATCCTCAGCGTTGTATAAATTGAGTCCGCCGCTTAAGGTACTTACCCAAATATTATGCTGAGAATCTTCATATATGCATGTAACGGTGTTTGAGGACAAGGATTCCGGGTTTAGTGGATCGTCCCAATAGCGTTCAATAGAATATTCAGAGGCATTGGCATGAACAGGCACCAATTTGTCGATTCCTGCACCCCTTATGGCCACCCATATGTTATGGTGCTTGTCTGTTTCTATGGCTGTCACCTCATATTTTGATAAGGGTCTGTTATTGATATCAGTGTTGTATTTGCTTATTTTATTGGTGTTTACATGGTACATAAAAAGCCCTGTTCGGGTGCCTATCCAAATATACCCGTTTGGGCCCTTCAAAAATTTGGTAACGCCTCTGGCATCCTTGATAAGTCCATTTTCGTCAATATTATCAAAAATGTTGCTGGACATGTCAAAATGGTACAATCCGCCATCAATGGTTCCTATCAAAAGTTCTGTTGGAGAAAGCTCCGTTGTTGCAGAAATATAATTGTGTTTCAGCCATTTGTCTTCGTGCAATCTAGGGTGATAAGTTCTGAATTTGTTTTTGTCAAAGTCTATTTTATTCACTCCGTCCCCCCAGGTAGCAATCCAGCAGATGCCCGACCTGTCCATGTATAGCGACCACAGGGAGTTCCCGCTTAACGAATAGTCATCGAATATCTGGTAGGAGTAATGACTTACCTCGTGTGGATCATTCGTGTTGAGTTGGAATAAGCCGTCACCAAAGGTCGCGACTAAAAATTCCTGATTACTTACCTGGAGAATGGACTTCACAATGCAGCGGTTTAGCCTTTGCACAATGGGCGATTCCGGAAGAGCAAGGTCCTCGAATTGATTGGTGACGCTGTTAAAGGCACGAAGTCCCCTTCCCCAGGTTCCTAACCAAAGCAGGTTGTTTCGTCTTTCGGATATGGTATTTATGGTATTGTAATTTTCATTTTCACTTTCGTCAGCCGGATATAGGAATTGTTGAAAGGAAATCTCTTCCGTATCAAACCTGATGAGTCCCTGAAGCCATGTGCCTAACCAAAGCGTGCCTTCACGGTCTTCAAAGATATGATTGATAAAGTTGCTTTGGATTGAGGAATTGTTTTCATGGTAGTTCGTGAACGTTTCCTCTTCAGCATTGTATTTGGCTATTCCTCCGCCATAAGTGGCTATCCAAATATTACCACTTCTATCCTGGGTGATATGCTTAATAACATTATGACTGATGGAGGATGCGTCATCTTCAGCGGGATGGTACTGGACCACCCTGTTTTCCTTACTTATATATTTGTTGAGTCCATTCTGGGTACCAATCCAAATGTCTCTATTGCTGTCCTCAAAAATACATTCAACAAAATTATTACTTAAAGATAAAGGTGATTTTTGGTCTGAGTTGAATGTTTGCATGGAATACCCATCATAAACATTGATGCCTTCAAAAGTTCCAATCCACAAAAAGCCATCGCTGGCATGAAGAAAGCAGTTAACAGAGTTGTGGTTAAGCCCATCTTCCATATTTAGTGACTCAAACTTAAGCGTTTGCATCTGGGCATATCCATCTTCGGCTATCAGGGTGATGGCTGCCAGCAAGAAATTTAAAAGGAGCTTAAGGAGCTTTTTCTTCATTGCAAAAATTCAAGTTTTAAGATGTTCCGAATATAGGAATAAATAAAAAATATTACAATTTTTAACGATTGCTTTTGTTATTTCCCCGAATCTTTTTGTCATATAGAACATGTCTTTTTGTGAGTGACGTAAAAATGCAGTAGGGATGAGTAGTGTTGTCTATGCATCGTTGGAGGTTTGTTGGCGCTTTCTGTTTAAATTTCGGATGCATAATAATTTAATTTAATACGAATTCTGCCCTGCGGGACGACTCTGCAAATTTCGATTTAGGCAGGTGTTTTGTAAGGCAACAACTAAACATTTACAATGAAAACATTTACAATTTCTAGCTTTGCTTTTTTAATGGCTTTGTTTATCAGCGCCATGAGTCACGTAAGTGCACAAAAGTATGTGGGATTATCTGCCGTGGCTTCGGATGGAACAACGCCTGAAGTCATCTTCAATGGAATTACCGAAGGTGCTCGTTGGCAGGATGCTGACAATCTTGATGATAGTTGGATAATTGTCGATTTAGGTGCAGTTAAAGAGGTCGGTGTTTTGCGCATTTTTTGGGAGAGTGCTAACGCGAGTGCCTACAACCTTAGTTTTTCGCTGGATGGCATTACCTATACAGATCAAATAGACTTAAGCGATATGCAGGCCGGCGAACGCATGGATATTATCAACGCAGAGTCTGTCTCTTGTAGGTATATCAAGTTACAGGGAGTTACCCGTCAATTGCCCTATGGGTATTCAATTTATGAATTTGAAGTGTATGCTCCTGTTCAACCGGAATTGTCTTCCATCAGTTTAAGTCCTGTTGAGTCTGTCCTGTCTTTTGGCACCAGCCAACAATTTGTGGTCAATGGACTAGATCAGGTAGGTAACTCCTTTCCTCTTACAGAAACAACCGTTTGGAGCGTTACAGGTGCCGGAGGTAGTATTGATCAGAATGGGCTGTTTAGCTCTGTCCAGGCGGGAGTTTTTGAAATAACAGCTGTGAACAATGGTTTTGAGGCTGCAGTATTTGTGGAGGTTTTGCCAGAAGCCGGTAATGTTTCAAATGGGAAACCGGCTACTGCTTCTTCCGGAAATGCAAGTGAGGCATTCGATGGCGTTATGGGGACCAGATGGGAAAGTGACAGTGATGATGATCAGTGGTTAATGGTTGACCTGGAAGGCCTTCATAGTATTTCAGATATTATTGTCCATTGGGAAACCGCTAATGCCAGTGCTTATATCATTGAAGTCTCTGCCGATGGATTAGCCTGGACCTCTATAATAGAGGAAATGGATTTACCCGGTGGTGAGAGAAGTGATCGCTTTTATGGTTTGGAAGTGTTAAATGCTGCTTTTGTGCGGTTGACCGGTGTAGAGCGTACTTCTGTTTATGGCTATTCAATTTGGGAAATGCAGGTCTATGGTGAGGCTGAGGGGGCGGATCCTATTTTGGTTGAATCCATTTCTGTCAGTGGAGAGAATAATGTAGATGAGATTGCTGTCTTAGGAGGTACTTTACAGATGATTGCCCAGGTTTCTCCAGATCAGGCAACGGATAAAACCGTTACCTGGAGTGTTGATAACGAAGAGGTAGCCACCATTAGTACGGATGGTTTGCTACAGGCACTTACCAATGGAACCGTTGTGGTAAAGGCGGTTGCCAATGATGGTTCAGCTGTAGAAGGCACGCTTGAAGTGTCTGTTTCCAACCAAACTACTGGTGCTATTAATCCTAGCAAAGCTGCTTACGGCCTTTCGGTATTTCCTAATCCAGTTGCCGATAATATTAACCTGAATTTTGAAGGCGATCTGGTTGAACTACAGATTTTCAGCTTGACAGGGCAACTTGTTAAATCGACTAATGTACATCAGCAAGGGAAAGCTTTGAATCTTTCAGGGTTATCAAAGGGCGTTTATTTTATTTGCATTACCTTATCGGATGGGCGTAAAATAACCGAACGGATTATTAAGAAATAATTTCCCGGAAAAGCTTTAGAAATAAAAAAGGGACTACCTGTAAGGGGCGTCTCTTTTTTATTTGCGCTTGCCTTTGTCTAAAATCACCCTGCCGCAATATTATAAAGGCTTAATCTTGAGCCTATTGCAGGCATGCCGTAAAAATGCAGTACTTGTACGTATTTTAGTCTATGCCCATAAAGCTTCATTTTTAAACACTGCCGGTATATTTGTTTACACATTTTAACAGTGGGTGTGATTTCAATGTGCACTTGGTTTTCACTCCTGCTGGTTTCAAAAATTTCAATCATTATTATTGCTACTTTGACAGATTCAAAAAAAATGTGGTAATTGCTTGATTTTATGACTGTAAGGTTTGGTGAAATGCCCTGAAATTACTGATTTCAGGGCATCACAGAAAAACAAACTTATCGTTCGTTTCAATGTTTAACACAACGTAAAAATACAAAAAAATATGGAAAACACTGGCCGCTAGTGTAAAGCGGCTAAGTGGCTATCTTGCTGAATTTCAAGACTGTTTTATTTCATCAGCCATTCCAATTGGAATGGACGAAAAGTAATTGACCGTTCCGCTATTCAAGTTAGCAGATCACTGCCAAAGCGAAAACTTACCGGATTGATTATTGATGAAACTGGTACTGTAAAGAAAGGAGACAAGAGCGTTGGCGTAAGCTGGCAATATTGTGGGAATGTTGGTAAGTTGGCCAATAGCCAGGTTGTAAAGGCAGGAAACCCAAATTGTTAAGACCTGATAAAAAAAGCATTCGAGTTGACAGGATGTTTGCGAGGCATGTGAAAAGGCAGGTTGATATCAATAGAGCCTATATAAAGGAGGGGCTTGCTAATGTGTCAAAGTAGAATTATAAAAAGCATTATTATGGTTAAAGTAAGAATTGGTCTATGTATGGTTTTGTTTTTTTTGCTGGGAGGGGCTTTCTTAGTAAACGGGCAGGAAGATAACCGAAATTATAAGCGTGGGTATGGCTTTGGGTCTCATATGCAGGCAGATATGGAAGCGCTTTCGGTGGGGACTACCTGGTGGTACAATTGGTGGCACCAACCCGACGCGGGCGATGACATCATTGATGTTTATCAGGATTTTGGGATGGATTTTGTGCCTCATGCCTGGAATGGTAATTTTAATGAGCAGGCGATGCGTGCGTATCTGGACACTCATCCGGATGTAAAATACATAATGGGTTTTAACGAGCCCAACTTTATTCATCAGGCCAATATGACCCCGGCGCAGGTTGCTGCAGAATGGCACCGTATTGAATCTATAGCTGACGATTATGATTTGAAAATTGTGGGCCCTGCCTTGAACTACTCTCCCGATGCACCCTACCATGACCCCTTTGATTGGATGAACGACTGGCTGGAAGCTTGTGACGCCATTGGGGGATGTCGTTATGATTTTGTGAATGTTCATTGCTATATGAATACCGTAGGTGCATTGGAGTGGTATTTGGGTGAATGGAAGCAATATGGCAAACCAATCTGGCTAACCGAATTTTGTGCCTGGGATGGCATTGAGACGACTGCTACGCAGGCTTATCAGAAAAATTTCATGCTGGAAGCTCTGCCAATGCTCGATAATGACACAGATGTTTACAGGTATGCATGGTTTGTTGCACGTTCCAGCGGCATTCCTTACAATAGTCTTTTAGGACCTTATGGTGGTGAACTAACTGAACTGGGTCTTATTTATACCGATCAGTATGAGCCCTCTCCATCCAATACCATAACACTTCGCGTGATTGATAAAACCAAGGGACAGGTCACCAGTAACGCTGTCTGGCCCGATGAATCGGTCTATGCATGGTTAGGCAACACTACCAACTGGGCGGCTTTGAACAATATGCCAGCCGGAACCCTCGAGGGTAGTTGGGTGGGCATGTACAATGGACTGGAAGGTGGAAAATTGGAAAAGACGGAGGACGAATGGATTTGGTCTTTTTCGTTTTTGCCTATGGAAGGCTATACCTACATGTGGAATCCGGGTGTTTGGGCAGATGAGGTCCGAACAGAGAATGATTTGCAGGATATGCATGTAGGTCGCAATCTGGAGTTCACTGTAGATAACAATGGGCATGTCACTGGTGAATTGACCTTGGTCATTGAGAATGCCACAACAGCAGTGCCGGTGGAATCTGAAATTTCCCTGAACATTCCTGAGGGATATAGCTATTCTGATTTTGCATCCCTGGCCCCCAATCCTGCCAGTGAAGTGGTTCATATTTTCTCTCCTTATCAGGTGGAAGCTGTAAGCGTTTACGACTTAAGTGGCAGGCTGATGTTGAAGGAAAAAACCAATGGAAGCGTAGTCGTTAGTTCTTTAACTCCTGGTCATTACATCATGGAAATCCAGGCTTCTGAGAATCAGGTGGCGACAAAAAGATTGACTGTTCTGTAAAAGATTGACACGTATTTTATTAATCTTAATTTATAGAAATCATGAAAAAAATTAGCTTATTGAGTTTAGCCATTATTTTTGCCATTACTACAATGGTTGCCCAGGAGGTCGAGTATTATGGGATATGGACCAATAATCCGGATATTCAGAACAAGTGGGGCGTGGATGATGTCAACCGACACCTGTACATCTGGGATAACACACTAGGGGATAGTGGCGTTTCACCTGCTGTTTCTTATGGGGATCCTCTGGGTTTTACGGGTTTGAATGCTGATTGGTGGGGTTTTGGTTTGTGGGATGATGCAGGGCCTGATTTGTCAGCCTTTGCTAATGGCTATTTGGTCTTTTATATAAAAAGTAATCATACACAAGATATTGAGATTACAATTAGTGATAATACCAGTGTAGAAAACGGTAAAACGTGGGAGCTTACTGCTGATGATTTTGCACGCGATAATGAGTGGCATCAGGTGGCTCTTCCGATTAGTGAAGCAGTGGCGGCCGGTGTTGATTTAAGTATCATGGGGCATGTGTTTTCAGCTTCAGGTGCTGGCAGACCCGGTTTAATTGCTTTTGATGATATCCACTATGTGTCAGACTATGAGTCTACATTTTTACCTGAAAGAAAGTTGCCTTCTGTTTCTATTTCTCCAAATCCGGCCACCAGTGAATTTGTGATTCAGTTAGATGGTGAAGTCGAGCGTGTCAATGTTTTTGAGATTCTGGGAACAACAGTTTATGCAGAAACTGGTCTATCCGGCCTTAGCAGCAAGCGGGTTAATACATCAGACTGGGCAAAGGGTCTTTATTTGGTGGTAGTAACCGATAATAAAGGTAATAAGCGCAGTAGTAAGTTAAGCGTAAATTAAGCTTGCCCGAATTATTAATCTTTTTATTCCTTATTTATGAAGCTTTATTCCCTAACATTATTGTTTGCGCTTGCAGCCTTTGTAGGTTTTTCTCAACAGCCGGTTCCCGTTGGTAGTGGAAGCTATGCCGAATATGTGCCTGAGTCGGTTTACGATGAAGGAGCCTACTTTGGAAAAACCTACAGAGAGTTGCAAGGCAATTGGCCATGGTATATCCATCCCACTAAAACACAGGAAGCTATTCCCACCAATGATTGGTGGACGGCAGCGATATTTGAACAATACACTGGTCGCCTGGAAGCATTTCCGCAGCGTGTAGAAGGCACTTCCAGTGGCATCCGGGTTTCCGTGCCTACTTCCTTTGTAATGCCTGATGACAGAGGGTTAACCACCAATGCCGACACCTGGATTAATATTAAAGGAACAGTGAACCCTGAACAGTCTGTGGATAGTGAAATTTTTGCCGATTTTGAATCCGAATTTTATCCTTCTGGATGGCAGGTAACTGAAAACCCTCCCTATCCGGGTCCGGTTTCTCTGGGTGACATAGATCAGTCCCCAGCACCATTTGGCTTTTTAGGCAGCCGATTTATAAATACCTTTGATGGTGATGCCCCCCAGGTAAGCCTAACTTCACCAGCATTCGTCATTGAACGAAATTATATCCACATGTTGGTTGGGGGCGGCAATAACCCCGATGATACCTATGTAGGATTATTCATCAATGGCCAACGCGTCTTGTCCGAAACAGGAGAAAACAGCGGGGCACTCACCTGGCGGAGAATGGATGTTTCTGCCTACATAGGGCAATCAGCTGAGATCCGAATTGTGGACGCCTCCTCCGGGGGTTGGGGTTTTATCATGTGCGACAACATTGTGTTCAGTGATTCTCCAGAGGTCGGTAGTTCTTTCTCTAACAGCTTTTGGCCTCAGGATGCAAAAGTGTATGACTGGTCCGATTTAGGCGTGGTTTTCAGGTTAGAGGACGACCATCAGAATCGCATGGATGGCACAGTGGTTCATGGCGTCCCGTTTACCTTCATCGATATAGAAGGCGTGGAGCCCACCATTGAAACAAGTGCTGTTCCCCAGCAAATTTTTGATGGTTCGGGGGCACTTGTCTCTTCATTCCCGGTTGTTACCAACACCCTGGTTTTGAAAGTGGATGGCGACTTGCTGGGTGTGCATGCGCCCTATGGTTCTCAATTTGATGTCAACCCTGGAGGGGAGTATTCGGTGACTTTCCCAACAGAGGGTAATCACTACCTGGTAGTGTCATGGATTCCTGATGAATCCCTGATTAATTTATACGATGAACATGCCAGAAACAAAGTGGTGGATAGTCGTTTTGAATGGGATTATCAGGTGACCAATGGCCAAATAGTTTCCGGTTTTAATTTCGAAACGAAGCATTATGAAAGCGGCCTTGCTAATCAGCCAACATTACTGGCCCTGCTTCCGCATCATTATAGAAACACCACCCATCCATCCTTGATCCCCGGTGCCGATTATAAAACCATGAGGGGACAAATGCATACGACTTCAGGGTCGTCCATTGAAATTGCTTATGATTTTGGTGGCATGCCTCCGTACCTGCCTGAGCCGCTCAATCTCAGCGAAGTGCAGGAACAGCGGCTTTATGATATGATTACCACCCGCGTGGCACATTCCAACAGTTCCCGTAATGGAAATACCTATGCCAAAGGATTTGGAGAGGAAACAAACATTATGTTGATGGCAAAACAGCTGGATCATCCCGGCTTTGGGACTATTAGGGACAATGTTAAAAATGAATTGATTGACTGGCTGACTTACGACCCGGGTGAGGCTGCTGATGGCCAATATTTTTTTACGCAATATCCTGAGTTTGGCGCCCTGATTGGGTTTCCCTCCGGCTATGGTTCACAAGCGCTGAATGATTTGCACTTCCATTATGGTTATTTTATTATGGGAGCCGCGAGGTTAATGATGGTAGATGATGCGTTTAAAAATGAGTATGGAGAAATGGTGAAAGAGATTGCCAAATCCTTTGCCAATTGGAAGCGTTACGGAGAAAACGACGATTCAAAGCAGCCTTTTTTGAGGACCTTCGATCCCTATATGGGCCATTCGTGGGCCGGGGGAATTGGCAGCCCATGGGATGGAAACAACCAGGAATCCACCTCTGAAGCTACCCATTCATGGTTTGCGATGTATCTTTTAGGCGTAGCCCTTGAAGATGATGAAATTATGTCGCTAGGGGCCACTGGTTTTACCCTGGAAGGCATTGCCACTGCCAATTACTGGTTTAATCGACACGGGGATCTGCCTCAGGAATATGCCTTTGATTATGTGGGTATTAACAGAGCCAATAATTTGGCCATGGCCACTTATTTTCATGGTGACCCCGCCTGGGCCATTGGCATACAGTTTGTCCCCTGTAATTTCTATTATCATTACTATTTGGGTGATGATCCGGCGTTGGCTGCCGCCACTTATGATGGTATGCTTGAAGACAGGATCACTTTTGGTGAAGCCACCAATACGGATTATTATGAGAATATTTCCAAGATGGGTGCTTATCTCGGCGGCTACCATTTAAATTACATTCAGGCATATGACCCCTCATTGGTAGCTTCAATGCTGGATGATTTATATGAGAATGAAGGCGGTGAATGGACCGATCATGTAAATGTGGCGGTCAATTACTATACTTCAAATGCGAGTGTAACCTATGGCCGACCGGCTACAGGCTACCATACCAGTCTTCCTACTGGAGCAGTCTATGAAAACCCTGCCACCGGTGAATTAACTTACCTCGTCTACAACCATTCAGCATCCGCTAAAGATGTTGGTATTTACAAAGATGGCGCTTTAGTTGAAACCATTACGGTTGGTCCGCGTCAATTTTATAATTCGCAAAACACCAACCAGCGGCCGGTTGTCCAAGCAGGCAGTAATATCAGTATTCAGTCACCTGCAAATGCTGTGGTGCTCGACGGTTCTGAAAGTTATGACCCGGATGGAACCATTACCAGTTATGAGTGGAGTCTAATCAGCGGAGGAACGGCCACCATTGTCAACCCCAACGCCGCTGAAACGCTGGTCAATGATCTGACGCATGGCGTTTACCTGTTTCAATTAAAAGTGACAGATAACGATGGCGCCTCACGCACTGGTCAGGTGACTGTTACAGTGATACCGGATGTTACCGAAATCAACATCGCATTGGATAAACCCGCATGGGCCTCTTCCACTCAGGAGCCGTGGTCCCTTGAGGGCATTAATGATGGCCAGTTGGGTACCCGCTGGGGCAGTGAAATGGGGATTGATCCGCAATGGGTGGTAATTGACCTGGCGTATGAATACCAAATTGTGGATGTCATTCTTCACTGGGAAGGTGCTTTTGCAACGCATTACGAAATCCAACTCAGCAACGACCCTGACTTTAACGATTATACAGTTTTGGCAAGTATTGCAGATGGGGACGGGGATGTGGATGCCATTTCGGTCGATAATTTAGCCTTTGGCCGCTATATCCGATTTTTTGGTACCCAAAGGGGGACCCCATTCGGTTATTCATTATTTGAGTTTGAAGTATATGGTCGTTCCACCCCTACCTCAACAATGCCAAGCGTTGTAAATGCCGAATTTGATCTTTTCCCCAACCCGTCTGATGGCCATTTTTATTTTCAGTCGAGTTGGATCAATTACGACATTGAGATTTATAATTTACAGGGAATCAGGCTGTTTGAGCAGTCCTCGTTAAGTGGGTCTGTTGAGCTGAATGTTTCCAATTTACCGGCCGGCATCTATCTTTTTAGAGTTGTTTCGGGTGAGGCATCCTTTGTAAAACGCATCGTTATCCAATAAATTAAAGGGCTATAATTATGCAAGCGAAGAACAATTTGTTTAGATACACATGGCTGTTGTCATGCTTTTTATATTTGAGTTTAGCTGGTGGTATTGCTCAGAAATACAGTGGTTTATCCGCCTTTGCATCAGACGGTCAGGCACCTGCAGGTATTTTTGACGGAAATACTACTGCCGGTTTGTGGCAAGATGCAGATAATGTGGATGATGCCTGGCTGGTTGTTGATTTGGGCAGTGAGCGGGCGGTTGGTACCGTGAAGATTTACTGGGAAAATGCCAATGCCAAAGCCTATAACCTCAGTTTCTCCAACGACGATGTATCCTATTGGGGTGCTTTGAATTATACGGATATGGCACCCGGAAATCGCGTGGATGTGCTGAAGGATCTGGATCTTACTTGTCGCTACATTAAAATGCAGGGAGTTACGCGTCAGATGGACTATGGCTATGCCCTGTTTGAATTTGAAGTGTTTGAGCCTTTTTTGCCGGCACTCACGACTTTGGCCGTCAGTGCTGCCCAGGATGTTGTAGCTGTGGGCAATGAGTTATCACTTACTGCCCAGGGGCTTGACCAGGTTGGTGAGCCAATCGACATTGAAGGGGAGGTTATGTGGACGGTGGATGCTCAAGGGGCCACCATTAGTCCTGAGGGCGTGTTTTTGGCCCAGCAGCCTGGATTGTATCAGGTAACAGCGCTCGGTGGCGGGGCTCAAGGAAGCGTTTGGATAGAGGCTTTGCCAGCCAATCCCAATGTGGCATTGGGAAAAACCTATACTTCCTCATCAGGTAGCCCTGTGGAAGCATTTGATGGCAACCCTAACACCCGTTGGGAGAGTGCCTTTTCTGACCCGCAATGGATTCAGGTTGATCTTGGGCAGATGCATGCTGTATCTGATATCCTTATTTCCTGGGAAGGGGCTAACGCCAGTGCTTATGTCATTGAAGCATCGGTGGACGGAAGCACATGGAACGAAGTGCTCACTCGGGCAGACCTGGCCGAGGGCGCAAGAGTGGACAGGATGTATGGTTTAGATTTTGAAGCGCGGTATGTGCGCCTTACAGGTTTAAATCGCAATACCGTGTATGGCTATTCTATATGGGAAATGGGAGTTTATGGCGTTCAGGGTGGTGGCGTTGTTGATCATGAGCCGCCTACAACTCCCGGCAGTTTCTTTGGCAGCCCTGCTGTTTATGCTGTGTTCCTGACATGGAATTCATCTGAAGACAATGTGGGTGTGGATCATTATAAGATTTTTAAGGACGGCGTTTTTAATGCTTTGATGGATGCGAATACTACATCTATGACCATTAGCGGCCTTAACCCTGGCACTACTTATCAATTCAGTATCCGGGCTTATGATGCTGCCGGAAACGGCTCAGACGAGGCTGCTATTTCTGTGACTACTGAAGAAAGATATGTGGATGATGGTGAAGCCCGGTATGGCATTGGCAATATAGCCTTGGCCATGTCCACCGAGAGTTCAGCCCTGGCAGGAGATGGTGGCAATGTATCCTCTTTTGCGGTGGACGGAAACAAAGGGTCCAGATGGGAAAGTGCGGCTGAGGACAATGCCTGGATGTCTGTTGATCTTGGGTTGTTCTATCACATTGACAGGGTAATATTGTATTGGGAGGTAGCTTCCGGCAAGCATTATTTGATCCAGGTCTCCGACGATAATGTCAATTGGGCAACAGTGGCCGAGTATTTTTCAGAAGAAGAGTTGCCGCATGAAGTCAGGACCGACGAGTTGACCTTTGAGCCGGTAACGGCCAAGTATATCCGTATCCAGGGAGTCGAAAGGAATACGCCCTGGGGCTATTCACTTTTCGAATTTGAAGTATATAGTCCCGGAAGCGGGCCGGATGATGTGCCAGATCCTAACCCCAATCCGACCCCTCCTCCGGTTCCGCCCGGCCCTTCTTCTTTCGCTGTTCTTGCTCCCGCTCAGCAGGCCATGATTATTGAAACTCGCCGACCTGCCTTCAGTTGGGAGCCGGTGGATGGTGCTACTTCTTATGAGGTATGGGTCAATATTACCCGTGATGATTATGATTGGTACGCGTGGGGCAGTTTGTTAGATCGCTTTACCAAAGTCGCAGAAGTTACTTCCACCAGTTATGTGATGGAAGAGGATTTGACCGATAGGTGGACCTACAAGTGGTATATCGTGGCTCAAAAGCCTGAAGGCTTGGCGTATTCCAATCTCGGGGTATTCAGCCTATATCTGCCTGTAATTACCCCTATTAATGATGGGATTGCTATTGTTAATGGCGCCCGGGATTTGAATAAAAATGGGGTGATGGATGATTATGAAAATTGGCGCCTGCCGGTTGATCAGCGGGTGGATGATTTGATGTCGAAAATGACCATGGAGGAGAAGGCCTTGCAGATGTTCTACAACGCACAATCTTTTCCCAGAGCAGGATGGGCTTTTGGTCCCGGCACAGTCAATGATATGTTTGAAAGTCAAAAGCTGGCCGCACAAACCCGATTGGGCATACCCTTTGTTTCAGCCGGCGATAACATTCATGGTTACAAAACCACTTATCCGGTTCAAAGTGCTTTAGCTGCCACACGGGATATGGACTTGGCCTATCAGTGCGCGGTCATTCACCGCAAGGAACAGTTTGCAGTCGGTGCCAGAGGAGTTTTAGGTCCCATTGCCGAAGTAGGGACAAAGGTGCTATACCCCCGGATTCAGGAAGGTTGTGGCGAAGATGCCGAGTTGGCAGCAGCCATGATGCGTGCCATGATCTGTGGTTTGCAGGGAGGACCGGAAGTAAACCCTTCATCGGTGATGGTGACCACCAAGCATTGGCCAGGACAAGGTGCTGGTGGTGAGGCGGTAGTGGTTTATGATGCTGTTACGGCAAAATACCATTTAAAGCCCTGGTTTGCGCACATGGATGCAGGCGGAGCAACGGTTATGCCCGGATATGCAGGCAGTACCTATCTTGATCCCGGTGGCCCGGGTGCTGGTGACAGCAAAAAGATCCTGGACTATTTGCGGGAGGTGGTAGGCTTTGAAGGCCCTGTGTGTACCGACTGGCTGCCTTATGGTGCATGGGTTAATGCCGCCAATGCAGGCTCTGATATTATGGGAGGTGCTGATCCGGGAGCTGCCGGTTTTAGTCTGCAAAACTTCATTGACAATGTGCCGGAAGAGCGCATCAATGAAGCCGTACGGCGCATCCTAACGCTTAAGTTTAAGTTAGGGGTATTTGAAGATCCCTACGGTGATCCGGTGAATGGCCAAAATGCATGGGCTACGGAAGACAGCAAGGAAGTCGCTGTTGATGCGGCCAGAAAAGCCATGACCTTGTTAAAGAACAATGGCGTTTTACCCTTACAGATGCCCTATGGATCTAACCTGTTGGTTACCGGCTCACGCGCCAATGACGGGGATGGTTACCGCATCTGGACCAGCTATTTTAACCGCGAGCTGGGTGCCAAAACCATGTATGAAGCTATTGCAGCAAGGGGACAAGAGGACGGATTCAATGTCACCCAGGATGCAGAATCCAATCCCTCTGCAGCAGTAGTGGTGGTTGGTGAGCCCACCTACACACATGGGACCATGTGGGCTACTGAAATGCCGTGGGTCCATGATGCCCATTACCAGGTAGGTGATTATACGGAACATGATTTAACCACATTGAATGAAGTGGCGGCAATGGATATACCAATGGTCGTTGTGGTGATTATGCCTCGTCCATATATCATTGAGGAACTCCTTGAAATGGCGGATGCCGTTATTATTGCTTACCGACCCGGAGATGGTGGAGGAGAAGGTCTCTCACAAGTGCTTTTTGGCGATTATGCACCTAGCGGCAGGTTGCCCTGGCAACTGCCTCGTTCCATGGAGCAGATTGGTTCTGACCATGTATCCAATCAGGCTGAACGCTGGGATCTGCCCTTTGATTTGGGGGCAACAGCAGCAGAAAGACAAGAGATACGTTCTAAAATTGCCAACAATGAACCTCTTTATCCGGTGTACGGAGATCCTCTGTTTCAGTATGGTTTTGGTATTCAGGGTTATGAATCGGGTGAGGATGATGACATTATTGTAAACGTGGAAGATCTGTCTTTCCCCGATAAAGAGCCAGGCATACGACTGTATCCAAATCCTGTACAGGATTGGCTTAACATTGACTGGCCATCAGATGAAAGACTTACCTCCTTACAAATTTATACCCTGGATGGGGTAAAGGTTAAGCACCTGACTTCTGGGCTTGATGACCAAGCTCTTAGGGTAAACCTTTCAGAGCTCAAAACAGGTATGTATTTGTTGAAAATGGATACCCAAAAGTCAACTGTAACGCAATTGATAATCAAAAGATAGTTTTGGGAGTGGTGTATGAAAGGCCGGTTAATTCAATAACCGGCCTTTCTTGGTTATGCATGTATCTTTAATTTCCTTTCTTTTCATGAATTCCGTAAGCTGTTTATTTCAACCCAAAGGGGATGCCGCCATCAAAAATTGATATTGGCACCCCCTCCTTTGATTTCATCCGGCAAAATTCATTTCACCGAAAACTACTAAGTAAATAAAGAAGCTCTTGTTTAACTGGTCCTATTGTCT
>Ga0209075_1002185_pt1 | contig 17495 bp, 14 predicted proteins | sample Stecom2011_FD_187523 | JGI IMG/M metagenome (GOLD analysis project Ga0209075, IMG submission 187523) | Agricultural soil microbial communities from Utah to study Nitrogen management - Steer compost 2011 (SPAdes) (version 2) | ecosystem: Environmental > Terrestrial > Soil > Agricultural land...
CTTTAAATGGAATGGCTCAGTATTAAACAATGGTGCAGAATGCTCAGATGGTACCTACTTCTATAAAATTACAGCTAAAGACTTGAACGGAGAAGAAGTTTTAAAACATGGTTTTGTTCAATTGTCCAGAGGGAAATAATAATCACTACTTATTTAATTGCTTTTTCCCTTAGCAAGCAATGCGCGTAAAAACTTAAATTTTATTGATGACGGTCAATAAGGATTATTCAATTTCATCCAAAGAGATTTCTGTTTGTATGTTTAAAACTTTATTGAAAACAGCAAGTGAATAGACAGATTAAATCAACATTAGTTTAAAGAAGTTATTTTAAATCGAATGCCTTGATTTTAAGCTTCGTTTTTATTCTTCAATATTCTGTTCAGCCTCTCTTCTAGAAGTAATTTTGAAGTCTTTTATTGTATACCCTGTAGCGGCTGCAACTTCTTTAAAGTTTTCTTCGGTGTAAACAATTTTAGATTCAAAAAAGAACACTCCCTCCACAAACTCTTTATTGTAATCCTCTAAATATTGTGAAAAGTCTTCTAATACTTCTTGGGGTGCTTTGTTGTTTAATGATTCTACCTCGAAAGAGTACTTATGTTGTGAAAATGTAAAAAATGAAATCACAATAAAGAAAAATGTTATAAAATAGCTGTTTGAGTTCATAATAGAAATGTTTAATGACACCTACGAATATAGTAAATAATCGAATAAAAAAACGCTATTCATAAAATAGTAAATCTATTCCGAGATTTTACTTACACATATGAACTTAAAAAAAATTATCTTTGCTTTTTCAAAAACAAACAGCAACAAGCATGGATTACGATTTTAAGGCGATAGAAAAAAAGTGGAGAAAACACTGGCAAGAAAACAATACCTATGAAACGAAAGTGGATGTAGCTAAACCAAAGTATTATGGTTTAACGATGTTCCCTTATCCTTCTGGTGCTGGCCTGCATGTCGGACATCCACTCGGATACATCGCTTCGGATATTTATGCGCGTTACAAAAGATTGAAAGGATTCAATGTGCTACATCCGATGGGTTATGACTCTTTTGGTTTACCTGCAGAACAATATGCAATTCAAACAGGTCAACATCCTGCTGTTACAACAGAAGAAAACCTAAAACGCTACCGTTCGCAACTGGATAAAATTGGTTTTTCTTTCGATTGGTCTAGAGAAGTAAGAACTTCTGATCCCCAATATTACAAATGGACACAGTGGATTTTCAAACAATTATTTGCTGCATATTACTGTAAAGATGCCGATAAAGCATTGCCTATTGAAAACTTAGTTGCTGTTTTTGAAAAAGAAGGAAATTCAAAGGTAAATGCTGTTTCTGCTTGTGAAATAGAGTTTTCAGCAGAGGAATGGAAATCATTTGATGCGAAAAAACAAGCAGAAGTCTTAATGGAATACCGTTTAACGTATTTAGCTGATTCATGGGTGAACTGGTGTCCTGCTTTGGGAACTGTTTTGGCCAATGATGAAATCGTAAATGGCGTTTCTGAACGTGGTGGACACCCAGTAGAGCAAAAGTTAATGCGTCAATGGTCGATGCGAATTACAGCGTATGCAGAACGTTTATTGAAAGGATTAGATAAATTAGATTGGTCAGACGCTGTAAAAGACATACAACGCAACTGGATTGGAAAATCTGTAGGGGCATCTGTGACCTTTGCTATTGATAACCGTGAGGAAAACATCCAAGTTTTCACTACACGTCCAGATACAATATTCGGAGTTTCATTTATGGTACTTGCACCAGAACATGAATTGGTAGAGAAAATTACAACTGAAGAATACAAAGACGATATAAAAAGCTATCAACAAAAAGCAGGATTGAAATCGGAGCGTGACCGTATGTCGGACATAAAGACAATTTCCGGACAGTTCACTGGAGCTTATGCTGTACATCCATTAAGTGGAGAGAAAATTCAGATTTGGATTGGAGATTACGTTTTGGCTTCCTACGGAACTGGAGCTGTAATGGCAGTTCCTTGTGGAGATCAGCGTGACTGGGATTTCGCAAAACACTTTGAGATTCCAATCAAAAACATCTTTGCGGATATCTCAATTGAGGAAGGCGCCTACACTGAGAAAAAAGGAATAATCGCTAATTCTGATTTCTTAAATGGATTAGAAGTAACAGAAGCAATCAAAAAAGCAATTGAAGTTTTAGAAGAGAGAAACATAGGGAAAGCAAAAACAAATTTCCGTTTGCGTGATGCTGTTTTCTCTCGCCAACGCTATTGGGGAGAACCTTTTCCAGTGTATTATGACAATGGAATTCCAAAAACAATTGAAGACCAATATTTACCGATAGAATTACCCGAAGTAGATAAATATTTACCCACTCCAGACGGAAAACCGCCATTAGGAAATGCTTCTAATTGGCATTGGGACAGTGAAAAGAATGAGTTAACAAGTAAAGACAGAGCCGAAGAAGAGAACGTTCACCCAATGGAATTGAACACAATGCCAGGTTGGGCAGGAAGTTCTTGGTATTTCTTGCGCTATATGGATCCTCACAATGACAAAGCATTCGTTGCAAAAGAAAAAGTAGATTACTGGAGCAATGTGGATTTATACATCGGTGGGGCAGAACACGCTACCGGACATTTATTGTACTCTCGTTTTTGGTCAATGTTATTGCATGATTTCGACTTTATCCCTTTCGAAGAGCCTTTCAAAAAGATGATTAACCAAGGAATGATCTTGGGGAATAGTGCATTTGCGAATTTGATAAATATTGAATTTAGTTACAAAAATGATGTTAATAGAATAGAGAAAGAGAGCAGAAGCGTTTCCATAGATGTTCCTTCACCAATTACACTATTTATAAGTGCTGATTTAGCGGAAAATTCTGAAAAATATGCCAATGATTGGGTAAATAAATACCATCCTGAAAGTAAAGACATTGTTCGTTTTAAGATGCTTAAAAAACATGTTGATATTAATTTTTTGAAAGGACACACAGAATTAGATACTAATAAGTTAGAGGAACAAATAATCAGCCATGGATTTGTTAAACCATTGTTTATTTTAAACCATGAAAATAAATTTATTATTGAAAGAGAAGTTGAAAAGATGTCAAAATCAAAATTCAACGTTCAAAATCCAGATGATTTAGTAGAAAAATACGGTGCAGACACTTTGAGAATGTACGAAATGTTCTTGGGGCCACTTGAGCAAGCAAAACCGTGGGACATCAAAGGAATCAACGGAGTAAATAACTTCTTGCGTAAATTGTGGAGATTGTTCCATGACCAAGAAGGCAATGTTATTGTTGAGAACGGAACTCCAGATGCAAAAGCATTGAAAACAATGCACAAAACCATCAAAAAAGCACAAGAAGACATGGACAGGTATGTGTTCAACACTTCAGTTTCAGCAATGATGATTTGTGTGAACGAATTGACGGAACAAAAATGCCATAACAAGACTATTTTACAAGACTTAGCAGTGATTTTAGCACCTTATGCTCCACATATTGCTGAAGAATTGTGGGTTGTTTTAGGAAACCAAGCGGGAACTGTGAGTGATGCTCAATATCCACTTTGTAACGAAGAATATTTGGTTGAAGATGCATTTGAATACCCAGTAAGTTTCAACGGAAAAATGCGTTTTAAAGTAGAACTTCCCAACAGTTTATCGAAAGACGAAATAGAAAAAGAAATTCTTGGGATGGAAAAATCACAGCATTATTTAGAAGGAAAAACTCCGAAGAAAGTGATTGTAGTTCCAGGAAGGATTGTGAATATTGTGGTCTAGTCAACTAAAATGTTGAGGGAGAGGATGAAATTACATTTTAAATAAGATTATCTCTCCGTGTGACTTTCAAGCAAGTATTGAAAAAACAACATAAAACGCCCTGTTTGATGAACAGCCAAACCCTTCTTTTTACTTTTGGTATCATTATTGAAAACAACAAATTAAATATATTGTTTCACCATTAAACTACTCGTCATGAAAAATTTTATTACACTTTTACTCGTCGTTTTCACATTTGGAGCAAGTGCTCAAAACTTTATAGGTAAATCTGACATGGTGATCATGGATAAAACGGGTGGATCTTTTTATTTGATCATCGATGATGTTGTTCAAAACATCGTTCCAAAGAATCAACTCAAAATAGTAGGTATCCCTTCAACATACCACCAAATTCAATTGTTGTATACAAATGGAAATACCATAAATTTAAAAGAGCAAGTTACCCTTCTACCCTTTAAACAATATACAGGTTTTGTCAATTGGAAAATTGGTCAAAAAAGACTTGAATGGATTGAGGTAACAGGTGTTAATCAATCTAATTATGGGAAAAATATAGAGCAAATAATGTATACTCCTGCTCCTGCTAACAATAACATTTGTTACCTGTGTACAACACCAAGCACACCAGGATATCATTATCATCCAGATGGAACTGTTCACATTAATTACAATGGGAATGTAGGCAATCATCCAGGAGGAAATTATCCGCCGAACGGAAACTTTCCCCCAAACGGAAACAATCCAAATTGTCACAACCCTTTACCTACCATACAACCAATTATGGATGAGTTGGAGAACATTAATTTCTCTGATAAAAAAATGAATTATTTAAAAGATGCACTGGCAAATAAGTGTATCAATTCAGACCAAGCATACGAAATTGTAGAATCTTTCACTTTCGACAATGACCGCGTGAAAGCTGCAAAGTATTGTTATGATCGAATGACAGATCAAATATACGCTAATAAATTGCTCGATTTATTTCCCTATTCTTCAACGAGAGATGAAGTAAGAACATACTTTACGAGATAAAAGGGGAAGACTCCCATTTTGAAGAAAACTCCTCGTCAATGTTACCATTCTAAATGGAACTATTGACGAGGTTTTTTTTGATCTATAATTTCCTTTCTTGTAAATCAACATCCACTTGAGCTTGTTTTTTAAAAGTAATACAATTTAGGAATTCAAAAGCTTCCCTCACCAAGCATTCTTACAGTGTATCTAAAATCTCCAAAAACCTTTCTCTACTCAATCTTGATAAAGGGATTTCTGTTCCGTTTTTTAAAACAATCGTTCCTCCATCACCTCGATCATAACGTTCCATGTAATTGATGTTTATAATGTGAGAACGGTGACAGCGAATAAAATCTGGCATACACAAAGTATCTTCGTAGTCTTTTAAGGTACGTGAAGTAAAGACTTTTCTTCCATCATTTAAATAGAAATGAGTATAGTTTCGATCAGATTGACAATGCACAATGTCTTTAACATCAAAAACAAACATTGATCCTTTGGTACGAATTACAATTCTTTTATTGTTGTGTTTTAGATTATTCAATAACTCTTCATACCTAATAGAAAGATCAGATTTAGTTTGAATAGCATCTATAGCGTTGCCAAGAGCGCTTTCCAACTCTTCCATTTCTACTGGCTTAAGGATATAATCTAAAGCTGAAACTTTAATGGCCCGAATTGCAAACTCTTGATGAGCAGTTACGAAAATCACCTCAAAGTTCCGTTTTTTTGTTCGGTCAAGAACATCAAATCCTGAACCGTCGGACATCTGAATATCTAATAATATAATATCTGGCTCATACTTTTGAATTGCTCGCAAACCAGATTCAACTCCATCTGCTTCTCCAACCACCTCTAAAGGATAATCAGCATTCTCTACCATCTTCTTTAGCAAAGAACGTGTTCTTGCTTCATCATCAATAATAAGTACCCTATATGCCATGTAAATAAGTTTAAAAGTTTTTAATATACGGAGTCGCTATGGTAATTTTCGTTCCAGTACCTTTATCAGCATCCAAATCTTCAATTAACAAATACCCTTTCTTCTTGTATTTTTCGTTGAGTAATAAAATTCTATCTTGTGTTAACCCTATAGCCATACTTCGATGACTTTTAGAGTTATCAGCTTTCTTTTTTAGAGAAGCTGCCTGTCTTCCTATTCCGTTATCTTCTACTGTAAATATAAATAAGTCTCCAACAATTTGACAGTCCACCCTAATTAAGCCGTTCCCCACCTTATCTAAATCTCCATGTTCAATAGCGTTTTCAATAAATGGTTGAACAAGCATTGGAGGAATAGAAATGATGGAAGGATCTCCAATCTGGCTCTCATCAATCTCAAAATCAAATCGGTCCTCGAATCTCATTTTTTGTAAGACCAAGTAGCGATTTATAATTTCCAATTCTATCTCTAGTGTAATAAATTCCTTTGCGTTGTTTTCGAGTATCATTCGCATGAGCTTAGAAAAATGAATCAAGAATTTCGAAGAATTAGCAATGTCCTCATCATAGATATAGCTTTGAATAACAGACATCGCATTAAAAATAAAATGCGGATTCATTTGGGTCCTTAGTAAAGTCTGTTGTAATTCTATCTCTCTTTGCTTTTTTAATAATTGCTCTTGTCTATTTCTAATTCGAATGATTACGAAAATAGATACAAAAAGCGTTAAGGAAATAACGAGAATAACAATAATCAAACGATTTTGCTGCTTGCTGTTTTCTAATTTATTCTGAACCAATAAGCGGTGAGAAAGTTCCTCTTCTAATTCTTTTTCTTGTTCAGCAATTTTACGTTCTTTCTGTTCTGATTTAAACATTTCGCTTAACTCAGCAACTTTTTTTTCCGTATCCAAAACATATACACTGTCCTTAAACATCATGTATCGCTCAAGAAAAATATAAGCATTTCTAATATCACCTTGCTTATTTTTAATTTTGGCATATAAAAAATAAGCATCATTTAATGGAATAAACACTTCGTTTTCCTCCCAACATTCAATAGATTTTCGAATGTACTTTTCAGCTAAAGCATAGTCTTTTTTACGATAATAAAGTTCCGACATGAAGTAGTACAATTCGCCAGTATCAATCCTTTTATGCAATTGTTTAGAAAACTCTTCACTCAATAAGTAATTACTCCCTGCTAAGTTAATATCTCCATTTACGAAATAAGCTTTACCTATGTTTTTATGCACTGATGCTATGCCTTCAGCGTTATTTATACTATAGAACCGCAGTAAGGATTGCTGAAAAAAACGAATGCTTTTAGTTGTTTTTCCTTTAGCGCTATAGACCTCTCCCAATTGATTATAAATGCGTCCCATCACAAAACCTAAATTCAAGTCCAAACTAAATTGTAATGCCTCAAGTAAAGCTTCTTCAGATTTATCCATATCACCTAATTGGTAATGAATGTGACTAATATTTACTAAATGATTAATTAAATTTGCTTTTAAATTGTGTTTCTTTGAATACTCTACCCCTTTTTGCTGATGATGAATCGCCTCTTCAAAATTCTCTATCTCTACATAATACTTGGAAAGTTCATTTAAAATAGATGAAAAAACACTCTTTAAGTGACTGCGTTTAGCATGCTTTAAAGAAGAGTTGTAAAACGATATTTTTTCCTTCTTAGTTATTCCCTCCTTACATGTAGAGAGAGCATTATACATACTGTTTCGAGTAGGATCACTGTATGAACTTAGGTTTTTTGAAATTTCTTGAAGTTCTTCTTTCGAAATAAGCTGATTTGTAAAGCACTTCATCAATCCATTAATCAGAATAGCATCTGATTCGTTAAACCCATACTCTTCAACAACAGGGAGAGAAACAGAGCCACTTAATAGAGAGTTATTCAAAAACAATATTAAAAGTGCTAACTTACCATCATCTGAAAGCTCAGTGATATAAGTATTTCTTTCTTTTATAATTGAATCGCAAAGCAGGGTGTTGCTTTGGTTTAGAACACTGACCCATTCCAAATAAGTAGATTCCCTATCAGCTTCGGTTTGGGCGTTTTTTATTTTTTGTATGTAAAAATCGTCATTTACCCCAAAAGATATGAAAGGGAAAAAAAGGAATAAAAAGATAAATAGACGCTTCATAAAATAAATAATGTATCCTTAAAGTTGAAATTTATGAAATTAAACCCATTAGTATCTATTTAATACTTGAAAAAGCAATGTGTTAGTCCACAACTCGACAATAATTCAATAAATTATGAATCCTTAAATTAAATCAGAATGACATTATAAACTCGAAACAAAATTGTTATGAACACAAATGATTTTTTACATGGATTTGACCAATTATATAATTTTTGAGTTTAACTTAGTGTTTTAAATTAGGATATAAAATAAACGCAATGATAAAAATTCTCTTCCCTACCGATTTTTCTAATGCAGCAGAAAATGCATTTTTCTATGCTTTACAGTTGACGCGGAAATTAAATGCTGAATTGGTGCTTGCACATGTATACGAACTGCCAGATTTAGGTCGCGCATTACACAATACATCTAAGGAAGTCTTTGAGATTATGGAGATGGAAACCCTCGAAAATTTCAAAAAATCAGTTGACAACTTACGCAGAAAAGCTGAAAACAACGGATATGGAGATGTTGATTTCAAACATTTAATGGCAGAAGGACAAGTTGTTCCTAGAATTGTTGATTTAGCCAAAAAAGAAAATGCCGATTACATTGTAATGGGAACAACTGGCGCTACTGGTCTGAAAGAAGTTTTTCTTGGCTCTGTAGCTGCAGGAGTTATTGATAATTCTCCTTGTAATGTTCTAAGTATTCCTGAAGAAGTAAGTTCAAAAAACGCAATTGATAAAATCGCTTACCTTACTAATTATAAAGATGAGGAAGTGGTTTCTTTTAATGAAGTCAATCGTTTTGCTGCATTTTTCGGTGCTACAGTTTGTAGCATGCACTTCAAAAAAGAAGTATCTGAGTTAAGTGAAAAACAAATGGAGGATTGGAAAAAGAAATTGGGCGTAAACTATGAAGACCTTCACTCCTATGTTGTCACAGGTAATAATTTAGAAGAAGCAATTTGCGAATTATACATTAAACATGACATCGATGTTATAGCGATTCAACCCAGAAAACGTAATTTCTTTACTCAAATCTTCAGAAAAAGTATCTCAAAACAAATTGTTCAAAGATTGAGCATTCCACTATTTACTTTGCCTGCTAAATAAAAAAGATCGGAAAAGGTTCTTTTATAAATTATGTAAAATCGAAATTTATGAAGTCTCACTTCATTGCTTTGTTATTTCTTCTATTTGTACTTTCAAGTTCTTCTTGTAAAGTTAAAAACGAAATTTGTGAATGCTTTGAAATACGCTTGGCAATTAAAAATATTTTAGAGAATGCAGACCGAACTTTTGATCATACACAAACAGAAGCCTACAAAAACCTTAAATCTAAGAAGGAAGAATGTTTGACCACAACAGAACCCAATTACTTTAAGAATAAAGGACTAGAAAGGAATGGTAGAGGGGATAGAGAATTCTTACTAGATGAGCTTGGAGACTGTGAAGCAGTTAGAAAATTACTGGAAGTAGAATAAACTTTTGTTTTCTCATCAAGATGCTTTAACTTGAATTAAAAAGAAAGATGAAAGCAAGTAAGGTTTGGACAATCGGTCATTCTACTCATGATTTTGAGGAATTTATTGCAATTTTAAAATCATTTGAGATTGAATTTCTAATTGACATCAGAAGATTTCCAGGTTCCAAGCGTTATCCTCATTTTAATAAAGAAAATTTAGAGAAATCTATAAAGGAAAGTGGGATGAGTTACATCCACCTCGAAGAATTAGGTGGAAGAAGAAAAGTTCAACCCAATTCAAAGAACACAGCCTGGCGCTTGGAAAGTTTTCAAGCTTATGCTGACTATATGGAGACAGAAAGTTTTAAAATCGCTATTGAAAAACTTAAATCCATAGCCCAAACCAATAAAACAGCATTTATGTGTGCAGAAGCAGTGTGGTGGAGTTGTCATCGTTCTCTTGTTGCCGACTATCTCAAACACGATGGATGGACAGTAATGCATATTATGGGAGAAAACAAAAGCACTGAACATCCCTACACGAAACCCGCTAGAATTGTAAGTGGCAAATTAGTTTATAGCAATCCTTAGCCCTGCATAAGTTCATAATTAATTCATAAAGACAGTGTTTTTCAGAAAGAACTCTACGGTTTATTTTTACTAAACCTCTCATTCTAGTTGAACCTTTCTATTACAAAAATGACTTTTGAGACAGTTACTTTATTTTAATATCACTCTATTTCATCCAAAATTTCTTTTACTCTCCCAACTTCACCGCTTGTCAAACGCACCTTAATTCCATGTGGATGCTGAGGTGAATTCGTCAGAATTTTATCAACTATTCCGTCTGTTAAAACACCTGTTCTTTGATCTTTCTTCAAAACAATATTGACCTCCATCCCTATTTTGATATTCTTTCGTACTGTTCCTTTCATTCTTTTATCTTCTATTTCGCAAACTTACAGAAAAGTCCGGTACAATAGAAAATCATTGTTGTTATTGTGTAATTATCACTTTATACAAAGGCTTTCTCTAACAGTGCATGCTTTATTTTTTATATTTGTAATCCATGATAAAAGTGAGAGATATAAAAAGTCCAATTGCTGAAGAACTCATCAAGTTTGAAGTGCATTTTAAGGAAAGCATGCAGTCTAAAGTCCCGCTTTTAGATAAAATCACGCATTACATCATCAAAAGAAAGGGAAAGCAGATGCGCCCGATGTTTGTCTTTCTCTCAGCCAAAATGTTGGGAGAAGTTAGCACAGACACTTATAATTCAGCTTCCTTAATAGAATTATTGCATACGGCAACCTTGGTTCATGACGACGTAGTTGATGACGCTAATGAACGAAGAGGCTTTTTCTCAATCAATGCACTTTGGAAAAATAAAATTGCCGTTTTAGTAGGTGACTTCTTACTTTCAAAAGTTTTATTGATGAGCATTGAGCATAAAAAATACCGCTCGCTAGAAATCGTTGCCCGTGCCGTTCGTGAAATGAGCGAAGGAGAATTGCTTCAAATTGAAAAAGCACGAAAACTTGATATTGATGAAGAAACTTATTTTGAGGTTATCCGTCAAAAAACAGCTTCTTTAATTGCTACTTGCTGTGAAGCTGGCGCTGTATCAGTGGGCAGGGAAGATGAAGCAGACCGCATGCGTCAATTTGGTGAAAAAGTTGGACTCGCATTTCAAATCAAGGATGATATTTTTGATTACGGCACACCTGGAAAAATAGGAAAACCTACTGGAAATGATATCCGAGAACAAAAAATGACACTACCCTTAATCTACACTTTAAACACAGTAGATAAAAAAACACGAAAAGAACTCATCAACATTGTTAAACGTTATAATGAAGATCCAAAAAAAGTACGCCGTGCAATTCAATTGGTGATCGAAAATGGAGGAATAGAATACGCTTATGAGAACATGATTAAATATAAAGAAGAAGCTTTGAAATTACTTGAGCCAATTCCAGATTCTCCAAGTAAAAGATCTATGATTATGTTGGTGGAATATACAACGAACCGTGAGAAGTAGGCTTCGAGAGCCTCAGCCTACTAATTCGAGAGCCTCAGCCTACTAATTCGAGAGCTCAGCCTACTTAATCTTTATCTCAACTCTGCGATTGGCTTGTTTTTCAGCATCAGAAAATGCTTCAGGGTATCTCATTTTAGAATTTCCGTAACCCATTAAGGAAATACGCTTTTTATTAATACCATTTTCTACTAAGAACTTCATAACAGTTTTTGCTCTTTTTTTTGAGAGTTTCTTAGCTTTAGATGTGTTTTTTCCATCTAAATGAACGTGACCTTGAATTTCAATATTCACTTCCGTGTTGATGACCATAAAGTCTTTTAACCTTTTTAATTTAGGTAGTGCGTCAGGAATAAGTACATCCGAATGCGGTTCAAAAACTAAACCTTCAAGCTCAATCAATTGATTTTGTTCCAGTGCTTCCAAATACACAAAACGTTCATTCCCCTTGTCTCTTCTTGTATTGATCTCAACATCTTGAAAAAAGTAACCTTCTGCATCAATATTCAAGGTCATTCTAAGATTGTCTGAATAGGTGAAAACCATATCAGAAGCAGAATATAAGGCATTATGTGTTCTAGAATCTGAGATAATTACACTGGCTACAACTGGAAGTTTTGTTTTAGCATCTCTAATCATGATGTTATAAGGTGCATCGTTTTCTGCATTACGAAAATCAAAAGTCTTTTTCATTAATTGAAATTCCTCCTTACTCACTTGCTCATCAAAAAAAGCTTCAACAGCAATTTCAGTGTTTGTAGGCGATGTAGAATTTATAAAGAAATAAACAAGCTGATTTTTTAAATATAAAATTGAATCTTTGGCAATACTATTCGACTGCTTATCCAAAAAAGAATGAGAGGATAGAGCAGCAGTCCCATCATGGATTGATGAGCAATCTTGATCCTTTTTAAGGATAAACACGCCATATTCAATAGGTATATCGACTTTCTGTAAAGTCAGTTTAAGCCATCCCGTATGTGGGGATTCAAACTTAAACCAAAGACTATTGGTTTCAGGTAATTTTAAGTTTTTAGAATAAGCGAGTAAATCATCAACTTCTCCAAGTTTTATTGGAATTTTAGGCTTAAGTACCCGATTGGTCTCCATTTGAATTGCACCAGAACAATCGCTTACATTTGTAGAAAATGCAGCTTTTTGACCAACACCAAGCATTGGCACCGAAATAATCATCCAAAAAACAACACTTTTAGCAATTCTATTCATTCTTTATTATTCTAATTTCCACCCTTCTATTGGCCTGTTCTTGCCAATCAAATTTTGGCTCTGGAAAAACCATAAACTCATTTCCATAACCTTTTGCAATTAACCTTGTCCTGTCTACACCACTATCAATCAAATATTTCATCACGCTTCTAGCACGTGCAATAGACATTCTTTTTCCGGCAAAAGAACTTTCACCATATTCATAAACATGTCCCTCAATTTCAATATAAACGGATGAATTCAACAAAAGAAAGTCTTTTAATCGGACAAGCTTTTGCTCTACACCTTCTACAAACTCGCTACTTCCCGTCTTAAATTGAATTCCTTGTAATTCAATTCTCCTGCCTAAGTTAGCCGGTTCTAGCCATAAAATCATTTCATGATCTTTATTTTCCTCAACTAAAACCTCTTGATCTTGAAAAAAATAGCCTTCAGTATCAATACTTAAACTCAATATTTCTCTATTTCGTATAGAAAATAAGAAATCAGTACCATCATATAATCCATTCAACTTTTTAGAATTCTTTACAATCATCTTGCCTCGAATTGGTAAGCCTGTACTTTTATCCCTTAATTGAACATGCAATTCTGAATGTTTTTTATTGCCACGTACGTCTGTAACTTTTTTTAATTTTTCAATATCGACATCTATATGATCTACCTCAAAGGTAATTTTCAATTGGGCTTTCACACGGCTATTGAGAGAAGAATTAAACAATAAATATATTTCATTTCCAGCATTCAGCCTTAAACCATACATAAATTGCGTGTTAGGACTTTTGTTTAACCCAAAAGCGTCGTCTCCTTTCACTTGCATAATTCTTTCAATAACAGCTGTTCCCTTATTAATGTCTTCACAAATATCAGAGTTTCCAGAGAAAGACTCAGTATTGCTTCCACCAAAAGCTTCTTCTTTCGAAAAAATTAAAACATCCATTAATCCACCCTCGGTAATCCCTGAAAACAAAAACAAACCATCATGAGGTGCAACAAAAGAAGCCCAAAAGGTGTTGTTCATCTCGACGTCAAACAAACTAGAATAAGCGGATAAATCAGTTTCAGTACCTGACCGCCCAGTAAATTGAAATTCATAATCTCCTGGATGGTTAATAAAACTATTCCCATAACAATCTGCAACGTTTCTTACGTCCATTCGATATTGACTGAATAGAAAATGCGATGAAAGAAGTAATAGCAACAATAAAAATCGTAGTAACATTAATACCAAATATTAGGGTATTTCAATGGATAAAATTAACTATTTTTGACAATAATGGAACAAGAACAATTAGATTCATTATATATTCAGCTGGGGAGTCATAAAATCAAGCAATTAGTAGATGCTTTTTATGGATTTGTTTATCAAGATCCTGTATTAATTCCATTGTTCAACAATGATATTGAGGAAATCAAAGATAAACAGCTGCGGTTTTTAACACAATTTTTTGGTGGCCCCTCTCTTTACATTGAAAAATATGGTCCACCCAGAATGAGAGGTCGCCATTTGCCGCATAAAATTGACCATAAAGCAATGGAATCTTGGCTTATTTGTATGAAAAAAGCAATCGATACGCTTGATCTTTCCGAAGAATTATCAAAACGGCTATATAATGCTTTCCCAAAACTTGCAAATCATATGGTAAACAGTTAAGTTCTGGTCTTATTAAACTGTATTTAAAAAGTAAATTTATTAATCGATTATTGGGTACTTTGCCAGAAGACCAAAAAAATTACATGCTTTCACTTTAGCTTTGCTATACTATTTATTCAAATTGATTGTAAAGCCGTTAAAACGGCTAGAGGTGCAGGGGTTGAATTTATTGAATGTAGGATGAATGCCACACTTATTGAATCTATGGGTTATCCATAAGTGGTTTCAACCACTTTATTTTACTAGACTTTAAAGAACTGTTCTACAGGTAAAGTATCCAATAAACATTTTCTATTAATAAAACGTTTGTCAGCGTACAGAGCGGCGACATGTTTTGCCCAAGGCTTAATATATTGTAAAATTAAAACACTTATTCGTCTCATCATTGCTATACATTGTAAACTACTATTGCAGCTAAAGCAAATTATACATCATCTATTTCAGTGTTTAAAAAGTGACAATAAAAAGCAAGGAAGTATTAGTTGCATGAATAATGACTTATCTTGGTAAACCAATTTATTAATAAGTAATTATTTCCAAAAACGGGACAAATTCCGTTAAACTATTTACTTTTGTAAGCTTAATATCAAATTGGTCATGAGCAATACAAAAATCAAAAGTGCAATCATCTCAGTTTTCAATAAAGAGGGACTTGCACCTATCGCTAAGGCGCTAAACAATCAAGGAGTTACGATTTACAGCACAGGAGGAACACAATCTTTTATCGAGGAACTTGGAATCAAAGTTGAGCGTGTTGAAGATTTAACTTCTTATCCTTCAATTTTAGGAGGAAGAGTAAAAACATTACACCCAAAAGTTTTTGGTGCTATTTTGAATAGAAGAGACAATGAAAAGGACCAACTTCAACTTAAAGAATTCGAAATTCCATCATTTGATTTAGTGATGGTTGATTTATATCCTTTCGAGGAAACTGTTGCCACTGGAGGGACACATGAGGAAATTATTGAAAAAATTGACATTGGAGGAATTTCTTTAATTCGTGCTGCAGCTAAAAATTACAAAGATGTTATGTTGGTTTCTACAAGAACACAATATGCAGATTTTTTATCGCTAATTACCAATCAAAATGGTGAAATTACACGCGAGCAAAGAAAAGCTTATGCTAGAGATGCTTTCAATGTAAGTTCACATTATGATACACATATTTTCAATTACTTCAATCAAGAAGAAACTCCAGTTTTTAAACAAAGTATCACTGAAGCACAAGTATTGAGATACGGAGAAAACCCACATCAAGAAGGGATTTTCTATGGCGATTTAGATGCTATTTTCGACAAACTACATGGAAAAGAGCTTTCTTACAACAACCTGCTGGATGTTGATGCAGCGGTTTGCTTAATGGAAGATTTCAAAAATGATGCGCCAACTTTTGCTATTCTAAAACACAACAACGCGTGTGGATTAGCAACGAGAGATACACTTGTTCAAGCCTACAAAGATGCTCTAGCAGGAGATCCTGTTTCAGCTTTTGGCGGAATTCTAATTGCTAACAAAAGCATTGATGCTGCAACTGCAGAACTGATCAATGATTTATTCTGTGAAGTCGTTATTGCTCCAGCTTATGAAGAAAAAGCACTAGAAATTTTAAAGTCTAAGAAAAACAGAGTGCTTTTAGTTCAAAAACCCATTGAATTACCTAAAAAGCAATTCAGAACAATTTTGAATGGCGTTTTATCACAAGACCGTGATACCATTACAGAAACAACTGATGACTTCGAAACGGTGACAGAAATTGAGCCAACAGAACAACAAAAAGTGGATTTAGTTTTTGCTAACAAATTGGTTAAACACACAAAGTCAAATACAATTGTTATCGCAAAAAACGGACAACTTTTAGCCAGCGGAACAGGTCAAACTTCACGTGTGGACGCTCTAAATCAAGCTATACATAAAGCAAAATCATTTAATTTTGATTTAAACGGCGCAGTGATGGCATCAGACGCATTTTTCCCTTTCCCTGATTGTGTTGAAATCGCAAACAAAGAAGGCATAAACACTGTAATTCAACCAGGTGGATCAATAAAAGACAAACATTCAATTGAATATTGCGATACCCACAAAATGGCCATGGTATTTACAGGAAATAGACACTTTAAACATTAATACAAATAAAATAAAATATACTGTATAATTTTCGCTAAATTTGATGGTAATAAATGCTGCACTTTTAATTAAAAATTATACTACGCCAGAAACAATATGGGACTATTTAGCTTTTTAACACAAGATATTGCAATTGACTTGGGAACAGCCAACACACTGATTATCATGGATGATAAGGTTGTTGTTGATGAGCCATCAATTGTTGCAAGAGACATTCAAACCGGTAAAATTGTAGCCATCGGAAAGAAAGCACAACAAATGCATGGTAAAACGCATAAGTTGATTGAAACCGTTAGGCCTTTACAGGATGGGGTAATTGCAGATTTCCAATGTGCTGAGCAAATGATACGTGGGATGATCAAAATGATCAAAAGACGTAAAAGTATATTTAACTCTTCATTGAGAATGGTGATTTGTATTCCTTCTGGAATTACAGAGGTTGAAAAAAGAGCGGTACGTGACTCAGCAGAACATGCTGGTGCAAAAGAAGTTTATTTAATTCACGAACCAATGGCAGCAGCAATTGGTATTGGAATTGACGTTGAAGAACCAATGGGAAACATGATTATTGATATCGGAGGAGGTACTTCTGAGATTGCAGTAATAGCCCTTGGAGGAATTGTTAGTGATAAATCAATTCGTGTAGCAGGAAATGATTTTACAAAAGATATTGAGGAATACATGCGTCGTCAACACAACATTTTAGTTGGTGAACGTACAGCAGAACAAATTAAAATTGAAGTTGGAGCAGCTCTTCCAGAGCTAGATAATCCACCAGAAGATTTTGCGGTTCGTGGACGAGATTTAATGACAGGAATTCCTAAAGAAATCATTGTAAGTTATGTTGAAATTGCGCATGCTTTAGACAAATCTATTTCGAAAATTGAAGAAGCTATTCTTAGCGCTTTAGAAATGACACCACCTGAGCTTTCTGCAGATATCTATAAAACAGGAATCTATTTAGCAGGTGGAGGATCAATGTTACGTGGACTTGATAAAAGAATGTCATTGAAAACAAAACTCCCTGTCCATATTGCTGAAGATCCATTGAGAGCTGTAGCAAGAGGAACAAGTATTGCTTTGAAAAATATTAACCGTTTCC
>Ga0209075_1002186_pt1 | contig 17491 bp, 16 predicted proteins | sample Stecom2011_FD_187523 | JGI IMG/M metagenome (GOLD analysis project Ga0209075, IMG submission 187523) | Agricultural soil microbial communities from Utah to study Nitrogen management - Steer compost 2011 (SPAdes) (version 2) | ecosystem: Environmental > Terrestrial > Soil > Agricultural land...
CCATACCCAGCTGGGCGGTGTTGCTCCGGCACTGGCCAACATGGTCAAACAGGCCCTGGGACACAAGTACCACTGGGCCGTTGCTGACTACCTGCAGCGGGCCGCCCGGCACATTGCCTCGGCCACCGATGTGGAGCAGGCCTATACCGTAGGCAAGGCCGCCGTGGAAATGGCAATAGCAGGCAAACAGGCGCTGATGCCCACCATCGTTCGCGAGCAGGCGAAGCCCTACCGCTGGAGCATTGGTGAGGCCAACCTGAGCGAAGTAGCCAACCAGGAAAAGAAAATGCCGATCCACTACATCACTGATGATGGCTTTGGCATTACCCAGGATTGCCGGGACTACCTGCAGCCGTTGATCGAGGGCGAGAGCTTCCCGCCATTCGAGAATGGTCTGCCCAAGGTTGCGCACCTGAAAAACCAGCTGGTCGAGAAGAAGCTGAGGACTGAGTTCAAGCTCTGAGCTGGTCGTCATGAAAAAGCCCGGCCACCTCACGGTAGCCGGGCTTTTTTGTACCTGAAAACGGACGGCGATCAGCGTGCTGTTGCGGCCTCGTGGTCGCGAACATAGCCATAAAAATCATCGAAACCGCCAACGTATTCGGAACCGACGAGAATCTGGGGCACGGTATACACCGGGCGGCCGATCTGATCGGCAATATCCTGCTTGCTCATTCCCCGCTCGATCATATCGACCCAGATATACGGGATATTTCTGGATTCACACAGGTCCCTTGCCCGAACACAAAAACCACAGCTTGTACGGCCATAAATAGTGACCTGCTCCATAACAACCTCCTGAATCCGGGTGAGCCCCAGGGCGAAACGAATGGTTCAATACTTGGATTAAATGATGACATGAGAAGCAACAATTGAAAATTGATGCTTCTCATGGCTGTGATAGTAAGGGGCGATACTGATCCTCTGCGTTAAGTCATCAGGTTTTCAGCCGGCCCAGTTCCCGGTCAAGCACTTGCACCTGGCCGTCCAGCGCATCACCGCTCTGGCGGACCCGCTGTGCCAGCTCCCGCAGATCGTTGGCCGCATCGCCAATCTGGGTCAGGTTGCGGTTGATCTCTTCGCTCACCGAACTCTGTTCTTCGGCGGCCGTGGCCACCTGGGTAACGTGCTCCACAATGGTACCAATCCGCTCCACCACCGTGGCCAGTGAATGGTCCGCTTCGCGAGTGCCGTCTACAGCAGTGGTTGCTCGCTCTACACCACCCTGAATGACGGTTACCGCGCCGTCCACATCGCCTTTGAGGCGTTCGATCATATCGCTGATTTCGTCGGTGGATTCCCGGGTTTTCGACGCCAGGGTTCGCACTTCGTCGGCCACCACCGCAAAGCCTCGGCCCTGCTCGCCGGCCCTGGCCGCCTCAATGGCCGCATTCAGCGCCAGCAGGTTGGTCTGTTCTGCAATGCCGCGAATCACTTCCAGGATTCGGTTAATCTCCTCGCTGCGCTGTGCTACGTGGCCGATGGCGGAGCTGGCCTGCTCCATATCTCCCGCCAGCGCATCGACACCCTTGAGCGCCGCGCCCAGGGTATCCTGGGTAAACCGAATGCCATCCCGGGCGGCCCGGGCATTGTCGGCAGCCTCACCGGCAAAGCCTGCCACTTCGCCGGCGGCGGCAGACATCTCGTTCATGGCGGTGACGACGCTGTCGATGTCCTGATGCTGTCGCGACGTCTGGTCGTCAGTATCACGGGCGATGGCGCCCACGTCTGCAGCCTGGCCTCGCACCTGGGCATTGACCTCTTTCAGGTCATTGATCATTTCCCGCAGGCGAGCCAGGAAAGCGTTGAAGCCACCGGCCAGGTCAATCAGCTCGGCGTGGGTGTCTATATCAAGTTCCCGGGTAAGGTCCCCTTCTGCACTGGCCAGGTTGCGCATCCGGTCCCGAATTTCATCCAATGGCCGGGTTACTGAACGCACCAACAGAATCAACACGGCAATGGCAATCAGTACCACCACCACACCCACCATGGTCTGCCGCGCAGCCGTATCGGACACTTCGGAAGACAACAGACCGGTAATTTCCTCAACACTGGCCAGGGCCACTGAGCGCGGCAATTCAATCAACAATGACCATTCGGTGCCGGGTAACTGCACTTCCACAGGATAGGCCACCGCCAGGGTCTGCCCATCATCAAACCGGCCGCCACGCTGGTGCAGGCGGACAAATTCGTCAGCCAGGTCTGGCACGGCTTCCTGTAATGGCCGGCCGAGGTGGGACTGATAATGGCTGGATGCGGCAATCAGCCCACCCTCGCTTAACAGTGACACCCGGGACTCACCATCAAACAACGCCTGGCTGACACCCGCAATCGTGGCTTGCAGTGTGGACAGGTTAATATCCACACCGGACACACCGGCAAACTCACCGTTGTTCAGAATCGGCACCACCAGGCTGGTCATCAGCTCAGAGTAACCCTCCTCGATTTCGTACTCGTAAGGCTCCATCAGGCAGGGTTTGAGGGAATCCCGGGAACACAGATACCACTCTGCTTCACGAATGCCGAATTCGTTCCGGTTGTCGAGGTACTTGGTGGACGGGTCTTCGGTGCGGTTGAACAACACATTGCCCTGAAGATCACGGTAATAGTAGATCTCCAGGGTGCCTTCATCACTGCTGTGTTCCTCTACACCGTCGGTGAAATAGATGTCCATGCCATCGTATGCGTCAGGTTCAAACTGGGCGTAGATGGAACTTAAATGCTGCTGTTCGGACAGAATGGTTCCGATGGTTTCCTGAAGATCCCGGCGGCTGATGCGGCCGGAACTGTCCGACTCAATGTTGCGGGTGATCAGGCTGCGCACCACTTCCGGCGTCTGGTAGGCGGTTTCGAACAGGCCGGTCACCAACTCACCGTACTGTCCGGCCGTTGCGCTCAACTGGTCCATGACAATATTCTGCACGGTATCGCGGGTTTCCCGGGACAATCGCTCTTCCATCGAACCAAGTGATAACTGCGCAGTCACCACAATACTGATGCCCATTACCAGCAGCAGTGAGATAACCAGACCATAGAGCTTGAAGCGAAGCGACAGGTGTTTCATAAACCGCGAAACCTTTGTTAATGAACCTTTACTGACAATACTAGAGCATGGAGGCGCCCTTGGCGTATCTGACCCTGTTTTTCACCGCATTCGCCGCCGCCACATTGCTGCCAGCCTATTCCGAGCTGCTGCTGGGCACTCTGGCCAGTCAGGGCCTGCCGCTATTCTGGCTGTGGTTCTGGGCCACACTGGGCAATACGCTGGGGTCAGTCGTTAATGGGCTTATCGGCAGGCAGGTAGATCGCTTTAAGCATAAACGATGGTTTCCGGTCAGCGAATCGCAGCTGCACAAGGCCCGCAACCGGTTCAATCGCTATGGGCAATGGTCATTGTTGCTGGGCTGGCTGCCAATTGTTGGAGATCCGCTGACCCTGGTGGGCGGCATCATGCGAGTGCCCTGGCTCAACTTTGTGATCCTGGTGGGTATCGGAAAGGGCCTGCGCTATGCCTTCGTGATCTGGGTAGTGCTGGAGGCCACCGGATTTGCCTCATCGGCGCCACCACCATAAAGGTATTTGCGCAACAGGTCTTCGCCGTTGAACTCCGCGTGCATTACCGCGATGAACGTGTACACCCCGATCAACTTTCGGTTGAGGAACACGAATTCCTTCGGGGGCACCCGGAAGTACCGGCTGATGGCTGAACGGGCCGCGTGTTTGGCTACCCGCGAAGGCAGGTCGCTCTGCTTCCAGCGATACTGCCCCCTGGCGTTCACGGCATAGTCCGGCCACTGACTGCGGTCCCGGGCCAGGGGCTCCAGGACCGACATACACACCGAACCAAACTTCTCCAGGACTTCTTCTGGCCAATCCCGGCTCATGAACCGGAGGGTAACGCCACCCTCAATCACCTGCTCCAGATCCTGCTCGTAGGACGCACGAATCATCTGGATAACCGGATCAAGAAAGGCCGGTGAATAACTTTGAACGGCACCAAAGTCCAGCAGCACGATGCGGTCATAGTCTTCGTCACCACCTTCCTCGCCGGCAATCCGGATGCGGTAGTTACCGAAGTTCGGGTCTGTCTGGATTTCGCCCCAGTCAAACAGCTCCAGGAAGAACAACTCCAGCGCCGCCTCGCCCAGGGCACTGCGGCGCTCCAGTGGCAACTCCCGTACCGCCGGGGAGCTGACGGAATGACCGCGCTCGTAGGTAGAAGCGATGATATGGTCGGTCGAATACTCCTGTAATACCCTGGGCACAACAAACCTTGGGTCGGAACCCAGCATGTTGCGGAATTTCTCGGTGGTCCTGGCCTCCAGGCGGTAATCCACTTCCCGGTGCATCATCTGCCGGACTTCTTCGAGCCAGTCATTGAATTCCGGGCCGAAGCTCACCAGCCGGGCCACTTTCAATAACTGCGCCACAGCATTCAGGTCACTGTCCACGGCATCAGCAACGCCGGGGTATTGCACCTTGAGCACCAACTCCAGGCCGTCACTGCGGCGCGCCGCCCGGTGCACCTGGCCAAGGGAGGCTGCACCGATTGGCTCCGGATCGACATCCAGCTCTGCGAGCTTTTCGGCACCAATCTCAGCCTTCAGTACCCGTTCGATCGCCGGCCATTCCAGCGACGTGGTCTGGTCTTCCAGGGTGTGCAGGGCTTCGGTCACCTCTTCTGGCAAAAAATGCTCGCCATAGAGCGCCATCACCTGGCCAATCTTGACCACACTGCCTTTCAGCCGGCCCAACTCATCCACCAGGAAACGCGCCTGGCTCGACAACATCGCACGATGGCGCTGCTCCCAAGTGTCCTTGTTGCTGAACCAGTTGGTGGCCATGTGTGATGCCATACGGGTACCAGCGAAAAGCCCGGCCTTGGTCAGGGAAAGCCTGCGCTCGAAGCTGCCGGTTTTGATGCGGGACACGGATTTTCCGGGGCGTCTGGAAGACATGGATAACCTGTATGTTCAGAAAATTTTGGCGTTTCGACCGCGCCCGGAACAGTTTTCCCCGGCGCCGTTACTGCATTATACGGATCACAAGCGGTGACAACCTAACCTCTACGCCGTAAAAGCCGCGTTTCCGCAGCCAATGTGGATAAAATTTGTTCACCGTAAATATGTTCAGAGCAATGGTTACGATTTAACACAGTCTCGCGTCACAATGCGTTCTAGAATTGGTTAACAGGAACAATGTGACTTTCGTCAATTACAATAAAAGCCAAGACATGAAGCCTTCAACAACCAGAACACCTGACTCTGAACTTTCCCAGTTCCGGGTGAAAGGTGAGATCCCGGTACCGGCCCTGATCAACGGGCTTACGGCGGCGGCTGTGCCGCTACTGCTGTTTTTTTCCTGGCGTTCCATGCAGCAGGGAGACTCGGTGACTGCCCCCTTCCTGATTGGCTTCGCCGTATTGCTGGCGATCAACAGCCTGGTTTTTCTGTTCGTGGGCCACAAGACCTTTCATCGCCGGGTCTTTATCACCCTGATCACCGCGCTGTTTACCTATCTGGCAACGCAGGCAGTGGAGGACGGTTCAGCAATTATCTGGCTGTTTGCCTACCCACCGATTATTTTCTATATCAGTGAGGCCCGGGTCGGTATTTACGCCTGCCTGGGTGGTTGGCTGGCCGTTCTGATGCTGTTCAGCCCGATTGGCGACGCGCTGTTTGCATCCCCCTACAACGCCACCTTCCGCCTTGTCATGATCATCGTCCTGGCGTTCGTCATGGTGACCTGTTACATCCTTGACCAGAGCCGCCGGCGCAGCAAACTCGGGTTAATCAAGCTGGCCAAGGAGTTTGAGTACGCAGCAAAACACGATGCGCTGACCGGGCTGGCCAATCGGCGCGAAGGCCTGGAACAACTGGATAACGAGTATCAACGCTACCTGCGTAGCGGCCGCGGCTTTTCCGTCCTGCTGACAGACATCGACCTGTTCAAGAGCGTCAACGACACTCACGGCCATCAGGCCGGTGACGAGATGATTGTTCTGGTCGCAAAAACGCTGGCCAGCCAGTGCCGAAAGGTGGACACCATTGCCCGTTGGGGCGGCGAGGAGTTTCTGATTCTGCTGCCGGAGACCTCGTTAGCGGATGCCTACGCCTCCGCTGAGCGGATACGTCAGGCGGTATCCCGCCAGACCATTACCGTGGATGGCAAGGTTATTCGCGCCACAATTAGTATTGGCGTGGCAACGATCCAGGGATCGGAGTCGATTGACCGCCTGCTGCAGCGATCAGACGAAGCGCTTTACCAGGCCAAATCCGAGGGCCGCAACCGTACCTGCCAGGCCAGCGTCGCCGCCTGAGCATCATTGCCAGCCCTGTCGCAGCTCCACCTGCTGGCGGCCGAGACCGCTGACCAGCTCGTGAACAAGCCTATGCTCCAGGCTGTACACGCTGGCTTCCGGTTCGAAATCACTGACCTGGCACATGGACATACCGGCGTAGCCGCAGGGATTAATGCGGCTGAACGGTTCCATATCCATATTGACGTTGAGCGCCAGACCATGGAACGAGCAACCCCGGCGTACCCGCAACCCCAACGAGGCAATCTTGGCGCCGTTGACATAGACACCCGGCGCATCCTGCCTTGGCGCCGCCTCGATGCCCGATTGCGCAAGCGTGCGAACAATAGCCTGCTCGATATGATCCACCAGCTCCCGAACACCCAGTTTGCAACGGGGCAGATCGATCAGTAGGTAGATAACAAGCTGGCCGGGGCCGTGGTAGGTCACCTGCCCGCCCCGGTCCACCTGAATCACCGGGATATCGCCCGGCAACAGAATATGCTCTGCCTTGCCCGCCTGGCCCTGGGTAAACACCCTCGGGTGCTCAAGGCACCACAGCTCATCCACGGTGGTTTCGTCCCGGTTGGCGGTGAAGGTTTTCATCGCTTCCCAGGCTTCCATGTAGGGCTGCTGGCCCAAGGAACGGACAATCAGGTCAGCCATGGCGTCAGAGCACCATGTGCACGCGACCGCTCGCTTTCAGATCTTCGAACAGGGCCTTGAGCTGCGCTTCTCCCGTGGCGACAATCTTGAGCTGCACCGAGGAAAATCGACCTTTGCTACTGTCCGTCACCGAAATATCGGTTTCGCTGATACCAGGAGCGTGCTGCTCCACAACTTCCACGACAAACTCGGTGAAATCCGGAGCGGAATTGCCGATCACCTTGATGACGTAGTCACAGGGAAACTCGATCTTCGGCGCTTTTGGCTCACTCATGCCAGATACTCCCCGATGCCCGGCTGGCTATCGCCGACCACCTTAATTGAACAGTTGTACGAAAAACAGTTTGATAGCATCCCAAAGCCGTTTGAAAACGCCACCCTGCTGCACATCAGTCAGTGCCAGTGCAGGCTCATCCACCAACACCTCACCGTCGAGCATAACCTGGATCCGGCCCAGCTCATCCCCCACCTTGATGGGTGCCTTGATCACAGAATCAAGGTCTACGGTTGATTCAAGCTTATCCCGGGCACCACGGGGAATCGTTACAAACACATCCTCCGCCAGGCCTACAGAAATCTGATCGCTCTTGCCACCCCAGACCTTGGCATCCACCAGCTCCTGACCGGCCCGGAACAGGCGCTCCGTCTCATAGTAACGGAAGCCATAGTTCAGCATCTTCTGAACTTCGCGGGCCCGCACCTCGGCACTGCTGGCTCCCATCACAGCGGCAATCAGCCGGGTGTTGTCCCGCTTGGCGGAGGCCACCAGGCAGTAACCGGCTTCTTCCGTATGGCCGGTTTTCAGGCCATCGACACTTTCATCCCGCCACAACAGACTGTTCCGGTTCGGTTGACGGATGTTGTTGTAGGTAAAGCTTTTCACCGCATACAACGGGTAGTTCTCCGGGTAGTCCTCAATAATGGCCTTGGCCAGCAGGGCCAGGTCATAAGCGGTGGAATACTGATCAGGATGTGGCAACCCGGTGGCATTCTCAAAGTTGGTATTGTTCATGCCCAACTGGCGCGCCTGCTGGTTCATGATATCCACGAAGGCATCTTCACTACCGGCCACAAACTCCGCCAGCGCAACGGAGGCGTCATTGCCGGATTGTATAATCACCCCTTTAAGAAGGTTTTCCACAGATACCTGGGTGCCTTCCTGCACGAAGGTACGGGAGCCCCCGGTTCTCCATGCCTTGACGCTGATCGGCACCATATCGGTCATAGCAATCCGGCCTTCATCCAGCTCTCGCTCTACGATGTACGCCGTCATCATCTTGGTCAGACTGGCCGGCGGCAGCCGCTCATGACTGTTGTGCTCCATAATGATACGGCCGCTGAGAGGGTCCATCAGCACCCAGGAACTGCCCGCAACCTGGGGCGGGGAAGGAATCAACGCCGACTGGGCAACCGCCTGCCCCACCAGCAGGGTGGCCAGGGACAAGACAAAAACAAAGCTGCGAATCACTGAATTAAAAGCCATGGGTAGGTTCATTCGTCGTAAGGTGTATTTTCTTCTGGGGTTTCAGAATCAGTGGCGGTCGGTCAGCACAATTGACTGACCAAAGCCCCGGGATTCCAGTAAATTCTGTGCATGACGGGCCTCGGACTCATCATTGAAAGGCCCTATCTGAGCACGGTGAAAGCGGCCAGAGCCTGTTGTCACTTCGCGCACCCGCATCGGGGTTTCAATGACCCCCCGTGCCTTTGCCAGCAAGGCCTCTGCCGGGTCGCGCTGACTGAAGGAGCCGAGCTGGACAAACAGCCCACTGTTCTCGCCCGCCGATTGGCCCGTCACCGGAGCAGCGGCAACCACCGGTGCTCCGACACCTGGCTTGAAGGGTTTACCGGCCAGCGTCATGGAGCCGTCTTCACGAACGGTGATCGCTGCCACCTCAACCCTTGCTGTACCTTTGGATTTGTAGCCAAGTTTCTTTGCCGCCGCATAGGACAGATCAATCAGCCGGTCATCGTGAAACGGCCCGCGGTCGTTCACCCGAACAATCACCGACTGGCCGTTTTCAAGGTTCGTCACCCGGGCATAACTCGGTATGCGCAGCGACTTGTGGGCGGCAGACATCGAATACATGTCGAATATCTCGCCGTTGGAAGTTTTGTGACCGTGGAACTTCTCGCCGTACCAGCTGGCGATTCCGCGGGCGACGTAGCCGTCGTTACTATCCATAACCCGGTACGTTTTCCCCCACACCTTGTACTGCGCCATATTGCCGGCAGTCCGGGGCTGCTCGTAACGGGGAACCGCATCTTGCAGGCCCGAGACATCGAAACTCCCGGAAGGCGCTCTATCCTGTTTGATCGTATAGCGTGATGAGTGATCCGGCTCTGAAGATGTCGACTTGGGCGTACTGGAGCAACCCGCAAGTATCAGGCTTACCAGCACCCCCAACCACATTGTTCTTTGTTCCCTGATCATTATGTTCGGCAACCCATGCATCTTCATCCGGCACTCAGCCCTAGTGACCTGCAATATTGTAACGGGTTCCCGGCTGTATTCACCATTACCGGCAAGCCATCATTCGACAAATCCTTTACGCTGAAATCATTCGGCGGTGAGTATGAATCGACATCAGCACCCCGAATGCGGCCATCAGCGTTACCCCCGACGTGCCGCCGTAGCTGACCAGGGGCAGCGGCACACCCACCACGGGCAGCAATCCACTGACCATGCCTACGTTCACAAAAATGTATATAAAGAAGGTCATGGTCAAGGCGCCTGCCAACAAACGACTGAATGAATCCTGGGCGGTGACCGCGATATACAGGCAACGAAGAATGATCAGGAAGTACAGGGTCATCAGCAGCAACATGCCAATAAAACCGAATTCCTCGGCCAGCACCGCCACAATAAAATCCGTGTGACTTTCGGGAAGGAACTCCAGATGGGACTGGGTACCCTGCAACCAGCCTTTGCCATCCATGCCACCGGAACCAATGGCGGTTTTGGACTGGATGATGTTCCAGCCGGCCCCCAGAGGGTCACTCTGAGGATCGAGCAAGGTCAGCACGCGCTGTTTCTGGTAGTCCCTCATGACAAAAAACCACATCATCGGCGCAGAAACCGATACCAGCGCAAAGAAAGCCGAAATCAGCTTCCAGCTCATGCCAGCAAAGAACACCACAAATATCCCGGCCATGCCCACCAGCAGTGAAGTACCAAGGTCGGGTTGCTGAACAATCAGTGCCATGGGCACCAGCACGATAATCAGGCCGACGGCAATCCGAGACAGACGAGGCGGCAGGTAATGCCTCGACAGGTACCAGGCAGCCATCATCGGCACAACCAACTTCATGATTTCCGAGGGCTGGAATCTGGGCAATCCGGGAATCGCCAGCCAGCGCTGGGCACCCTTGGCCCCCACGCCCACCAACAGAACGGCCACAAGCCCCACCATGCCAACAGCATAAAGCCACGGAGCCCAGCGCCTGAAAACGGCTGGGTCCAGTTGCGCGAACACAAACATCACCACCAGCGCCACACCAAAACGGATACCCTGAGCCTTGACCACTTCGATGTTACGGTCAGCGCCGCTGTATAGCACGAAAAGGCCGCCACCCATAAGCAACAACAGCATCAAAAGCAGCAGAGGATCCAGATGGATCGCCGACCAGAACCCCCGCGAACGGCCAAGATTGTGATCCGCAGGGTTATTGAGCAAGCTCCCCAATGCCATCAGCGCCCCTCCTCCGGGTTAACCTGACTGATCACCGACGACTGTTCCGTCGCCGGCAACTCCTCAAGCCAGGCATCAAACAGGGCACGGGCAACCGGTGCGGCCGTGGAGCTGCCGCCACCACCATTCTCAACGATGACAGCAACAGCGATCTTGGGGTTATCAGAGGGTGCAAAGCCAACGAAAAGAGCGTGATCCCTCAGGCGCTCGCGCACCTGCTCTTCGTCATACTCCTCATCTTCTGCGAGACTGAACACCTGTGCGGTTCCGGTTTTGCCAGCCATCCGGTAACTGGCCCCCTGCCCCGAAGAACGCGCCGTGCCTCGGGCGCCATGCATCACCTCTTCCATTGTGTCCACTACGTATTCCCAATCGTCCGGGTTCTTCAGTATCAGCGGCTCATGGGTTTCTGAAGGAAGAAACTCATCCACCGAACGGTCACCGCGAATGTCCTTAAGCAGCCTGGGCTCAACCCATACGCCACGATTGGCAATCAGCGTGGTTGCCGTTGCCAGCTGCAGGGGCGTCGCCAGCATGAACCCCTGACCGATACTCATGTTCACAGAATCCCCCGGATACCAGGGCTCATTACGGGCGGCCCGTTTCCAGTCTGCGGTGGGCAACAGACCGCTCAGCGCCCCCGACACATCCAGGGTGGCATCTTCGCCAAAGCCGAAATGTGCCAGGTATTCGGACATCACGCTGACACCCATTTCAACGCCTACCTCATAGAAGTAAACGTCGTTGGATCGGGCCATGGAATACTTGAGATCAACCCAGCCGTCGCCGGATCTGTTCCAGTTCCGGAAACGCCGCCCCCCCTCGCGCAACTGAAAGTATCCGGGGTCCCAGATTCGCCTCTCCCGATTGGTCACGCCACTGTCCAGGGCGGCAATCGCCATCATCGGCTTGATCGTGGAGCCTGGCGGATACTGACCACGCAACGCCCGGTTGAACAGGGGCTTGTCGATATCGGTACTGAGATTGCGGTAGTCCTCAACACTGATACCGGTGACAAACTTGTTGGCATCAAAGCCTGGCACGCTGGCCAGCGCCAGGATACCTCCAGTCTCCGGTTCGATAGCCACAATAGCGCCACGACGCCCCTCGAGCAGTTGGTAGGCCTTGCGTTGCAGGCGCAGGTCAAGGTGCAACTGAAGATCCTCACCGGGCACCGGGTTTACCCGCTCTAGCACCCGCAGAATACGGCCCCGAGCATTGGTTTCGACATGCTGGTAACCCACGGTACCGTGCAACACCTGCTCGTAGAATCGCTCAATACCGGATTTTCCGATGTAGTTGGTTCCGGCGTAGTTAACCGGGTCAATCCGCTGCAACTCTTCCCGATTGATTCGGCCAACAAAGCCCAGGGCATGAGCCGTCAGTTCACTGTGGGGGTAATATCGAACCAGTTCAGCGCGAACTTCCACGCCGGGGAACTCATGCCGGTGCACCGCCATTCGGGCAATTTCCTCTTCACCCAGATCGTAGCTCAGAGGTATTTCCTGGAAGGGCCGGCGAGGTTCACGGAGCCGCCTCTTAAACCGTTCTATGTCCTCCTCGGCGATATCCAGAATCTCGGACAACCGGGCCAGGGTGGCCTCCATACCCGCCACGCGCTCTGGCACCAGTGTCAGGCTGAACACCGGGCGATTCTCTGCCAGCAGCAGATTGTTCCGGTCGTAAACCAGGCCCCGGGGCGGTGGCACAGACTGGACCTGAACCCGATTTTTGTCTGACAGCGTGGTGTAGATCTCATGTTCGACAATCTGTAGCTGGTACATCCGCGCCAGCAGGCCGATCATCATTAACAGGACCAACACCAGCATGACCACGGCACGGCGCTGGAACAGCCGGCGCTCGGCTGCGGTATCCTTAAATTCGCCCCAGGCCATGGAAACTCCTAGGCCCGGTGATACGGGTGGTTACGGGTGATCGACCAGGCGCGATAGAGCTGCTCGGCGAGCACAATACGCACCAGGGGGTGGGGCAAGGTAAGCGGCGACAGAGACCACTGCTGGTCAGCTCGCTGCCGGCAGGCATCGGCCAGGCCATCGGGGCCGCCAACCAGAAAACAGACATCCTGACCGTCTTGTTGCCATCTCTCCAGCTGGCTGGCCAGTTTTTCCGTGGACCAGGGCCTGCCGCCCACTTCCAGAGCGATGACCCGGTCACGGGGGGCGACCGACGCCAGGATGGCATCGCTTTCACGCTGCATCAGCCGCGGAATATCCGGGTTCTTACCCCGGTGAGCCATGGCAATTTCGGTCAGTTCCAGGGGTAGCTCCGGCGGCATCCGGCGAGCATAATCGTTGTACCCCGCACTGACCCAGTCGGGCATCTTCTGCCCCACACAGATCAGACGCAGTTTCATGGTTACTCGTGACCTGCCGCACCCAGGTCCGGCACGTCACGCCAGAAGCGTTCCAGGTCGTAGAATTCGCGGGTTGCGGGCATCATGACATGCACGACCACGTCGCCCAGATCCACCAGAATCCAGTCGCTGCCACCCTCGCCTTCAACGTTGTTTGCCCTTACACCCTGATCTTTGGCTTCAGATACGACGGAGTCTGCCAGGGATTTTACGTGGCGGCTTGAGGTGCCGGATGCAAGAACCATAAAGTCGGTAACACTGGTTCGATCACGGACATCAATCACACTGACGTCCTGTGCCTTGATATCTTCAAGTGCGGTTACGACCAGATCTTTCAGTTGTTCTGCCTGCATAATTACCCTGTTTTCCGGGCTCCGGCCAGGATGACCGCCCGATAAATGATATTCAGACGAAATTGTACCATTAAAAGTTCCCTGCGGGACACGCACCGTACAGGCCGAGCGCCTGGATTCTCTGCCAGACAGAATCCGGGGTCAGATACCGGGGAGAGCGCCCGTCTGCGATGCGTTGCCGGATTCCCGTTGCAGATATATCCAGCAGGGGCGGGTCCAGCTCCAGCAACGCCCCGCAAGGCGCTGAGTTTAAAGCCTCGGGGCCGTCTGCCCGGCGCTCACACACCAGGCGAGCCGCCTCACTGCCAACGGGCAAATCCGAACCAGGGCGCTTAACAACCACAATGTGCGCCAGACCCGGAATGTCGGCCCATTCACGCCAGCGATCAAAAGCGGCAAAGGCGTCGGTGCCCACCACCATCACCAGGGGCTCATCTGGTCCCAGCTCAAGGCGCAACTGACGCAGGGTGTCGGCCGTATAGGAGGCGCCAGCCCGGCGCAGTTCGCGGTCATCCACCCGCAAGCAAGGCTCGTCTTCAATGGCCATTCGGATCAACTCCAGCCGCTGTTCGGAGCTGGCGCCGGTACTGCCCCGGTGGGGCGGAATATGGCAAGGCACCAGATGCACCTTTGTCACCGCCAGGGCATCGGCTATCTCCAGCGCAAGGCGCAGGTGGCCGTGATGGATCGGGTCAAAGGTGCCGCCGTAGATCACGTGCATGACATCATGTCCGGATGTGGCCGTCGCCAAACACCACGTATTTCTGTGACGTCAACCCTTCCAGACCTACCGGTCCACGGGCATGGAGCTTGTCGGTCGAGATACCGATCTCCGCACCCAGACCGTATTCGAATCCGTCAGCGAACCGGGTAGAAGCATTCACCATCACCGAACTGGAATCGACCTCGGTCAGGAACCGGCGAGCACGGGTGTAGTTTTCGGTAATAATGCTCTCGGTGTGCTGGGAACTGTAGCGGTTTATGTGATCTATGGCGGCATCCAGCCCGGCAACAACCCGCACCGCAAGAATCGGCGCAAGGTACTCCGCGTGCCAATCTTCTTCCGTGGCCGCGATCACATCGGGCAGTACCGCCCGGGTGCGTTCACAGCCACGCAGCTCAACCCCCTTGGCCACAAACTCCCGAGCCAGCAAAGGCAGCATGTCATCGGCAATTTCCTCATCCACCAGAAGGGTTTCCATGGTGTTGCAGGTTCCGTAACGGTGAGTCTTCGCATTGACGGCGACCCTCAGCGCCTTCTCCGGGTCCGCGTGGCTGTCAATGTAGACATGGCAAACACCATCCAGGTGCTTGATGACCGGCACCCGGGCGTCACGACTGATTCGCTCGATCAGGCCTTTGCCGCCCCGCGGCACAATCACATCCACATACTGGGGCATGGTAATGAGTTCACCCACTGCGGCCCGATCGGTGGTCGCCACCACCTGTACTGCCGTTTCAGGCAAACCGGCTTCAGCCAGCCCGGTCGCCAGGCAGGCAGCGATGGCCTGGTTGGAATGAATAGCCTCAGAACCGCCGCGCAGAATGGTAGCATTACCCGACTTCAGGCACAGGCTGGCTGCTTCAACCGTCACGTTGGGGCGGGATTCGTAGATAATACCAATCACCCCCAGAGGCACCCGCATCTTGCCAACCTGAATGCCGGACGGCCGGTAGGTCATGTCGGCAATTTCACCCACAGGATCTGGCAAGCCTGCCACCTGCTTCAGCCCTTCAATCATGGTGTCAATGCGGGCCTCAGTAAGCTCCAGGCGGTCAAGCATGGCATCATCCAGACCATTCGCCCGGCCATTTTCAAGATCCTTATGATTGGCCTGCACCAGCTCGGCGCGGGCAGCGCTCAACGCCCTGGCGGTTGCCAGCAGTGCCTGATTGCGAACGGCGGTGGTTGAGCGCGCCACTTCCCGGGCGGCGGCCCGAGCCTGTTGACCGAGTTCTGCCATGTAGGCTGCTACATCCATCGGATTACCTTTATATTTTGCATACTGATTCCGGAACTGGAACGCTACTTTACCTTTCCCGTTTCAAGTCCGCATCCCAAACGACTATTATAGCGCTGCACAGATTCAAATGGATGCGCCAGCAAAGGATAGATAACATGCCCCAGTCGGCTGAAAAGTTCCTGCCAGGCAGGCTCTCAAGAGCCGGTTTTGTTGCCCTTGCGCTCACCAGCGCGGCCGGCATAATGCTGGGCGAATTCCTGCTGGCGGCTTGCGCCGCCGCGGCGGCGGGCATCAGCCTGGCCAGCAATCCACGTTTCACCAGCCACCATGCCCGGCTCTGGAAACACGTCAAAACAGCCAGCTATTCAATCCTGGCAATCCTGTTACTGGTCGCACTCTGGCAGGGGCCCTGGGCGCTCAGCCACTGGCTCTATGCATTACCGCTGGTGACTTTTGCTCTGATGCCAACCTATATTGCAGCCCTGATCACCGCGCTCCTGACCTTTGCCATACTGGTTTCCACCCAATGGGCCGTGATTCTTCCCGACCGCCACCAGATGATCAGTGCCTTTGTGCTGACAACGCTGCTCTCCACGCTGCTGATCTTCCTGCGAGAATACAAGGCCCGGCAACTGGCACCGCTGAGGCGAACCGACGAACTCACCCAGGCCGCCAGCCGGGAGTACCTGTCTGCCGACCTGCACAAGGAAATCCAGCGCAGCGAGCGTGAGGGTACCGACATGTCTGTGATGATGATCGGACTGGACACCCACCTGAGCGACAATGATCCGGACGAAGACATTCGCGCCATCCTGCCCAGAATTGGCCGTTACCTGCATTCCCAGCTTCGGGATTTTGACACTTACTACCGGGTAGCCGACCTGCAGTTTCTGGTTATCCTACCGGGTATCAATACCGCGGGCGCCACCGCCAGCGCCGAAAAAATCCGCAATGGCCTGTGCAAGCTGCTGGCATCCCATGGCATGAAACTGACCGTCAGCACCGGCATTGCCGGCCTGAACATCGGCGACGACGCCGACAGTCTGCAACACAGTGCCGCCAACGCGCTACGCCGGGCGCAGCAACAGGGCGGCAACCGCACCCAGGCCTACAGCAACTGGCTGCACCCGGATGTCCAGAGCCCCACCGGCACCCAAGGTGACGCGCGATGACAGAAACAAGACTCAGAACCTGGACTCACAGCTTCGGCTACGGACTGGCAGCCCTGTTCATTTTCTCACTGGCATTGCAAAACCTGCGCTACGGCTTTTACGAGTTATTCTATCTCGCCCTGGCGATGACTTGCCTGTTGCTGGTCGGGCTGATCTATACCTTCGTTTGTCGCCGCCAGCAGCTATCGGCCCCCGGGCACCTGCTGATTCTGGCCGGCCTCAACGCAGGGCTGGTGGCCGCCATTCTGGTTCTGGACAGCCCTGGGGTAACTCACTGGGCGATGCCGCTCCTGATCCTGAATCTTCTGGTTCTGCCGCTTCGCCAGGGATTGAGCCTGTCGGCATTGCTCCTGGTACCGGTGATTGGCGCTGTGTGGTTCGGCAATTCCGCCGCCTACGCACTGATGACCTCCGCGGGCCTGATCCTGACACTTGCAGTGGGTGCGCTGTACATCTGGCACTACGACCACATCGCCCAATCTGCGGAGGATCTTGCCATTACCGACCCGGTCACCGGCGCCCACAACTCACGGTTTCTTGACGAAACCCTGCAAAAGGAAATCAGCAGAGCGATTGCCACTGGCCACCCCCTGTCAGTGATCAACCTGAGTTTTGATTACACCGACGAAATTAGAGACCTGCATGGCAAAGCGGGGCTGCAGAACCTGTTTAAATCGGTCACCGAGCATCTGTTTGGCGTTATCCGGGCGGGCGACAGCCTGTACACCCTGAACGATTCCGAGTTTTTCCTGATCCTTCCCTTTACTCCGGAGGAAGGCGTGCGCGTCATTGCCGAGCGGATTCGCAGGACCATCGGCGAACGGGAGTGGAGCGGTATTGGTCGGTTGTCTGTCAGCCTGGGCTGCACCACTCGAGGCAACGGCGATACCAGTACGGTCTCACTGCGTAACCGGGCCAATCAGGCAATGCATCAGGCTCGTAAACGGGGTATGGATTCGGCCTGGTTCAGCC
>Ga0209075_1002187_pt1 | contig 17483 bp, 13 predicted proteins | sample Stecom2011_FD_187523 | JGI IMG/M metagenome (GOLD analysis project Ga0209075, IMG submission 187523) | Agricultural soil microbial communities from Utah to study Nitrogen management - Steer compost 2011 (SPAdes) (version 2) | ecosystem: Environmental > Terrestrial > Soil > Agricultural land...
ATTGAGCCGGAAGACGGCACCGAGGAAAAGCTGGACATGCTGCTGGGCAAGAAACGCGCTGCGGACCGCCGGGCCTGGTTGGAGGAGTATGGCAATTTGGCGGAGGTGGGGGTCTAGTTGTAGGTTGGCCCATAAGGTGACATTTTTAGCCCAGTTGTGTGTTAAAGAATACTGTTGCTGCAGGTTTGATAAGGGCGTATGACCCAGACGCTGGCACCGAGGCTATGTGCAATTTCCGGCTTGGGCTTGTTCAGGCCGCATCCTTCACCTTAAAGACCTGCTTGAGGTAGCTGATAAAGCCGGGATCGTCGCACATGGTCTTGCCCTGGCTGTCGCTCAGCTTGGCCACAGGCTTGTCGTTGAACCGTACCAGCTTGATCACAATGTTCAGCGGCGTGGGGCCCAGGTCATTGGTGAGGTGAGTGCCAATGCCAAAGGCGGTGTTGGCCCGGCCGGCAAAGTACTCATACAGATTCAGCGCCTTGCGCATGGTCAGCCCGTCGCTGAATACCAGCGTCTTGGTCATGGGGTTGATCCGCAGGGACTCATAGTGGTGGATGATCTTGCTGCCCCATTCGTAGGGATCCCCGGAGTCGTGACGGACGCCGTCATAGAGCTTGGCGAAATAGAGGTCAAAGTCCCGGATGAAGGCATCGATCCCGATCACATCGGTCAGGGCGATGCCCAGATCGCCCCGGTACTCCTTCACCCAGGCTTCGAGAGCCGCCTTCTGACTGTCGGCGAGCTGATATTGCTGAGCCTGGAAGCTTTGCAGGAATTCGTGGGCGTGGGTGCCGATGGGAATTAAGCCTTCGGTCATGGCCAGGTAGACATTGCTGGTTCCCACGAAGTATTTCGGCAACAGTTGCACCAGGTTGCGTACCACTGTGGCCTGCCAGTCACGGCTGAAACGGCGGCGGGTGCCGAAATCCGAGAACTTGAAGCTGCCCACGCCACGCCCGGGAACCTTGGCAAAGTGCTCTTCTACCAGGGCCACCTTTTCATTGAGACGGCGCATGCCTTCCTCGAACACCGCGTCCGAAGCGTATTGGCGAAAGTGAAGCTCATTGATGATGGCCAACAGATAGATCTCAAACGGCATCACATGGAGCATGGGGCCTTTGATGCGGATCTCCAGCTGATCGCCGGACACATCAATCTGGACGAACTCCTTCCGAAGTTTGAAAATCCGCAGAAACTCGATGTAGTCGCGCTTGATGTAGCGCAGGCTCGCCAGGTAGGCCAGTTCCGACTCGGTGAACTGGAGCTGGCACAGGTGCTCAAGCTCCAGGCGCAGCTCGTCAGCCAGGGGGCGCAGGTCGATGCCCTCGTTACGGCACTTGAAGCGGTATTCGCTATCCGCGTCCGGGAACTGGTGTAAAACCACCTGCTGCATGGTGAACTTGTACAGGTCCGTGTCCGTCAGGTGGGTGATGATGGGCATCCGGCCATGCTGCTTGAAAAAGGCTTCGTTCGCGGGATGTTGTTCGACACTGGGACGGGGAAACATGGCAGAGTTCCTTTCCTTATTGGGTCAGTTCGGCTGCGGAATTGATCATGGCTACGCCGGCGTCTTTCATGGCGGCAATTGCGGCTTCCGTGGTGTCCGGTGCAATACCTCGGCAGGCCCCAAGGTTGACCACCACGTTAAAACCGGCGCGTTTCAGCTGCAGGGCGGTGGTTTTGACACAGTAGTCGGTGGCAAGCCCGCCCACGAGGACTATCTCCACTCCACGGGCCTTCAGTACTTCGATCACCCCGGTGCTGATGCGGTCTTTTAAGTCGTGATAGCAGGCACCATAGGGGTGCATATCCGGCTCCACGCCTTTGTAGACAGGAAAGTCATACTCCGTCTCTGCTGGCAGGCCATCCAGCAGCTCAAAGCCTTTGGTGCCGGGCACGCAGTGCAGGTTCCATCTCACATCCATGTTTTCTCCCTCCACAGGGCTCAGCATGGGCTGCTCCGGTGTGGCCAGCCACGCCGGATTGGCGGGGTGGGAGTCTTTGGAGAAGACGCGGGTACCGGCAAAGCGGGCCTGGGCATTGAGTTCAGCCACGATCAGATGACCTTCCGGTACCGGCAGCTCGTCCGGGCACAGTGGGGTGAAGCCTTTCTGGGCATCCACATCAAAGGCGGCGACTTTCGAGGGGCTCGGAAGCTGGATCATCATCGTTCTCCTGTGTCGTTGTTCCTTATCAAGCTGCGTTGAGCTGCTCTCAAAGTTGCATTATACAACTAATTAAGTTGCAGTATGCGATTAATGATGTGAAAATGCAATTGCAATTGAGGAGGCGGCCACTTGGTGGTGGCGCAGCGCAAGGCCATCCGCAGTACCGAAGTCCGTGCGCACCTTGCTGGGACCGGACCGCAGGCGGGCACGGCCCTGGGAGCTTGGCTCCCAAGCCTGGTGGGGCCTACGCTTGCCCAGTATCTTCTGAACAACCAGATTTACCGGTAAGACATAGGAGCATTTGTGACTCAGCATCGACAGAACATCCTGGTCACCGTCGATACCGCAATTTTCACGCTGCAGGACTCACAGCTACAGGTGCTGCTGGTGCAGCGGGCTACCGAGCCCTTCAAAGGTGCCTGGGCACTGCCCGGAGGCGTGGTACAGGAAGAGCCGGATGGCAGTCTGGAGCAGACGGCGTTCCGCAAGTTGGCGGAAAAAACCGGCGTTGCCAGCCCCTATCTGGAGCAGGTGATGACCTTTGGCGGCCCGGAACGGGATCCCCGGGGATACAGCGTATCCGTTCTTTATATGGCGCTGTTGCGCAGCACGGAGCTGGTTCTGCAAGGGGATGACCGGGTCAGCGACATCGCCTGGGTGAGGGTGGATGGTGAACGGGTAGACCGGCCCCTGGCATTCGACCATGCCAAGCTGCTGGAGGCAGCCTGCCAGCGCTTGCGTTCCAAAGCCCAATATTCCTCTTTGATTGCCCACCTGCTGCCCGACGAATTCACCCTGTCCGAACTGCGGGAGGCCTACAGCAGCATTCTCGGGGTGTCCCTCAATGCCGCCGGTTTTCGTCGCCGGGTACTGCAAGCCGGCCTGGTGGAAGAGGTGAAGGGAGCCTTTCGCCACCATGGACGCCGTCCCGCCCAGCTTTATCGTCTGCACCCCGAAAGCAACCAGGTGTACTTCGAAACCAACCTGATGTGGAGAGTTGGGGAGGGCTAGGCAGAAACTGGTTTCTGCCTAAGCAAGTGCGAATACAGCGCCCACAGCAAGGCCTATCGCGAAGTACCAGAGATAATGTATGGAGGACGCAGGTTTCGCAGTCTCATGAGCTGTTGGTGTCATCTGATCTGGCTTTGCAGTGGCATGGGCCATTGGGGGAGTCTGATCAGGTTCTGCAGTGTCAGAGGTCACTTGTATGGCTTGATCTGACTGTACAGGGATAGAGGGTGTCTGTGCTGGTCGATCCGGCTCCGGGGTGTCGCTAGCTATCTCGGCGGAGGGGGCCTGCTCCGTGGGGGCTTCGGTTGTCAGCATATCCAGCTCTGAGCGGATGCTGTTTAGACGGGGCTCGATGCTGTCGCTAGAGGACTTTACGTCCTCTAGAAGAGATTGAATCTCCCGTGACATGAATTCAATCTCCTCTGAAAGAGGCTCCACGTCGTTCTGGAGGGGAACGATATGGGTTTGGTGCCAGGTGTCCGCCAAGTGGGCAAGCTGTGGATTGAGGGATGAGCGGGTGACCAGTTCAACAGTATGGCTTGCACAATGTCGGGCTAGAACTGGAGAATCATATTCGTCGCCTACAACCAACCAATAGCGCTCTGGCGGCAATAGCTCATCTTGCTCGTCCAGGGCTTGTACGCGCCAGATCTGGCCCTTAATATTATCAGCGCCTGATGGCCCTCTGAGTACCTCAATGAGCTCTGGGTCCCTTACTGCCACGTTCCAGATCACCAGTATCCGCTCTCCATTGGCATTGTGGGCAACGGCATTGAACGCCAATGCTGAGATAATCTCGCTGGATATGACCGCGGGTGTTCCGGCCCAACCTATTAGGATATCTTGGCGTGCGCACTCAAGAGCAAGGGCGTATAGCGGGAGCTCGTCCATGCCGACGGGGTGCTGGGCGTCTTTCCATTCCGTCAGAAACTCTCGCATTTCCTCAGGGTCAGAGGACATATAGCCAATGCCGGCGTTAATCTTGTGAACGAACTCCCCCAGGAAGCTGGGGCGCTCACCTGGTTGAGTTATGGTGGCGACATACATGGGCATATCCCGCCACTTTTCCAGAAAACCGACAAAGCTTGCCTTAATATCGTCTTGAAATTTTAAAAAACCGGCGGACATGGGATTTCCTTATTCTGTTTCTCTATGCCATCCATGAGGGGATGTTCGCTTGTGGGTGATTGCAGCATCTAGCGCGGGCCCCAACAGCTCTGGGGCCTCTCACGGAAGCAGGGTTGCTTGATACGGCTTTGGTGCTTCCAAGTTGCCTTTAGGAGGCGGGGTTGCCGTCTCCGCTGAAGGCGCCGCGCCGGCCATTGAGGTCAGTTCCCAAAGCACGCAGTTGCTCCATCAGCTCTCCCAGGCGCCGATAGGTGCGCACGTCAATGACCAGCTTGCCGTTCATGGCGCGGGCCAGTGGCTCGAAGCCGCTTTCCATGGTCGTGGTCAGCTTTTTAAGCATCTTGTCGAGGCCTGGAGCTGGCTGGTTAATGACTTCCACCCGGGGCTCCCGCTCCAGCAGTTGGGTGAGGCGATCCAGTAATGGCTCCATCAGTTCTTGCGGCAGCAGTGGGGGAGCCTCCTGGGACTCGGACTGGGCCCGTTCTGCCTGGGCGGCCAGGCTATTGAGCCCGGCCCGCAGGGCTTGAATCCCTTCCACGACGCCAATCAACTGGCGTACCACCCGGGCGCCTACATCCTCGTCGTCGCCCCCGGCGGACATGCGGCGGCGGAACTCTGTCTTGATCTCTGTCCAGCGCTGTTCCTGTTCCGGTGTCATGTTGCCGCGCAGTTCGGCTAGTTTCAGCAGATTCTCCTCGGCTCCCGTGGTCAACAACTGGGCTTCGCCACGGTAGTGGTCGGCGATCAGTTGCATCAGCTCGGCCTCGGTCATCACTGAGGAGACCTTCTCCGCCATCTTGTTCATGTTGCGGTAGGAACCCTGCAGCTTGAACGGCGGCTCGGTGCGGTAGCTGTCGGCCTGGGCGCTGGAAGCGATATACTGCAGGTTGACCCTGAGGATCACCTGCTGAATCACAAACAGCTTTTGCAGCACACTGACAATTTCCTGGCTTTCCGCCGCACTGTAGCTGTGGCTGAATTCCGTCGCGGCGACCGGCTTGCCTTGGGCCATATCCACAAAACGGTAGACGTCTTGCAGGTCACGGCTTGCCAGGGGGGCCAGCACCGGGTTGGAGGTGAGGGCGTTCTCGATGTAGCTCAGGGCAAAGGCTTCTTCGCTGCCCCCCAGTACGTCGCCGAGGTTGTACACATCGGCGCGGTTGGCGAGCATATCGGGAATGCGGAAGGTCTCGCCGGTTTCGGTGTAGGGGTTGCCGGCCATGACCACGCAGAATTTCTTGCCCCGCAGGTCATAGGTCTTGGCCTTGCCTTTCCACACACCTTCGATACGACGGGTGGCGTCACACAGGGAGATGAATTTCTGCAGAAACTCCGGATCCGTGTGCTGGATGTCATCCAGGTACAGCATCACGTTGTTGCCCATTTCCAGGGCCAGGTTGAGTTTCATCAGCTCCTGGCGTGCCGTGGAGTTACCGGCCTGGTCCGGGTCCAGGGAGCGGACTTCGTGGCCCAGGGAGGGGCAGTTGATACGCATGAACACCAGCCCCAGGCGGTTGGCCACGTACTCCATCAGGGTGGTCTTACCGTAGCCGGGCGGTGAGATCAGCATCAGCAATCCCATGAGGTCGGAGCGCTTGTTATCGCCCACCGTGCCCATTTGCTTGGCCAGGTTGTCGCCGATAATGGGCAGGTAGACTTCATTGATCAGCTTGTTGCGCACAAAGGTGGCAAGCGGTCGGGCCTTGAAGTCTTCCAGCCGCAGGCGTTCCCGTTCCCGCTGGAGAAACTGCAGGCGTGCGGCCTGGTAGCGCTCGAAGGCGGGAATGGTCACCGTCTGGTGGTGGGACAGGCGCTGGACAAATTCATCCAGCCGCAGCGTCAGGGTCTGGCCTTGTAGGTTGGGATGCTGCCCCAGCAGTCCGGTAATGGTCTGTTCCAGATCCACTTCGCGAATATCCCTGGGGACCGGAATCTCCGCGGCCACCAGTGTCACGGCTTCATCCAGATAGTGCAGCCGTTCCGTCAGGCCTTCCCGTTTGATCCAGGCGGCCAGCCAGGCAGTGGCCGTGGGCCAGGCACTATCTGCTTCACCTTCGGCGAATTTCAGGCTGTCGAGAAAGCCTTTCCACAGGCCAGCCTCCTGCAGGGAGTGGCGGAACTGTTCTGCCAGTTCGGCGGCGACATGGGTGGTCTCAAAGGCCAGGGCCTCTTTTGCCAGCTCCTCCACCAGATATTCGGCGGTCAGCGGTAAAGTCTCCGGGGCAAAGGGCAGATGGCGCTGTTCCACAAAGCTCTGCAGCCGGCTTTCCAGTTGGTTGACCAGGGCTTTGAAGGCTTCATCGCTCCCCAGCCGCTCACGTAGCTGCACGGCGGAACGGGCCCGGTTGCGCCAGGCTTGGTTGTCCTTGTCGTGCTGTACCTGGGCCCAGTAATACACTGCCTGGGCCCGGACGGTGACCGGATAGCGCAAGGTGCCTGCTGCCCGGGCCTGGGGAATCAGCTGCTGCAGAATGAGGGCCGCGTCGTGGTCATGGATACCCCGTTCGTAGCCTTCCCGATAGCGGGGCCCGGCGTAGTCCCGTACCCGGGATACCAGGGCATCCAGGTTCTGGAGCTCTGCCAGGATCTCACTGCGCTTGGATGCGAGTTCGCCTGCCTGTAACGCCTGCCAGAACTGATAGGCCAGGTATTCGGCCCGGTATACGCTGGTGGACTCTGAGGCCAGGGTCATGGTCCAGTAGGGCTTCAGCTCATTGAGCACCGGGTCGTCGACCACCTCGTAATAGTCGGTGCCGGTGAGGTGTTGGGCCAGGTGTTCACCCCGGGGTAGCAGCGTCAGGTCGACTTCCTGGGTGTTGACGCTGAACCGGTGGCGGGGCCCCAGCTTGATGACCTGGCCGCCTTCTTCGAAGATCTCCGCCTTATCCCGCAGGGCCCGCACGCCCTGTTCGCGCATGGCCTTGAAGCGGGCGCTGAGGTCATCGGCCTTGACGGAGGCATCCAGCCCTTGCAGTTCTTCGATCAGCTGGCGCAGTTTGAGGATCAGCGGGTCGGAGGCGAAGAAGCTGTTAACTTCATCGGCCGTTTGGAACTTGTCCAGGCGCCGTTGCACGCTGGTGAGGATGCGGTTGGCGGCATCTTCCAGGTTCTGGGCCCGCTGCTGGCGGGCGTCCAGTAACTTCTGCTTGTGGGCCTCGAAGGCTTCGACGATTTCCTCGCGCTTGCCCAGGATATCCGCCAGGAACTGGTCGTAGTCGCTGAACTGGCTTTCCACTTCCTGCAATTGGGTGAGCAGGCGTGACAGTAGCTCATCGCAGCGATCCGGCGTATCCGCCATGGCCAGGGAGCTGGACACGCTTTGCTCCAGCAGGCGGAACTGGGCGGCGAACTGGGCTACGGCCTCGGCCGAGCCAATCTCCCGGCGCTTGTTGTCGGCGCGGGCCCGGCGCTGGTTAATCTGGGCATAGAGTTCGGAGACCGCGTCGATAATGCGGGTGCGGGTGGTAGCATCACCTTCCTGCAGGCCGGCAAGCAACTCCGATACCAGCCCTAACCCTTGGGACTGCTGCTCGTACAGCTCGATGACTGCGGTAATCTGTTCCAGGGTCTGAGCCTCGGCCAGTTGCCCATCCAGCTCGGCCAAGGTCTTGTCATAGCTGGCCAGTGCCTGGGGCTTTGACAGGAATGCCAGGGTTTCTTTGGACAGGCGGGATTCCGTGGCGATGACCTGTTGTTCCAGTTGGTCGACGCGGGCCACATCCATATAACGATAGTCGCGGATGGTCAGCAGATGCCCCCGGTGACGGCGCAGTTCGGCCAAGGCGTCAATAAACAGGTCGGGACGGTCCCAGCTCTCCGGGCTGATCCGGCGCAGCAGGGCGGCCTGTGTCTGTTCCGCCTCGGCCAGGGCCTGGCGGGACTGCTGCTGGATGGCCTGGACCTTTTCATATTCGTCGAGGATCAGCTCGCCGGTCTCGGCAATCTGTTTCAAGGCCTCGTCCAGACCGCCCAATTGTTCGGCCCCTAGCCAATGATAGGCGTCGAACAGCCGGGTAATGGCACGGATCAGGTCGTTGTAATGGCCGGGGCGGATATCCTCCTTGGCCATCATCCGTTCGATGCTGTAGAGCTCGGAAATTCCCCGCACCAGCTCGGCATTGCCGATTCTGCCGAGAAAGGTCTGTGAGCCACCGGCTTGGGCTGCGTGTTCCTCACTGAAGAAGGGAGTGCGCCAGATTTGCATGGCATGCACCCGGCTGGCTTCATCGGAAGCCTGCAACAGCACCAGGCGGCCATCGGGGAACAGGGCATAGCTGTGGCCCTGGATAGGGTTGGCCACAGCCTTATTGATAAGGTTGTAGGTGTGCAGGATCGCGCGGCCGTCTTCCGGGTGGTAGAACACGTACAGCACGTCCTCCCCGTTCGGGGAGACGATCCGTCGCTTAAAGCGGAAGCCGGCTGCATCCAGGTCAAACCGCTTGAGCTCACCAGTTTGCAGGTAGTAGCCGCTGGGATAAATGATGCCGTGATCTTCCGGCAACTGCACGCAGGAGGCGCCAAGCTCGTCGATCCGTACCACTTCCCGGATCAGGCTGTTGTAGACGTAATGGCGTACCTGATCTTCCCGGTAAGGCTTGATGCGAACCAGGATCAAATTGCCCAGGGCGGCGTAATGGAACTCCGCGTCGTCCAGGGACTGGGTCTTGTCCTCGACCGGGTCGGCATAGATGCCCAGGCCCGTTTGGGTGTTGTTCTCCACCTTGAAGGTGATGTCACCCTGGATGTTGTCCACAAACAACTGATCCAGGATATTGATGTGGGGGTGACGCCCCTGCACGATCTGGTCCCGGCCCACCGGGATCCAGTCAAAATCGGTTCGGGGCGGCAGGACCACATCCCGCTCGCCTCGGTTGTCCAGATACTCCAGCACCTCACCGGTAGGGGAGAGCGACCAGCGGAACACCCGGATATCCGATTCCTTTTCGCCAATACGGAAGTTGGCCAACAGCTTGCCGTCCCGTACTGCCAACTGCTGCAGCCAGGGGGCTTTGTAGAAGGTATAAAGCTCGGTGAAATCGGACTGGAACCGGCTGTTATCCAGAAAGCTGCCTTGCACCGGCTGGTGGATAAACTCCAACCCTTCCGGGCCTTCGTGCAGCTGGTACAGGGAGAAGACATCCTCCACCGCCGTGGTCTTCTGCAGGCCCTTGAAGACGTTGTAGCCCAGCAGGATGTACTGGCCGACCCGTACCGTATCCCTGGGGATGCAGTTGTGTTCGGTACGCGCCCGTGCCCTGCCGGTCACTTCCAGGCTGGTGCTGCCGAACTCCGCCAGGCGTTGCTGGTTCAGGTGCTCGATGCGCTGCTTGAGATCGCGGCCCTGCTCCAGCAGGCGGCGGCGAATCACTTCATAGGCGCCGCCCTGGGCGACGGCCTGGGATACAAGGTCCTGTTGAATGTCCGAGGTCATGCCGAGTCCAGAAGAAAGGTTGTGAAATCGGTGGCGTTCCCTGAGAGGCGATGGTGATGCCAAGGGCCGCCCTTGTTAGGGCGTGACCCAGGGAGCTCAAAGGTTTGGACTGCGCCCTCCAAAGGAGGGCACTAAGTGGCTTAGCCGTCCGTGCCTGTGGTACCGGTGAGCTGGCTGCTGGCGGTTTTGACCACCGACTCCTTGCCACCGATAGCCAACAAGCGGTTCAGGGCTGCCTGGATGCTGGCATTGCGGGTTACGCCTTCCAGCCCCTTGCCCACTGATAGGCCCTTGGCGAATTGCTCGAAGTACTCGCCCTGGCCGCCGACGATTTCGATCTTGGCCTTCTGCAGCGCTGAGGACAGGACTTCGGCCTGTTCCTTGGCAATTTCCTTGTTGGCCTCGATGGACGCCATGGTTTCCTGAATGGCTGCATCCAGCTGGCGGGTCATCATCTCGAAGTCGCGAGCCTCGGGAGACATCTGGGCCATGGATTCGAACTTCTCCAACAGACCCTGAGCTTCTGCCTTGGCTTTCGCCAGCAGGGTATGGGCAGCCGCTTCGCCCTGTTCCCGTTGGCCCTTGGCCTCGGCCAGCAGCTTCTCTTCCAGTACCCGTGCTTCGACCAGACCTTCTTCCTCGATGGCTTTGGCCTTGGCCTTGATGATTTCGGCCTCTGCCATACCCTGTTCGCGCTGGCCCTTGGCCTCGGCCAGCATCCGCTCTTCCAGTACCCGTGCTTCGGCCATGCCTTCCTCCTCGAAGGCTTTGGCCTTGGCCTTGGTGACTTCGGCTTCCACCAGGCCTTCCCGCTCGAGGGCATCGGCCATGGCTTCTTTGACGCGGGCTGCTGCCAGGCCATCGGCCGCTTTCACCGCGCGGATACCTTCTGCCCGCTTGGCTTCGGCCAGGGCCCGCTTGTCGGCGGCTTGCAGTTCGGCTTCCGCCAGTACCTGGATTTCCCGGGCCTTGTGTGCGGCTTTCTGCTCTTCGGCTTCGGCCGCTTTCACAGCTTTGATCCGTTCTTCTTCTGCCTGGGCGGTGGCCTCGGTGATCTTCACCTGCTTCAGACGCTCGGCTTCGGACAGTACATGGGTATCTTTGATCCGCTCTTCTTCTTCGGCCACTTTCTTCTCGGTGGCGATCCGCTCGCTGATAGTGACCGCAATGAGCTTGCGCTCTTCCTCCAGCGCCTTCTCTTTCTCGATGCGCTGCAGTTCCACTTCCCGCTCCCGGGTCACGGCTGCCAACTGGCGCGCTTTCTCCACGTTTTCAGCCTCGACCACCACGGCCCGCTCGCGGTTCTTGTCGGCCACTTCCACCTGACGGCGCTTGTTGGCTTCGGCAATCTCGATGGCCTCTTGTGCGGCAATGCGGGCTTCTTCTGCGCGACGACGCTCCTGCTCCCGCACGGTTTCCGCTTCGGCCTGCTCCCGGGCCCGGATCACTTCGATCTCACGCTGCTGCCGCGCCTGGGCTTCGGCCCGTTGTTTCTCGAGTTCCAGAAGCGCCTCGGTGGTGGCCGTATCCTTGCGGTCAATTTCCAGCTTCTGGTCGTTACGCAGGCGGTTGGTTTCTTCCGCCTGGGTTTTGACCAGTTCGGTCAGCTTGCGGATACCCTGGGCATCCATGGCATTGTTGGGGTCGAGCAGCTCGATGGGCGTCTGCTCCAGGTAGTCGATGGCCACGTCTTCCAGGATGTAGCCATTGAGGTCCTCGCCGATGGTCTTGACGATTTCTTCCCGGAACCGGATGCGGTTGTCGAACAGCTCCACAAACTCCAGTTGTTTGCCCACTGATTTCAGGGCTTCGGAGAACTTGGCATTGAACAGCTCGTTGACGGCTTCCTTGTTGGAGGCGCGGGCCACGCCTACGGACTTGGCCACCTTAAGCACATCTTCAGGCGTTTCATTGACGCGGATGTAGAAGGCGACCGTGATGTCGGCGCGGATATGGTCCTTACAGATCAGGCCTTCCTTGCCCCGCCGGTCAATTTCCAGGGTCAGCACGGAGATCCGCATGACTTCCTTTTTGTGGATAACCGGCCAGACCATGGCGCCGGTGAAGTACACCTTAGGCGTCTGGGATAGGTCGTTGACGATCAACGCCTCTCCCTGTTCCACCTTGACGTAGAACAGCTTGAACAGAAACAGCACAGCCAGAATGACGGCAAAGATGACGCCAACGGCCAGCAAAAATGGCAGCACAATAGACAAAGACATATCGACTCCTTGTTCGACGGGCGGGATTTTTATCCGGTGAACTCGTGCTCCGGCACGATTCGGTATGCGTTTTGGTCAGAGAGGTGTTCAACAAGGATGGCCTGGTCGCCACGCTTCAACTTGCCAGATTCGGCACGCACCTTGAGGATCAGCTTGGCGCCGTCCAGGGTGACAGTGGCCTCCCCAAAGTGCTCATCCACCACGGAGCTGCGCACCACACAAGTGCGGCCCAGTAATGCAGGAACCGTGGCGGGACGGTGGAGTTTACGAAACAGGGGGCGCAGGGGGCGCACACTGGCGGCGGTGGCGAACAGGGCCAGAGCTGTGGCGATCAGGATCACCAGGCTGCCCGCCAGCCAATAGAACAACCCTGTGGGCAACAGGCTGAGCAGGAAATGGACTGCGAAATAGGAGGTCAACCAGGCGTAAAGGACCAGTAGCGTGATCACCAGGGAGGCAGGGACACCGGTTAATCCTAGGGTGACCATGAAACCGCCCAGTCCGCTGAGGCTGACGGAATCGCCACTGATGTCGAAATCGAAATCCGTTTCAAATAGGTCTGGGCTGACCAGGCCGAACAGCGCGAACAACCAGTAGAGGCAGACAACACCCAGAAGTACGCTGAACAGGATAGTGGGGAACGACAGTGCGTTTGCCAAAAACTCTTCCATTAGTCTTCCATTAGTCCGTCCCTCAGACAACTTATGTCAAAGTAGCCTTTACACATGAACCACGTCAACCCTCAAGTCGCAAAAAGTGATCCCATTCCGAAAAACAGCGACTTTTGAAGGAAAGGGATAAAATTTTATTGACATAAATTGTCATAGTCGCCTAGTTTGTGAACAGGACAGTTGATGTCGCTTTGCCAGAAAGGCCCATGCCGCAGTTCGGAAACTCACTGCCTGTCAAAGGACTGTTCAACGATTGAAGGCCACCATTGCAGAAGGGAGTTGCCAGTGAGCTTGCTACAAGACATGACGTTAAGCCTAGCGAATACGGTGTTCGAAGGACATCGGTTCGACTGCCTGCCCATCTCCGGCGAACAGGAAGTGCTGCAAGTGCAGGTTTCCGGACTGGAGGAAATGCCGATCTACGTGACGGTAACGGATACCCAGATTCTCTGTATCAGCTACCTGTTCAAGAAATCCGAGCTCAAGGAAGGCAGCATCAATGAACTCAATGCCTTGCTCCTTGAATTGAGCCTGCCCATGCCGCTCAGCAGTTTCGGCATGGTGGGTGATCATTATGTGATCTATGGGGCACTGGCCCTGACGGCGACTGCTGAACACGTGATGAAGGAACTGACCACCCTGGCCGGCAACGCGGTTGACGCGCTGCAAACGCTTGAGCCCTATCTGAAGTGACCGGGTGATGGAACCCGATGACTGAACCAAGGAGAACCGTTGCAGTCGGGCTACCCGGTACGCCTCGTTGTTCTCAGTGATGCTTCATTAAGATGAAAAGAAGGATTCTTCCATGAGTGTATTGCGCAAGATCTGGACTGCACTGCGGGGGAGCGCCCGTGAACTGGGTGATGCCGTGGTGGACGCCAACAGCATCCGTATTTTTGAACAGGAAATTCGTGACGCCCAGGCTGCCATTGATGACTCCAAGCGGGCGCTGACAGGGGTGATGGCGGACAAGATGAAAATCGACCGTCGTCTTGCTGAGCTCAATGACCTGATTGCGGATGACGAAGCCAGTGCCGTTAAAGCGCTGGAGCAGGATAACGAGGCCCTGGCCCTGGAAGTGGCCCAGCGTATTGCCAAGCGGGAGGCTGAGCGTAAGGAGCAGTTTGAAATTGCTGAGCGCCTGGCCTCGCAAATTGCTTCGCTGCGCCAGAAGATTGATGCCGCCGAGAAGATCATTGCCGATCACCAACGGGAGCTTTCCATTGTGCGTACGACGGAAAGCGTGCAGAAGGCCACGGTCCAGATTGTCGATAACATCGCTGCCCAGGACTCCACGCTGAGTTCGGCCCGCAGCTCCCTGGAGCGGATCAAGGCGCGTCAACAGCGGCTGGATGACCGCCTGGCCGCCGGTGAAGTGCTGGCCCGGGAGTCCGGTGAGCAGGCGCTGGATGAGAAGTTGAAGGCCGCCGGTATTAAAGGTGAAGCAGCGGATGCCAACGCAATTCTCGCCCGGTTGCGGGCCCGTGCTGAGTCCTGAAAGGATCAATGAACCTGGCTGCCCATTTTAACTTGCCACCTTGGCTGACAGACCGGGAAGGAGGAATCCGTGCCTGACCGTAACGATCGCTGGAAAAAGGAACGCGAGGCCATTCGGGCAACCCAGATAGCATTCGATCTTTCCATGGAGACCCAGTACAGTATTAAACGGGCGGCGCTGGCTGAGCGGCTCAGCCCGCCCGACTATGTCCGTAAGCTGTTAGGCCTGCCCTATAACAAGCGTCCGGTGCGGCCTCGGTTGACGGTCACCTTTCGGCCGGAAGACTTGGAATTGCTGGGGCAGCGTTATGGCGTTGCCCCCAGTGATTTCATCAAGATCCGGGAGAGGGCGGCGGAAGAGTTGATCAAGGCTGCACAGCAAAAGGGTGGCGAAGGGCCATGAGGCTACAGGCTAGCCTAATGGTTGCTGCCCTTCCGATGCCTGCCCGTTCCTTAGTCTCAGTTCCCCCCCCCGTGAACCGGTTGCCTTGTGGATCCAAGGCTAATTTATTACCTCCTTAAAACGGAAATATTGCTCAGATTTTTCTGGTGCCCCTTAAAAGCTCTGCTACTTTTATGGGAGTTGCGGGCATTTTGCTTGGCCGCAGTCGACACCCACTTTTATTGGCGTTGCATTCAAGCCACAGGAAAAATCTATGCAGCTCTCAAGAACGCTTGCTCTCTCTGTTTTGTGTGGAGCCCTGGCTCTCGGTAATCCATTCCCGGCACAAGCCTGGGGAAGTCATTTCGAGCAAGTCAGAGCTGACGCTGTCAAAGGAGATGCCAAAGCCCAAACAGCCCTGGGCAATATGTATCACGATGGTTTTGGGGTGGAGAAGGATATCGCCAAAGCCCTGGAGTGGTATCGCAAGGCTGTCGATCAAGGCTATGGGGAGGCTCAATTCCGGCTTGGCCACGAGTACTCAACAGGCCATGGAGTGACCGCTGATCAGGAAATGGCCGTTAAGCTGTTTAAGATGGCTGCAGCCCAAGGGCATGGCGCTGCACAGTTCCGGCTGGCTGAATGTTATTTGGCGGGACTCGGGGTTCAGAAAGATTCGTTTGAGGCCCTAGTCTGGTACAAGAAGTCAGCCGATGCCGGACACCTGAATGGCCTGTTGAAGATGGCCGACTTCCATTATCGGGAAAAAGAGTGGCCGCAAGCCTTGAGATATTATGAAAAGGCAGCGGAACAGCGTAGTAGTGAGGCCCAGTATGTGCTTGGTTTGATGTATTTGCAGGGGCAGGGTGTTGACGCGGATGATAAGAAAGGGGCTCGCTATATAATGCTTGCCGCTACTGATGATAAGCATATCGCAGCCAAAGCTGTCTATGGGCATTTGTTATCAAAGGGCAGGGGCGTCTCCAAGAATCCCGATCTGGCCTATGAGTATTTGTCTGATGCGGCCGAGAAAGACGATGTGGAAGCTATGTTTTTGTTGGCGGAAGGATTGTACTCCGGGGAAATCAATCTGCCTGGCTCGGACCTGGTTGCAGCATATAGTGGCGAGTCAGTTGACGATGTGCTGAAGCAGGAAGCCAAGGATTGGTATGAAAAAGCTGCTGCCGCCGGAGACTCCAGGGCACGATACAGGCTAAGGGAACGTTACTGAGTCGTTTCACCAACTGTTTCCGGGGGGATGACATTCTGTCGCAGCTGAGCCGGCGCCAGCCAATTGGCAATACCGGTGGAGCCAACATCAGTGCTTTTGCGTCCATGCCGATTACCAAAGAGTCGCAGGTGATATTGGAACAGGAATCATAGGCTTGCCGACTGACACCAAGCATCTTGGTAGTAATGACTAATGGGATAGGCCTGCAAGGTTTTTATTTGCAGTCTGTTACTTTAGAATGGGCGCGTCATTGGGGAGTAGCCTCTCTTCATCATTGAAGAGGCCTGCATCAACACGCTTGACCGGCAGGTCATGGTGCAGGCGGCCTCTGAGCTTGGCAAGACCTTTGACTATGCCGCACCGGTAGGGCCGGGGCGTGGCGTAGTCATTGGTTGACCGGCCCAGAGAACTGTTTACATGGAAGCTTTTCTACTCTCGACTGGCATTGTGGCGCTCGCTGAAATCGGCGATAAGACCCAATTGCTCGCCTTCGTCCTCGCTGCGAAATTTCGCAAACCTCTTCCCATCATTCTGGGTATCCTGGTGGCCACCCTGGCCAATCATGCTTTCGCGGGGGCAGTGGGCGCCTGGATTACCACTCTGGTCGACCCGGCCATTCTGCGTTGGATATTGGGTATTTCCTTTCTGGCCATGGCCGTTTGGATCCTGATTCCCGACAAGTTGGAGGAAGACGACACCCATCTTGCGCGTTTCGGTGTGTTCGGCACCACCGTTCTGGCCTTTTTCTTGGCCGAAATGGGCGATAAAACCCAGGTTGCCACCGTTGCATTAGCAGCGCAGTATGCCGCCTTTTTCACAGTGGTCGCGGGTACCACGCTTGGCATGATGATCGCCAATGTGCCCGCGGTGCTGTTAGGGGATCGCATAGCCAACCGGCTTTCAATCCGGCTGGTGCATGGCATTGTGGCCGTTGTCTTCGTGATTCTGGGAATTGCGGTTTTGGCAGGGGTGGATGAATCACTGGGGTTCTGACCCGGGTTGGTTTTTATACAGCGAAGGGGGCATCAGGCCCCCTCGATGACTTCCGTATCTGGCCGGCGAATACCCACTGTGGTGATCCGGTTTTGCAGCATGCTCCGGACGGAGAGGATCACTTCACCCCGAAAGATTTCAGCCCCTTCGGTGACCTGGTCGCCGAGTTCCTGCCGCAGGAACTGGTCCAGCGTCAATTCAGGGTCCGTGCCCAGATCCAGGCCATAGGAATGCAATAGATGCTTGACTCGATTGCTGCCTTTGACGCGGAGCTCCTGGTCGGGCAGATCACTGGCGCCTATTTCCGCGGCATCCGAGAACACATAATCCACAAAGGCCCGCGTTTCTGGTTTGATGACCACAAATAGGCTGTCGCCAGCGTATAGCCGGGTAGAGCCGCGGGGAGGAATAACCTCGGTATTCCGGACAATCATGGCGATGACTACGCTTTCTGGAAGTGCCAGTTGTGATAGTAGGCGTCCGGCTGCTTTAGAATGCTCGCCCAGCGTGTATTCCACAATTTCCGCATCTACATCGCCTAGTGCTGTAATCTCGAGGGTCGCGGCAGGCGTGGCGGGGGGCTTTTCCGTCAGGCCCAATTTGCGGGCCACCATGGGCAAGGTGGAGCCTTGGACAGTGGCAGAAATCAAGACAACGAAAAAGACCACGTTGAAAATCAGCGGGGCCCCCGGGAGGTCATAGATCAGGGGAAAGATCGCAAGGATAATGGGTACCGATCCCCGTAG
>Ga0209075_1002188_pt1 | contig 17475 bp, 19 predicted proteins | sample Stecom2011_FD_187523 | JGI IMG/M metagenome (GOLD analysis project Ga0209075, IMG submission 187523) | Agricultural soil microbial communities from Utah to study Nitrogen management - Steer compost 2011 (SPAdes) (version 2) | ecosystem: Environmental > Terrestrial > Soil > Agricultural land...
ATTTGTCGCTACTTTTATATCTGTGTGGCCAGGCAAAAGATAGAGTCTTTCTTTATTTTTCTCAAGCGAAAGCAAGGCTTCTAAATTGCTAGCTTCGAAGTTGTACACAGCATTTATTTTTTTTGAAAGTAATTTCATCTATTTCTTTTCCTTTAAATACTCCAGCGAAACTTTTATCATCTCGATGTCTATTTGTATTTTTTGCAAGCTCTCTAAACTCTTGTCTGACTTCATTTCAAGTCGTGCAATCCGCCTTTCTGCATTTACTAGTTTGTTAAAAATATACACTAGAATTATAGCTAAAAGAGGGCTTAGAGTTGTGCCTATTTCTGTAAAAATATTGATTAAATCCATTTAAAAACCTCCGAAAAAAATCATAAAACAGGTGCTGCACCCATATAACAATAAATAGTTTTTGTTGCTTGATGCATACTCGCAAAGTCATCTTGAGTGATATTACGAGGAACTTGAGATTGTACATTTAAGTTATTTCTCATTATAAAATCATAAGTATAATTTGAATTTATATCTTTATTAATACAAGCTAAAGAGATTCCAGCAGTCATAATTTGTATGTAATATTCTGTATTTCTATTGATAACTAAACTACCGTCTGATTCTTCAAACATCTTCACTTCGTACATTCCAACTTCTGGAACACTTAAACTCTCATTGTGTATCTGTCCGACGTAAGTGTCATTTTCACCCATTACGAAGTAATCACTTGCCCCTAAAACTGTTAAATCTTTTTTCATTAATAAGAATCTAAAACCTTGCGTGTTCTGTCCTCCCCCTAAAGCCGTTATTGCAAAACGAACTTTGTTCACTAAACCCTGTGCATCAGCGACTCTCTTATGTAAATATAATTCGCATTGATGTGTACCAACTCCCCATTCAAAATTTTGTTCATTAAAACCACCGTAATTTGATGAATCTGCATTTATCATACTCTCATCTAACGTCGAAATCTTAGGGTCTGATGTTATTTCACTATTAAATTCTAAATATAATTTATTTCCGCTCTTCGCCAGACTTATAGCATCACTTGAACTATCTAAAACATCTTCTAAATAACCTGCAGTTGCATTACTATCTACTGCAACTTTATCATTGTCTGAAGTGCTAAACTCTTCGCGTGAGCTTGACCAACCATCTTCACTCAATCCATAATAATTTATGCCTGTTTTATCGACGCTGTAAAATCCAAAAGAACCATAAACATATTTCACAAAAACGGGAATGTACTCCGCTCCAGCGGGAACAACACGAACAAGAACTATATGCCTTCCTTCATTGAACGCATCCAAAACTTCTTGATAAGTCGTACTTCCTCCATAAACTGCGTAAAAAACGCCCGCGGAAGCTCCTCCACCACCACCTAAATCCGATGACGACTGCGACCAACCTAGGCCAGTGCATGTGTATGTATAAAGCTTTTCTGCGGTGACTCGTGAAAAAGTAAATGCTTGTCCACCCAGTGCGCTTGAAATTAATGCATATTGTCGCGTTGATGGAAGCGGGTGGATTCGCAATAAAACAACTTTGCCAACGTTTAATGCGTTGTTAATTTCTGAAAAAGTGGTAATGCCGTAATCAGCAATCAGCACTTTTCCAGATTCGCCAACACTCAAATCAAAGTCGGGGGCTCCGTCGGGGCCAATGTTTCTAACAACAGAAACTGTATGATCAGTGCTTCTGACTTCTGTAAAAGGCAATCTCACTTCTATATACTCCTTATCAAATGTAAATTGAATTAATTTTGCGGAAACAACATAAGCATCGCCCGCAATTTTGTCGGGACCTGTATACACTTCTTCAAACTGAAATAATTGATAATCTTTGCCGTTGACACTGTCGATTTGCATTAAGAACTTTCTTGAGCCGCCCTCTAAGTCGTTTTCAAAAAACGACTCAAACGCTCTCGACTGATCCGCTGTAAAAACCCAACGAACCTCGTGATAAACGGGGGTTGCACCAAAAAGCCGCCGTCGTCGATTTTGACCGCTCGCGAAATTTGTATTTTGCGATGGATCCCTTTTCTGCTGACTTTTGCCCAAAAATTGAACTTCTGGCAAATTTGCGGGAAATATAATTGTGTTTTCACTCATTTTTTAACGCTCCTAAAGTCAATTGTCATCATTTGCATAAATTCGGTCATCATAGCCAAAAGCCTCTAAATCAACAGTTCCGTCGGAATTTGGGGAGATTCTAGAAACTAAAACTTTGTGGGCGACCTCGTTTTTTGAACCAAAATAAATTACAGTGGGCTCGATGCCCGCGGTGTTCAAGCCGATCATATCCATCAAAGGCTCTTCGTAAAGACAAATAAATTCGTAGTCATTGTCACCTCTTGCAACCTCAAAAGACTTCGTTGCTGTGCCATCTCGATTTTTAAAAGCAACTACAAACTGCCCGCCAACTGAAAAGTTCAATGGCTCTGTGACAACAAACTTTCCATCTTCGCGATGAGAGAAATAAACGCTTTGCTGAAAATCTGAATAAAAATCTTGGATCATATCGAAACTCAAGTATGACGAATTTAACGCCTGCAACTCGGTTTTTATTTTATAAAATTTTCTTCTAAAAGCTAGAGTTCGCCGATAACGCGCCCCAATTTTATAAGCTTTCTGTGGATTCGTGACGCCAAGAACTTCAATTTTTTCAACGCGTCTCTCTGTGTTTTCACCGTTAAGTCTGACTTTTATAGTTTCAATTTTATTCGTCTCTTCGTCTAAATACTCAACATCAACGCCGTCGATGTCGTCAAATTTCGGCAAATCTACAGTTACAACGGGAGCTTCTACCATTTCGTGAGCCGAATAAATGTAATTTGGAGTTGTTTTTTGTGAATCGCGAACAACAGTTAAAAGCCCTTCGTCAATTGTTAGCTCTGAAAAACCAGCCTTCAAAATATCGTTTGATATTTTTTTAACGGTGCTGTGACTGCTTGCAATAAAATCAAAGCAATCTTCGCGAGCTTTCAAAACACTATGTACTTCTTGCAAAGCTACTTCATCTATAAATTCTTCAAACCCACAAGACTTCATAACATACAAAAAAGCTGGGCAAATATCGCGGGTTGGTGCCAGTGGTTCATTCAAAAACTCGAGCTTTCTGGTAGCTTTAAGCCATATTTTACTTTCAACGGCGGAAGCAAGACTTGAAGTTAATTTCACACGCACTGCCATCGTTGTCACATCTTTGTAAAAATTAGGCTTGCTATCCAATTTTGCGCGAACATTTGTCCAAAGAACGGGTCTGCTATCGTGGCTATAGCCTAAAAGTACTCGCACATAAATTTTTTTACTAAAAAAACTCAAGTCAACGGTTTTAGTGTAGCCAAAAGCGTCTTTTATATCCCAAGGCAATGAAACTCCATCATAAAGCTTTAAGTTTTCATAAATCCAAGGACTGTCAACTTTGTCGGCAAGCTTGTAAGAAATTAAAAAATCAACATCATCATCAACTTTTGTGAAGCCCCGCGGAAATTCAAAGTCAATTTCAAATTTATCTGCCTGCTCACCTGCCGGCACTATTTGAAAGGGTCCAACCCATGCTTTTTTTTCAAAATCACTAGAAAGCGAAATTAAGCTCTTATCAAGGCCTCCAGAGATGTCATTATTCTTTAAAATTATATCAATATCCGAAATCCGCTCCGCAATTTCATATAAAAAGCTTGTTTTTGAAAAAGCGATTTGCGCTAAACCCTCTGCAATCGATGACACAAAGTTGCTATTTACATCTTTTAGCGAAAAATAAACCCCATCATTTGCGTACGCGACGCTTGCGACTGTGAAAGAGCCTTCCAAATCACCTCTAGATTTTATTTTATCGCCAGCGGTTAAATTCATGTCTAAAACTCGTGCGTCAAGAGTTCTAAACACATTTACGCCATTTTGCACTGAAATTCCGATGGAAGCTGTTTTTGTTATATCTAAAACCACGCCTGCGACCCAATCCGCAGGCCACTCGCCACCACCGTGAAGTCTGACGACGCCAGATTGCGCATCTGAACTAACAACACTGACTTGCTCAATGTTTATAATGCCCGCAGTTCTATTGCCAAGACTTGCGTGTGACTTTAATTCTAAACCTGATCCAGCTTGATTCGTAAAACCCACTTCTTTAGGTGAGTGCCAAACATCAGCTGGCACCGAGGTGTCGGTAAATTGGTTGGGTTCGTAAAAAACAACTTGAGCACCGTCTAAACTCTTCAATCGAGTTTCGCCAATGAAAACACCGTCAACGCTTTTTTCAAAAGAGCCTTTTCCGATACAAAAAAACGCGTCAAGCCACTGCTCGCGATTAAGCCAAAATTTTCTAGGCGGAACTAAATAATCAGGATAAATTCTTGGCGGCCTTCCAAAAATTTCTGGAATTGGCTCGTTTAATCTAGCTAAATTATTTTCAACTGCACCAGCTTCCAGCCCTTTCGCTTCTTTTGCTTTTTTTGTCGCTGGGTTTAGCAGATAGGTTGCTAAAAGTGAGACCGCGACCGAAACCGCGGCAGCAACAACAACGCCAACGCCCTCTGGGTTTACAACAACTTTTACGGCGTCTTCTGGAAAAAAAGTTTGGTCTAAACCAGCGGGCTCGCTATTTATGTAAAGACTGAATTTCGGCTTTTCTAAGTCGCAAAGAGGAGCGTTTTTCTTCACCCACGATCTAAAAGTCATCGCTTCGCTTGTGCGATGAACCTCTAAAGGTTCGCCCTCTAGACGACTAGGATAAACTTTAATCATAAAAAAGAACCTCGAAAAGCGGTTTTTTGTACATCTGCATAAATTTATAAAAAGGAACTAAACGGGCTCTTTGTCCTTCCTTCCTTATTTCTAATATAAATTCTTTTACGACTAAAGCAACATGAATACAAAGATTTTCTTTCAAAATAGCGACAATCGCACCGTCTTTTTTTTTGCAACGTTTCATTTTCGAGCTTTGAAATAGATAGGCCGTGCTTATGTTTTTTTGTGAGCCCATTTTCGCGTTTTCAAAAAGCGGCAAAAGAGGCTTATTAAAGAGCTTGGCTCTCGCTAATCTCGTCAAACCCCAGCAATCTACAAAACAATCTTCACCTCTGGCCCCGATTTTATACTCATACTTCAAAAAATCTTCAATTTGCATACTTCAAGCCCGGCGCAAAAGTTGAGTTATACACATCCCGCGGAAATTGTGTGTCAATTAAATCAAAAAATCCAGCAATAACTTCTACTGTGTCGCCTGCAATTGTGACGCTGTGACAAATCATTTTGAGCGGATTTGATGCTGGAGCGCTTCTCTTTGTGCTCAAATATTCTCTGTAAATCAAATTAATTCGCTTTTGTTGCGTCATTGCTTGATCAACTAAATCAACAGCAATTTCACGGGCATTCGCAATTGCAAAGCGAAGCTTTTGAGATCCGCTGGCATCTTTTTTTGGCAAAGCAATATCTAAACCGGTGGCAACAGCTGTTATATACTCGTTATTTTCAAGCTTAAATTCAATGTCTTCAAATCCATTGCAAAAAAATAAAGACTCTGCTAAAAGCTCGCTTTGTAACTCAAGTACTGGAATTATTATGGCACTTCCACCGGTCGCACGCAATTCATTTAATAAGCTCATTATCTGCCCACCGTGTTTAAGTTATATTTTCTTTCAATCGCGCGTGCTGTTTTGCCATCGCTCAAAATATTGCTCACAAAGACATCTATCACCGTACTTTCGTTCAGCGTTGATTTTTCTGTTTTGCCAGCTTTCGAGGCGTCCTCGTTTATGTTCACAGTGATTTTTTGAGAGCCGCCCTTCACCTCGTCAAGAGTTTTATCCAATTTCGCACTCGTCTTTTGAGTTACTACACGCTCACCTTTTTCTAAAATCCAAGTACCAGTTTTAGGCACCTCGTCTATACCATCGTGTGCCATTCCGATTGCTGAAATATTCGAGATAATACCAGCGGTTGCACTCGCTACGCTTGCCATTGCCGCTAAATTCGCAGGAAATGGATTTGCAGCGGCCAAAGCAATTCCTTCTTGAATTGCAATCATACTTCTTGCTATTGCCATAGATTTTTCTAAAGCGAAAAGCGTTTTATAAGTTTTTGTGTTTTCACCCAAAAAAAACTTCGCCATTTCTGCCGCCGCTCCAAACATTTCGCTAGAGCTTCCAAGCAAAACCTCAGCCCTCGCTTTGTCAATAGCTCGCATTTGATTATCAAAGTGTTTTTTCGCTTCTAATTCTTTTTCGTCCCAAATTTTACCCTGCTCCGCGAATTCCATGCGAAAACTTGCATACATTGTTATTTGCTCGTCATACCATTTTTTAAGCTCTTCCTCTTCTTTTTGAAATTTGAACAATTGACCGCCTGCGGTGTCACTACCAGAAAAGCTGGGTTTATTAGCATCTAAAATCGCTCGCGAAGCTCGCTCCATCATCTCGTTAGCTTCTTTTTGAGCAACGCCTGATTTTTTAATGACATCAAACTGCTCTTTCAGTGTTTGAAGCCTTTTTTCTTCATCTGTCCGTAAGCTTTGAACTAAACTTTTATAGTCAGCTAAAGCTTTTTCCGCGCTTTCATGAGACTCAATTAAATCATAAAGCGCGTCGATTTGTTCTAGTTGTGAATTTGTAGCGCCCCGCATTGTTGCATTGTAAATTTCAAGCTCTCTTTTTGAAAAACCTAAAGTCAAAACCTCATCTTGCAAAGCCAAAATCATTTCTTCGACTTTGTCTTTTACATCTTTAGCGTGCTTTGCTGTTTGCTCAAAAACAGAGTTTGTTGCACCAAGCGAAGTTCTCGCTTTTACATCTGCTTTTGCTAAGTTTTCAAGCTCTTTTTGTGCTCCCTTATAAAAATCCAAAAACTTATCGCCAGCCAACGGCTTGTTCCATTGGTTTGAAATGTCTGAAATTGCTTCTTTCGCAAGAGCTTTAGAAGTGTTTGTGAAATTCTGTAAGCTTTGAATTTGCTTAGAAAAATCTAAGCTTGGGATATAATTTAGGGCTTTCAAAGTGAAAGTTACTGCTTGGGCTATTTTCTCTGAAGTTTTTGAAAAAGCGAAAACGAAAAAATCAAACACACTTGCAAAGCTTCTTTTAACAGTGTCACCCGCGTTTATCAATTCACCAAAAAAAGCCACGGATTTGCCAACGCCAATCTCAACAGCGCGCCCAATACCGCCCGCTTTTTCTGCGGTCTGTAAAAATAAGTTTCCAGTGGCGTGCAAAATCGGAGACAAATGGACAGCTAGTTGCGTGCCAACGCCATCTAAAAGTAATTTCAAATCGCTAAAGGCGGTGTTCGCTATTTCTATTTTTGAAGAATCAACTTCTGAAAGACGGAGGCCGAAAACATCCAGCTTCCTCGAAGCCTCTAAAATTACATCACTATTTACTTCTGAAATTGCTTGCCCGTTTCTGCTTCCGAAGATTTCTGCGGCAACAGAAGCTCGCTCACTTGCCCTTACATTTTTATCCAAAGCGTCGTTAATTTTGCCGATTCGCTCGTCCAAAGGTAGCTTTGATAGCTCCGACGCTTCTAATCCTATTTTTCTGAAACTCAAGGCGGCGGCCTCACTACCTGCAGACGCCTTTCCAAGCTCGCGATTCAAAAATCGGCTTGCGCTCATCAAAACAGACATTGACACACCACTGTCTTTTGCTGCTTGCGTCAAACTTTGAAAGCTTGCGAACGTTGCTTCAACTTGCTTCGCCTGCTTCGCGGTTTCGTCAACCGCGTTTCTATAAGAATTTGCAATCGCTAGAGTTGAAGCCACAGCTCCAGCGGCTAAAGCGGTGAAAGCAGTTGCAGCGGTTTTTAGGTTTTTCTTTGTGTTGTCGGCAAAACGCTTTAAACTACGCTCCGATTTTCCAAGCCCTTCGATTAAATTTCCTGTTTTCGCGACTAAATCTAGCGTCAATGAGCCAAGGCTTGCCATCTTTTACACTCCTGCAAATCGTTTGATTTTTTCTAAAAAATCCTCTTCTTCTTTTTTTGGTTTCGGCTCGTTACGCATAAAGTCAATTGGCTTCACTCTTTTGACTCCGTTGACTGCGTATAAACTAGCTTCTAAAAAACCGACAGAATGCTCAACCCTTCGAGCTATGTTTAATGAGCCGTATTTTTTTCTAAATTCAAGCCAAACTAAATATTCGTTATAGCTTAAATTTCTTTTTGCTTCTGAAATAGTGCGACCGCCGATTCCATTCAAAACCAGCTCGCACCAAAATTCGTCCTCTGCGTTAAGGCCGCCGCCTTCTATTTTCCCAGAGAGTTGACCTCTCCGATGACAAATAGCAACTCTTTTGCAAGAGCTGGAGAGAGTGACTGCCCACCCTCACCCGTGATTTGCTCAACCGTAAAAATTGGCTCGCCCTTTTCATCGCAAATGCTAGACGCAATTCTGCGGGCAATCTGTTCTGCTTCATCACCGCCATAATTTTTCAAATCTTCTACGGCAGAAGAAAAAGAAAGGGGTTTCACAAATACAGCGGCTTTATGCGTTTCGCCAGTTTTTTGATCAATAATTGAAATAGTTTTTTTTATCAACTCGGTTTTTACAAAAGCGTTTTTTAGAATTTTATCCATTTTTTTTAACCCTCCGCTCCTTCTCCCTCCGCTTCGTCTTCTTTCCAAATCAATTCACCGCGACCAAAACGAGTCAAAGGGCAGTTAGTTTTAACAACATTGTTTGCGGTGAAGTCAAATGGAAAAGCTCCGACGGATGCATTGAATGTTAACCAAGTTCTATCGCTCGATAGTTCAAAGTCGGTGCCAGCAGAATTTACAGCAGCTTTTGTTTCGCCATCGCTCAATCCTATAGCCCATTTTACAATTGATTTTGACCTTGACAAATTATACAAAAGTCTATGAGAGCTGTTTTTTGAATCCAAATTCACTAAAAGCGAACCTTTGCCAGGGGTTATGAGCCCATCGATGAAAGACTTTGAATCTCGCTCTGAAAGACAAGTGACCTCAATTTCATCCGGAGTTTCATCGCCTGGATTAAAGTCCACCGGGCATTCTATTTCCACCGCCATTTTTTTATTTAAATCGTTTGGGTCGTCGATCAAAACGAATATTTCGGTGCCTTGTGTTTTTATTGCCATTTTTTTATCTCCTGTGTTGAATAAATGAAATATCAAAACTTATTCTAAATCGCTTGGACTCGAAGTCAACAACTTGTTGCCCGTACCTATAAATATAACTCTTTTTTTCAAAAACAGATCTTAAAACTTTTGCTGCTTTTTCTGCATCACTTAAAGTGTCTGCGTAAACATCTATTTGAATTATAAAACTGTCGAAATCTGGGATGCAAGATAAAACATCGCCAGCTCTTCCGCTAAGGTTTTGCCAGACGGCATACGGCGTTTTTACGCCATGGGGCGACAAATTGTATGGCCAAAATCTTATCGGGTTTTCGCCTAAAACGCTTTTACACGCTTGGTCGCTCGCAACTAATTCAAAAATTTTTGGTGTCATTTTTTACCCGCCTTTTTTTTCAAAGCTCTTTCTAATGCTTTTGAAAACTGTTGAACAAATTCCGCTGCTACTTTTTCTGTGTTTTTTGTCAAAGCAGGCCTGACAAAAGGTTTCGCGGGGGTCTTTTCTGTGCCAAATTCTAAAAACCGCCAGTACCATGTGTCACCGCCTGGATTTTTTTTGCCGCGCCCCTTAAGCTCTCCGTGCGCGCTCATATCACGAGCGCCACCTAAAATTCCAACCCTAAAAGGCAAATTTCCAGTCCTTTTAAAAGTTTTTGTGTCCCATCGGATTGCTACGTTTTTAGCGATATTTTCAACAGTCGCTGGGTCATCGATTATTTGAGCACCATCTGCAATAGTTTTTCTCACGAGATTAGCCGCCTTTCTCAAAGCAAATCGACCCGCTTTATAGCGAACCTCGTGTTCAACAGTTTTCATTTTTTCTAAAACTTCGTCTAAGCCTATCAAATTGAAGTCTAAACTATCTGCCATCTGTGGCTCCTTCGCTGCAATACAAAGTCATCCACTCCTCACCGCTTTCATTGTCTGCTAAAACCGCGTGTACATTGTATAGTTTATCTTTGTGTCTCACTCGCATTTTTGAATTTATTTTAGAGTTGAAGCGAACTTTAATTCGCGTAGTGACAACGCTCATTTCTTCGCTTGCTGACAAAAATTCGCGGCCTGAAATCGGGCTAATCTGCGCCCACGCTTTTGAAAAGAATTTCCATTGAAAAACAATCTCGCCAGAACTCAAGTCTTGCGTCTCTTCTCTTTCTTCAAAGACAACTCTATGTCTTAAATCTCCAGCTGATAAACCCATTTAACACAAATCTCGCAAATGAAAAATTAATGAAAGAACAGCGGGAGACAAATACCCATAACCATAGCCAGCGTCTAGCTTATCTGTGTTTTCAGATGCTTCCCGATTTCTATAAAAATTACCAACAAGCAATTTGCACGCCTGTTTCACTTCATCGCGAACGACGGTTTTTTCTTCGACTTCTATAAAAGCATTGTCGCCAATGTATGACAAAATTGCACTACTAGCAGACTGGATGTAAGCTTGTACAAGGCTCTCGTCATCTGATGAATCTAAGCGAAGATGATCGAACGCTTCCTCATAAGTGATTAGATTTTTCAAAATTTAACCCCCTTGCTTTTGTCAATTGTGCTTGCATTATCTCGCAAATCGCGACCATCTCTACCTTTTCGAACTGCCATTCGCCAATCTTTGCTGGTGCCGGGAGCATCCTTTGTGTCTTTTTGTGCGATCCAATAATTTCCACCGCTTGTCACGCCATCGCCTTTGTCATACGCTTTTCCAGCGTCCCACACGCCACAGTCAATGACGCTTTCTAGTTTTATTTGGTGCGACTTTTCACCAACAAAAATCTTTAGAATACGGCCGTCTTGCTCGAATTTTATAGAATCAGCGGGAAGCCCGTCTTTTCCATCTTTTGGCTTTTCTATTAAATTCGATGCTCTTTTTGCTATTTTGTCGGCATAATCCGCGCTTTCAAGAGAAGCCCGCATCTTCTCAACCTCGGATTCAACGGCTTTTTTAATCTCTTCTTCGATAATCTCTTTTTGCTTTTCTTTATCAGATTTCATTTTTTCTTTGAAAGTCTCTAGCTCTTTTTTCAAATCCGCATTTTCTTTTTCAAGCATATTGAAATAATCCGCGCTTTCAAGAGAAGCCCGCATCTTCTCAACCTCGGATTCAACGGCTTTTTTAATCTCTTCTTCGATAATCTCTTTTTGCTTTTCTTTATCAGATTTCATTTTTTCTTTGAAAGTCTCTAGCTCTTTTTTCAAATCCGCATTTTCTTTTTCAAGCATATTGAAAAGCTTTAAAATCATTTCCATATTCACCTCTTTGTTTTCTTTTGCGTTTTCTTTTGCGTCTTCTTTTTCACTCGAGCTATCAAAAGGATTTTCTTTCGAATCCCTTTTAGCCAAAGCTTCGAGACTAAAGTTTTGCTGCTGCATGTAAACAGTGTCGCCACCGATCAAAGGTTTTAAGTTTATTTCTTTTCTAGCTTCGTTCGGTGTTGTAATGCTTCCTTTTACAGAGTTTGAAAGCATTTCGATAACCGCGGATTTATTCATTCGAAGCAAATCATCTGTATCTAACTCTATTTTTTTACCTTCTGACAACTCAAGTCCAGCGTCTAAACAAGCTTCCATCTCTTCGATTAACACTTGCAAACAATCGCCATAGTAGATTAAATTCGCTTCATGTGGTTTTTCTGGAGGCTTGGCCATCGAAATTTTAAAAGGTGGCACGTGAAAACAGCTGGCAACAATTTCCGCAGATATTTTCAGCTGCTCAACTAGTTGCGAATCAATCCCCTTCGCTCGCATCGCCTCAAACTTCAAACCGTCGCCAACAACTGCAGTTCTTCCTGCGTTTTTGCCTGTGAAGTTCTCATTCCATTTTTGTTCCAATCTTTCGCGGGTTGCCTGCGAAATTGGGCCAGGTGCCGTCAAAATTCCAGAAACATTGGATCCGTTTTTAAAAAAATGATAGCTATCGTTTTGAATTTGTTTTCCAAGAGCTCCAGAAAGTGCGGCGCCAAAAATCGGCGAAACGCCTATCAGAGGATGATCTTGCGGCTGATATCTATCGTGGATAATTTCATACGCAGGCACAACGACTTCATCACCAACCCCCGTCAAATTGTCAACTTTAAGTTTATAGTAAATTTCGCCATTTGGCGTCAAAAGGGGTTCGACTTTTCGCGGATCTAAAATATAAAGAGCCTCGATTTTTCCAAAAGAGTCCCTTTGTTTCAAAACATAGGTATTTCCAAACTCAAGTTTAGAAGTCATCCACCAGCTTCGGAATTGAACGCCGTTTTGATAGTGATTAGGTTTTTTCAAAAGAAGATGAACGCCATCATAGGCGGTCTCCCAAATGCCGTTTTTTTTAACTTTTACTTCTGGAGCCATCTTTGCAATGTCTGAAGAAATCAAAGTTTTGCAGGCGTAAATAGCGAAAAAGTCGCGAACTTCTGAAAGCCGTACTTCTTCGTTTTTTTGCCAACTGCCTGTGAAAAAATCACGAACTAGGGAGCAGAAGCCGCCAAATCCGCTATTTATCGGATGCAGACTTTCTTGTGGTTTTTTCTGTTTTTTTCGAAATAGATTCAACGACTTCCTCTGACTTTGAAGTTACTTCCTCGATTTTTTCAGCTTTTTTTGATTTATCTTTCTTTGGCCAAAAAACTTCTATATTCTTAAATCTAGATAAAAATTTAGCTTTTTTTTCTGTGTGAAACTCAACAACGCCACTTTTTAGATTTTTTACTTTAATTTTCATTCAATCCTCGCTTTAAAAAAAGGGTGAGAAACCCCACCCTTTTAGATGAACGAATTACGACCAACCGTCATTTTTCGAAGTGTCAACACAAACAACGGCTCCTGCGCGTCGTTTTAGCCAATTAACATACCGCTCAGCGCGGATTGCAACTTGGTTTGTTTGGAACATCGAAACGGGGATGCTCGCAGCAACATCTTCGGCAGTCGCGTCGTTTGCTTTCGCGCCATCGAAGATAGTTTGCGGCGCGGTGTCCATTATTAACGACGCTTCGCGAGATGCATCAATAGTTACAACGCCATCATCAGCTAGCCAAATTTCATTCGCAAAAGCTAAAATGAACAAATTGCTATCAACATGACTGGAAGTCAAAAGAGGAACACCGTCTATATTTCCGCCGTGAATTGTCACACTCGGGAACCTGCGGTTATCAGCAACAGTTTTTAGCCCTGCGAGCTTCATTGCGACGGCGGGGGTTGTTATGTAAACAGCTCCAGACAAATCGAAATTAGCGTTTATTGCAGAAGTCCAAAGCGCCAAGATGTCTGCTTCTGGATCACCAGTGCCGTTTGCGCAAGTTAAGCCGTAAGTAACAGATGCTGGTTGAACGCCAGCTTCGCCAGCGTTAGTTTTTCCGATAAAGTCGGCATCCATCACCTGCTTGACTGCGGCTGCTAAGTCGTCGCGAATCAAAGCTTCGGCGGATGGATTTGAAAAACGAAGAAGCTCTTCACTTGCTACAGTGATAGCAGCGAGCTTTGTAAAACCCAAGTTAACAGAGTCAAAAGCTTGCTTAGTTAAGGGCTTGTGTTTTCCTTGTCCGACCCATCCTGCGGTACCGCCAGCGGTTTGGCTTTTGATGTTCACATTAAAGGGAAGTCCGCGAAGAGCTGGCACTCCGTTTTGACCAAATTTTCCAATCAGCGTTTGAGGTCTCAAAAATTCTACAAAGTCGGTAGAAATTTCTTGGTATTCAGACAGCTTAGCTGCCCAATTTAAATCAGTGGTGCTTCCGCCATCAACCGCAGCTTTCATGATGTGATGAAGTCGCTTGTCTTTGTCAAATGCTCTTTTCGCAATTCGCTCAGCTTGAGGAATATCACCTTTAGCGGCACCGACAGCCATGGCAAAGCGAGCTAAAGCAATCCCTTTGTCTAGTTTTTCTGGAGCTTCGTGAAAAGCGACTCCAGAAAAGTCTTTGGTATCACTTTTAATAGCCTTTGCAACTGGCACTGCTTTTTCTATAGACTCTGATTGCAAAGTCTCTAAATCTTTTATTTCAAGTTCCAGCTCTTTTATCTGAACTTGAGCATCATCAAATTCTGCTCGCTCATCGGCATTTTTTGAACGCTCTTCTTCAATAGATTTTTGTTGAATTGCCGCCATTTTTTCGCGCAACTCGGCAATAGTTGCTTTTAATCGCTTTATTGTTTCTGCGTATTTCATGTTTTTTCCTTTGGGCTTCAATGAAAAAGAAACCCCGTTTGATTTTTTCGCAACAGCGACCGGTGATTTTTCCGCTACAGCGGGATTTTTATTTAAATTTTTACTAAACATCGAGCGAACGACAGTTATATTACCATTTTGATTCGCTGGAATTGTACAAAGTGAGATTTCCAACAATCTCCACTTTAAATACTTATAACCAGACTCGATTTCCTCAAACTCAAGTGCCCGAAAACCAATGCTTAACCCACGCATCAACTTTGTCTTCATGGATGACCAAGCTTCTTGAAGTCTTGCGGTCATCGCTGGCGGCATATCGTCGGTCGGTTTTTGAACATACCCCTTCACTTTGATTTTGTTGCCAATAATTTTTATTTCTGTGATGTTGCCGATCGGGTCTTCGCTGGAGTGCTGAAATAAAAAAGGAGTGGGCAGACTAAATTCACCGCCTGACGGGACCACAATGTCGCCATGCAAATCCATCTCAATAGAACTTGCAACTCCTTCAAATTCCCGCTTGTCTTCGTCAAAAGATTTTACTTTAAATCGTCCAAACGCTTTTTTTAGCATAACGTCTTCCTCTTTTCATTAAAATAATCTTTTTTTTTATAAAAGTCAAGTAATTACATAAAAAACATTGAAAAAGTTCTGCTAGGCGATTTTGGATTTAAAGCCATCAGCGTAGCAGCGTTAAACAAAGCCATCAGCGGGTCAATTTTAGCGGTGCCACTCGCTTGCTTTGTTATCATAATTGAATTTGCTCTCTGCTCTATTTTCGCATTTCCGACGCACCAGCGCATTAAGCTTTGTTTTGCCGGTGAAAAAGCTTGTTCAGTTGCAAGCCATCTTTCAACAGTTTTTATAGCTCCGCCAAGCCTCCAGCCTTGCGAAATTCCAACGATGTCTTTTTCTGTAAATTCGCGGGCTTCTAATTCGTCCATAATCGCACCAATTCCTGCTGGGTCCACGCCAATTTTATCTAATTTTCCGCTTTCTTTCAATATTTCGCAAAAATCACAAAGCTCTTGCACATCGTCGCCCACGCTTTTTATTATTGAAAGCTCGCCTAAATTTTTAAAGTCTTGTAATCGAGGAGCTATTTCTTTTCGTCTATCCAAAACACTTTGACTTGCCCACGCATAACCCCAGCCTATTTTTTTATTATTTTCGGTTCTCCCGATTACATAAAAACCGAGCAAGTCGTCTAAGCCGCCTCCATCAATTCCAGCCGTTATCACTTCGCTTTTTGAAATCAAATCATCAAAAGAAAGTGCGATTTCTGCACCTTCCCAAAAATCTGCACCGCTCCAACGGTCACTAGCTAAAGACAACCCAATTTCTATATTCAAGTGTTTTGCGAAGAATTTTTGAAGGTCTCCCTCTTCGCCTTCTTCTGCTACTTTTTGCACTCGCTTCAAATAATCGATGGACACGCTTTTATGCAAATTTGGATTCGGTATATGCCAAAAATCTTCATTTAAGTAGTCTTTGTTCTCAATTTGCTCTTTTGAAAACTCATAAATCACGGGTAAAGCAGTTTTATCGATGATTTCACCATCTCGAACTTTTCTAAAATAATTGAGTTTTTCTTTAAAAACTCCTGCGGGCGCTTCGTCGCTTTGAGTTGTTAAAAAAATGGTGAAGCCCTCGGGTCTTGACGCTTGTCCGCCGGTAGCTTCCATCAGCATTCCAGATGCGCCAGATTTTTTCCCAAAAAGCCAAAGCTCATCGATTAACACACGGCCTGCTTTTTTTCCACCAACGGTTGACGGATCTGCCGCCACGATTTTTAAACTATTGCCCGTGACTCGGCACTCGATCGAGCGAACGTGATCGCGCACATTTAAGCGTGCCGAAAGCTCGGGGTCTGCTCGAACCATCGCGGCAGCGGGAGTGAATGCGTTTTTTGCGACTTCAATAGTCGGTGCTAAAATCAAATGTTCTTCATCGTTACGCCAGCTTAACAAAAGAGCAGTTAGCATTATGCCTGCGCTCAAAGTTGACTTTGTGTTTTTTTTCGCTACCATTAGAAAAAAATTATTTATCTCTTGAACGCCTGTATCGGGGTTATACGCTCCGAACACGGCAGACACGAAGTCAAAAACCCAAGTCCGCGAAACCTCGCCAAAAGTGGGTTGACCCGGCAAATCAGAAATTCGCAATCGCTTAAAGATAGCTAAAGCCTGCTCCGCAGATTCTTTGTAAATCGGCGGAGGGATTATAGACTTATTGTCTAAAAGCAATTCATTCCAATTTTTACAAGAAGTCATTTATCATTACTCATCACTTTAAATTCGGGTGCACGCATCGGAGTAAACGACTGTGTTGCTTTTTCTGCAGCTATTTTTTTAAGTCCCTTTGCTCCAATCGAATCCCTAGCCCTACCCTGCGTCGCTTCGGCATGAACATGCACTGCTTTTGAAAGTGCTATTTCTCGCCGAGTCAATTGCTCAATTAGCGAGTGCTTAGGGTTTATTACTAAGCGTCCCTCTTCGTTTTCGATTGTATGCCCCTCTTTCTCAAGCTCAGAGTTTAGCTGCTCAATAGTCGCTTGAGCCCTCGCCAAATATACAGCTTTTGAAACATCGGGCGGCGTCCAATTTTCCGCAGGCTTTGTTGAAAGAATTGTTTTTAATATTTGCTCTTCCTTTTTTTTCACTTTTAGATGAGCAGGGATAGCAACACCCGCCACCAATTTAACTTTCTTCATTTTTAGCCTCACTTTTTAGCGAATGTTCAAAAGCATTCCAGAGTTTATCCGTGACCCGCATTTTTCGGCATTTTTGAATTAAGCCGACAGCGTTTTGTTTAACACGCAAGTAAGGGTTATCAAATGGAACTAAAGTTCGCGGATGTAAGCTAATGCTGCCGTTTTGACGAATGTTTTTTTCTGCTTCGATGTACTGAAAAAACGCGTCAATGTAAATTTGCACTTCGCTTGAAGATGCAGCTTTGTTATTTGATTTCAAATAAGCAGAAATCTCATCTCTATTTTTTAAATCGACCATATCTTTTGACCCTCCGCCATTTTAAATAATTTTTGTTCTTTTCTAAATTCGTTGGTTTCAGTCGTTGACAATCTTTTTTTATTTCGCCGATAGCATCGCCAGCGGATTTAAGACTTTCAACTGCGCAAAATTCTCTTGATTTTTGTCGAGCACTTCTCTTCATGTTTACTCCTGTTTTTTTTAAATTTTCTCGCGCGCGAAATTTTTGGACGCTTTTGTCCCAAAAATCTCTACGTGAG
>Ga0209075_1002189_pt1 | contig 17473 bp, 14 predicted proteins | sample Stecom2011_FD_187523 | JGI IMG/M metagenome (GOLD analysis project Ga0209075, IMG submission 187523) | Agricultural soil microbial communities from Utah to study Nitrogen management - Steer compost 2011 (SPAdes) (version 2) | ecosystem: Environmental > Terrestrial > Soil > Agricultural land...
ATGAAACCATAGTAACCAACACCCGTCATTACGATTCGTTACTCAAAGCTTTGGAGGAAATTCAAAAAGTACAATACGGATTGGATATGGGAATTTCTGCTGATTTGATGGCTATTGATATTCGACAAGCCTTATTCTATTTCGGGGAAATAACAGGGCAGGTAACCAACGACGAACTATTAGGAAATATTTTTGCTAATTTTTGCATTGGTAAATAAACATACCTTTCTTTAGTAAGACATACTTTCTTTTGATTGACTATCAGTAAATTAATTCTGATAGTCTTTTCTTTTATATTCCTTTATTATTATATTTGTTACCTCATATGTACCACACATTAAAAATGTGTAGTACAAACGTACCGCATTATGAAAATAACATTGAAAGAACGAAAATTACCAAGTGGCAAAATTAGTTTAATAATTGAATACTATAAAGGTTCTGAAATTTCCCCTGAAGGTAAACGTAAACATATTCGTGAATTTGAAAATCTACAGCTTTATCTTGATCCAAGTGCAAAGACAGCTAATGAAAAGAAAAAGAATAAGGAGAACCTTGATTTAGCAAAAAAAATTCTTGCTATACGTGAAGCTGAATTTTATCAAGGTAGATTTGATTTAAAAAATAACATTAAGTCTAAAAGACGGTTTTTAGATTTTTTTCATGAGAAAGCAGAGGAGAAAATCAATTCTCCAAAAAATTATGGAAACTGGACAGCTACAATGGTTCATTTAAAAAGGTGTATTTCCCCTAACTTGACCTTCGAAGAAGTTGATGAAGCTTTTGTAAAACGAGTTCGAAAGTATTTCGATACACAAGCTAAAACAAAAAGTGACACTTTGCTTTCAGAAAATTCGAAATATTCTTATTTCAATAAGGTAAAAGCAACTTTAAGAGCGGCGTTTGACGAAGGATATACCTCTATTAATTATGGAGCAAAAGTAAAATCTTTTGAGCAACAAGAAAGCCAACGCGAATATTTAACGCACGAAGAATTACAAAAGTTAGCTAATACCGAATGTAAATACCCTGTGCTTAAACGTGCATTTATTTTTTCGTGCTTAAGTGGATTGCGATGGAGCGATATCAATAAAATGGTTTGGTCTGAAGTTAGGGAAGAGTATCAGAATGGAGAAAAAACAACGAAGGTTAATTTTGAACAAGAAAAAACAGGCGGAATTGAATATTTATATATTTCAGAACAAGCTAGAGAATTATTAGGAGAGCGAAAATATTCTTCAGATCGTGTTTTTATTGGTTTAAAATATTCTGCTGTTTACAATACTGAATTATTACGTTGGTGCAACCGTGCCGGAATTACCAAGCACATCACATTTCATAGTGCAAGACATACCAATGCGGTTTTACTTTTAGAAAATGGAGCTGATATTTATACCGTTTCAAAACGTTTAGGACATAGCGAATTGCGTACAACCCAGATTTATGCTAAAATGGTAGATCAAAAAAACAAAGAAGCAGCGAATTTAATACCAACTTTAAAAATAGAATTATGAGCAAAATATTGGTGTTAATTCTAATCATCATTCTGTCCATTCTGATTAATTATTTTGAATGGCAAATAGGCTTGAAATTAATGATTCTATCAATGTTATTTTCAAGTGGTGTCTTGATGTACAAACAACTTAGAGTATTATGGAAGTATTTCACATATTATATGTTCAATATAAAAATTAACTTTTTTGACAAAAGAATTGAACGCCCAAGACTCTTTGTTTACTTAACAATAGGTACAGCCAGTTTAATAATGTTTCGGCTTTTTATTAGTTTAGAAACAGCCGTTTTCTTGAATAAGAACGTTTTTGGCTCATTGTTACTTATAACTTATTGGAGTTTTACGTATATGCTTTATTTTACGTGGAGTACGGAATTTCAGGAAAAATTTATAATAAAAATAGAAAAGCAACTTTTAAAGACAGATAATAAGTCGTATCAGCTTGAATGGACGAGGGAAGATTTTAAGCAATTGTATAACAACTTAGTAGATTTTGATTTGATTGAACTCATAGATGAAAACAGTACTACAGAGGATCGGTTACAGTTTATCCAAATACTTACAGAAGGAGAAATCCCTACCAATCCAGTTTTTAAATTAAATATGGGCAATGTGCAAACAAAATATTTTTGGGATTTATTGAGTGAAAACAGCAAAGGTTTTACGTTAGATATTTTCCTTAAAATATTTAAAAATAAAAACGAAAAGGCAACCCGAAGTTCTATAGAAGTTTCTTTTTCAAAAGCAGGAACCCGATTTAACGGAAAAACTAAAATAGATCAATGTTTTTCTTTTTCAAAAAAAGGTTAAGAAATAAAAAAATAGGTTAAGACTCCTTAACATACAGTCATTTCCACTTTTTTTCTTTCCATTTCTTTGTCCCATAATTTTTAATAAACGAAGAAATGGAAAAGAATCAAATCTTAGAAAAATTAGAAAGAATTGAAGCAATACTTTCTAAAACTACAAAAACAATTCTTACAGTTGATGACTTAGTTGACTACACAGGATTTAAACGAAGCTACATTTACAAACTTGTTCATTTGAACGAAATTCCCTATTCAAAACCACAGGGAAAACTACTCTTTTTTGATCGTGAAGAAATAGACCACTGGCTTCGCAGAAATAAATCTCATTCTAAATCTCAGATTGAGGAAAAAGCAATCAATCATTATTATAAGAAAAAATAATGCGATCGGTTTCTCTCAAAAACTTAGCGCACAAATCTTTATTTACTCAAACTTCTTATAACAAAATAATTAGGAACAAAATTTCAAAATACTATGATGAACTTAGATATTCCATACATCCGAGTAGGTACTTCCTATTTCAAAATTATCGACAAGCCTTTAATTTCGGGCGATAAAGTCAAAGTAATGGTTCGCTGGAATCGGGAAACGATTATTTCTGATCATGGCAAATCATTTCTTAACAATGTACTCAAGTTAGATGGTTTTTGTTGCATCCCCAACCATTTTGGCTATGAGCAAATCGTTGATGATTTTTATAATACGTACAATGAGCTTCCTGTAAAGCCCATTGACAAAGAGTTCTCGATTGAGGAACTCGAAAAGCTTATTCCGCATTCGCTGCATTTTATAAACCATATTTTTGGCGAACAAACAGCGTTGGGTTTGGATTATATCAAATTATTGTACGAAAAACCCACGCAAACTTTGCCGATTCTGTGTTTAGTTAGCAAAGAAAGATCCACAGGAAAAAGTTCGTTTATCAAATGGATGAAAGCTATTTTTGGAATGAACATGACGTATATAAAAGGTGATTCGTTTGGTTCTCAGTTCAATTCCGATTGGGCAAGTATGCTGATTGTCGCTATTGACGAAGTGTTTTTTGACAAGAAAGAAATCACCGAACGCTTAAAATATCTTTCGACAACCGATAAGGACAAAGTCGAAGCCAAAGGAAAAGACCGACAAGAAATCGAGTTTTTTGCCAAATTTATTTTGTGTTCCAATAACGAAGATAATTTCATTCAGATTGATGAAGAAGAAATTCGTTTCTGGATTCGAAAAATTCGCCCAATTCCCACAGAAGATGTGTTTTTCCTCAAAAAGCTTCACAAAGAAATTCCGTACTTTTTAAAATACCTTCAAATGCGAACGTTTTTTTCTGAACAAAAAACACGTATGTGGTTTCAACCAGAGCAAATTATGACCGCATCGCTTTTAAAGTTGGTCAATCGAAATAAATCCGAATTGTTGATTTTGGAGTTACTACATGAATGTTTTGAGAAAATGGAGGAGGAAGAACTCAAAGTAGCACCTAACGATTTGTATCTTCTTTTGCGCAAGCAAAATAGCAGAATTTCTATTTCTGCTAATGAAATAAGAAATATTTTGAAACGATGGAATTTCATTCCCGAAGATAACACCAAATCGTATCAAGGAATTGAACTATTGTCGCATGGTGAGTTTGTAAAAGTGGATCGTAGGGGGCGATTTTACACCATTAAAAAGTTTTTGTTTTATAAATTATTTGATGCTTTGATGCAAAATGAAGATAAAGCCTTGTAAACCTTAGAAAAATGATCGCATCAAAGTCTGCATCAAATTAAAAAAACGTCTTTTTTGATGCAAAACTGATGCAGGTAAAAAATAAAGTGATGCAATGATGCAGGTATTGATGCAGTTTAAAGAAAAGATAGTCAACAGACTAAGTCGTTTCTGCATCAAACTCACTTAAAATTCTATTTTTTTAACTCCTACACTATGAACTGCGAAACAGCAAAAACAATAAAATTAAGCTCTATTTTAGATCAAATTGGAGCTTGTAAAATACGGACATCGAATAATGAAATTTGGTATTTAAGTCCGTTTAGAAAAGAACAAACCGCATCTTTTAAAGTCGATTTACACAAAAACGTTTTTTACGATTTTGGAGAAGGTTTTGGTGGCAACGTTTTGGATTTTGTCATGCGGTATTATCAGTGCGATATTCCGAATGCTTTGAAAATCTTACGAGAAAATTTCAATTCTTTTTCTTTTCAACAGCAACCTATTCCAGTTTTGAACGAAAAAGTAAGTTCTAAAAAGAACTACGAAATAACGACTGTGCAAACTTTATCAAATCCTGTTTTAATGGATTATTTGAAAAGCCGAAAACTCAATTTAGAATTGTGCAGAAACTATTTGTGCGAAGTTCATTATCAACTAAACGGTAAAAACTATTTCGGAGTCGGGTTTAAAAATGACCAAAACGGATTCGAAATCCGAAACAAATATGTCAAACTTTGTTTGGGTAAAAAGTGGTTTACGCATATAAAAAATGAATCCAAATCAGCCGTTATTTTAGAATCGTGGAGTGATTTTATGGCGTTGTTAACCTTGCATCCAAAATTAGAAAAAACACACGATTTTGTAATCCTAAATTCCCTGGTACTGAGTTCGAAAATTGATCCGATTATGGAACGTTATGAACGCATTTTTCTAACGCTTGATTCAGACGAAGCAGGCTCAAAAGTAACACAAAAACTTCTTGAAAAGGGAAATGGAAAATGCACAGACTTTCGAAATATTTTTTCCAATTCAAAAGACCTGAACGAATTTTTGATTAAGAAATCACCTGTAAAAAATAATAGAAGGTTATAAACACTTTACGTAAGAGCAAGGGGCTGAAATGTATATACAAACCGTTTCACTAATTGAATATCCTATTTCCGACCCTTGTCCTGCGGAGCGGAAAAATCTTCACGCTTCGCTAATTTTTCAATGATTAAAAATGAATAAAAAAGAAATTATAAGGGATCAAATGATTGTGATTCGGGTGAGTGTTTTGGAGAAAAAACAGATCCAAAAAAACGCCGAAAAGTATCGCTTAAGTATATCGAATTTAGCACGACAATTTTTACTAAATGGACACGCTTGGGCAAAAGAAACAAATGCGTTTTCAGAACCTATATTAGACCGAAAAACGTTGATTGGTTTGGCGAATAATTTGAATCAATTAACCCGATATGCGCATCAAAAAAAAGAGCTTCCGATCATCATGGAGCTATTACAAAAAATCAATAAAATTTTCGATCCATGATTGCATTTTCAAATACCGGAACAGGTTTTAAAGGAGCGATTTCGTATGCTTTAAAAGAGCATGAGAAAAACTTGCCCTTACATCAAAAACCGATTGTAATCGAACAAAATAATATTTGGGGAACTTCGACCGAAATGGCAAAACAAATGCGTTTTATTGCAGATTCCAATTCCAAAAGTTCACGACCTGTTTTACACATTGCGTTTAGCTTTCACAAAAACGAACGGTTGCCATTAAGAAAAAGTTTGGAAGCGATGCATTTGGCTTTGAAAGAAATTCATTTCAACAAGGACAAAAATCAATATTTGGTGGTCAAACACAACGATACGGATGTGGAACATTACCATTGGATCATCAATAAAGTGAATTTGGAAGCTCAAAATTTAGATACCAGTTACATTAAAAATCGGTTACAAGTAGCTTGTGATAAAGTGGAAAAACAACTGAAACTTCGACCTACACCTGGAAGAACCATTGTTTATGATTCGGAATCTGAAAAAGGTTATCGATTTACCAAAAAAGACATTGTAAAAAACAAAGTTTTTCAAGAGAAATCAGCTAAAATTGCTGATACGAAACAGTTTGTTTACGATGAACTGGTACACGTTTTATCGTATTTGAGCGATATAAAAGATTTAGAAATCCAACTTTCAAAAAAGGGAATTGCATGTAAAACCACTTTCAACAAAAATGGGTTAAGCGGCGTTTCGTTTCGATACAACAAGCAAGCCTACAAAGGAAGTCAGATTGGAATTAAGGCAAAAGATATTGTAAATGCTATTCAACAAAATCAAACTTTGGGCATCAAACAACATATTACGTCTTTGAGTGCTTTTGATAAAAACATACAAAACGCTTTAAAGTCAATTGTAACCGACTATGAAAACGGAAATCCGTATCCCGATTTCATAGAACATTTTAAGAAATCCGAAATAGTTTTAGAGCAAGAACGATTGCTTTACAAAGGATTTAGAATTTCCAACAAACCCGTAGAACACTTTAAAAAAAGAGCCGAAACCTATGTTTTGGGTGCACTGAAAAATTTTGAATACAAAACACATTATTACCACGACTTGATAAAACAACAACAAAATGCCGTTGAGCCTAAATTGCAAATCAAAATAAACCAATCGATTATTCCAGATTATTCAACTGCGTTTAAGATAAGTATTCAAGAGCGTAAGAGCAAATTAGCTGAATTAATAAAAGAAGAAAGTAAAGTTGAGAAAGCAGTAGTTGTTGAAAAAACAACGGAAATAGCACAAAACCAACGAGGAGTTAGACGGCGGTTTTAATTGGTACAGGATGTATCTTTTGTTTTATCAAACCTAAATTATCCTTATTTTTGTTTCAACTCAATTCTTAACATCAAATGATCGAAAATAAACATACGGAGCTCAAACAAAAAGTAACGCCTGAATTAGAGAAAGAAGTAGTAGCTTTTTTAAACTCTAATGAAGGCGGGGTGATTTATATCGGTATTGATAAAAACGGAATTCCAGTTGGTGTAAATGATGCTGATCAGGAGCAATTGATTATTAAAGACCGATTAAAAACGAACATTTTACCATCTTGTTTAGGACTTTTTGACTTGATCATTGAAAAGAAAGACGACAAGGACATCATTAAAATCATTGTGGCTGGTGGTTATGAAAAGCCGTATTACATTAAAAAATACGGACTTTCAGAAAAAGGGGCTTTCATTCGTGTAGGGAGTTCAGCAGAACCGATGCCTACTCGACAAATAGAACAGCTTTTTAGTAAGCGAACCAGAAATTCCATCGGAAACATGAAATCGCCCAAACAGTCTTTACAGTTTCAGCAATTACATATTTATTATCAATCCATAGGAAAAGCTTTAAATGAACAATTCGCTCGAAATTTGGAATTGGTTACAGAAGAAGGAAATTACAATTATGTGGCGTATTTAATGAACGATATCAATAACATTTCTGTAAAAGTAGCTCGTTATCAAGGCTTAAATCGGGTGGAATTAGCAGAAAGTAATGAGTATGGATACGAATCATTAGTTAAAGCAACACATCTAGTTTTAGACAAATTGAATTTGGAAAACCGAACATTGACTAAAATCACTCCGAAAGAACGAAAAGAACAAAGATTATGGAATGCTATTGCATTGCGTGAAGCGATAATCAATGCCTTTGTGCACAATGATTATACTAAAGAAGTTGCTCCAAAATTTGAAATTTTTGACAATCGTTTAGAAATTACTTCTTACGGTAGTTTACCCGAAGGACTTTCAAAAGAAGAATTTTTTGAGGGATATTCCATCATCAGAAACAAAGAATTGATGCGTATTTTCAAGGATTTAGATTTGGTAGAGCAATTAGGTTCAGGTATCCCAAGAATTTTACAGGCTTATGCACAAGATTGTTTTCATTTTTCCGAAAATTTTTTAAGAGTTACGTTGCCTTCAGTAGGATCTGTAACTGAAACCGAACAAGATACCCAGCAAGATACCCAGCAAGATACCCAGCAAGATACCCAGCAAGATACCCAGCAAGTTAAAGAACTTTTAAAAGTTTTTAAAGGAGTACATAGTCGTAGTGAATTACAAGAAATGTTAGGTTTATCTGATAGAGAAAACTTTAGAAAGAATTACTTACAACCTGCTATTGAAGCTGGTTTAATTGCTTTAACCATTCCAGATAAACCTACTAGTCGAAATCAAAAATATTATTTAACAGAAAAAGGGAGAAATTATCATTTATAAATTTATGAAGGAGTATTCTGTTCTTTTCGTAAGAGATACTCCTAATCTCAATGTTTCGTTTATGCAGAACATTAAAAAGATTAAAGAAAAATGGATTATTCATTCTGAATATAAAAATAACTTCCAATCTGAATCATCCCACATATTTTTTTATTAATTTTAAAACCAATACTTTTTAATTTATATTTGATTATCAATAAAAACAGATACAATGGATGAGAAAACACTACAGGTAATAACTTCAAAATCACAAGCTGACAAAGCAATTAACTCATTAAAAGGCATACTCTTAGGTATAAACCTGGATAAAGTTGTAAATAGTAACGAAATAAATGAATTAAAGAATTGGGTTAAGAAACATCATGAGCTTGTATTACGAAACCCATTCAGAGAATTTATGTTGATTATAGATTCTATATCAGAAGAAGACTTGGGGCTTACCGAAACAATTGAGGATTTATTTTGGCTCTGCCAAAAATATGAAGGAGACAACTATTACTACAACGCCGTAACAACAGACCTACAAACCCTTCAAGGGCTATGTCATGGTATATTAGCTGATGGAGAAATTACCGATAGAGAAATATTTGATTTAGACAAATGGTTAGATGACAATGAGCATTTAAACACGTACTACCCTTACGATGAAATTCGCAGTTTGGTATTATCAATCGTATCTGACGGGAAAGTTACAGAAGATGAACGGTTAGTTCTAAAGGCATACTTTAGTCAGTTTGTAAATTTAATTAACAACGATATACAACAAAAGATAAAAGAGGACACTAAAGAAGTAAACATTTCAGGTTTATGTACCAGCGAGCCTGTAGTCAACTTTGACGGAAAAACGTTTTGCATTACCGGTGTACTTAAAAATGAAACTAAAGAATCGTTAAAACAAAAAATAATAAACTTAGGAGGCATCACTACAGATTCTGTGACAAATAAAACGGATTATTTAGTTGTTGCAGATAACGGAAATCCTGCCTGGGCATTTTCATGTTACGGCAGAAAAGTTGAGAAAGCTATAAATATGCGAAAAGAAGGACATGTGATTACGCTAATTCATGAATTTGACCTGTATGACGTCATTGAAGATTTTGGAGTAAATTAATTTGAACCTATAAACTTATGATTGAATTAATTACTATTTCTATTATTATTGGCGCTGGGTTCTTTTTTCAAAAAAAATACAGACCAACAACCACAAAATATGCCAGTACCGCCTATGCACTATGGTTTTTCAGTATTTTTGGATTGTTAGGTTTCCATAGGCACTATCTGGGAAAATACGGCACCGGCTGTTTGTGGATGTTTACGTGCGGTTGTTTTGGTATAGGCGCATTTGTTGATTTATTAACCTTGACAAATCAAGTAAATAATCACAACAGCGCACTGAATAAAAATCCATTTCCTATCAACCAGAATCAGAACGTAAATACGCAGATCAAATTTCAAGCAACCACTCATCATCAAACAACAGCGCAGCAAATAAAGCCATTAACATCATCTAACGCTTCTAAAAAAGACCACCCAATAAAACAAAATTTTGCAGATGATATTATAAAAACTATAAATAGTGCACAAACTGATTTACACAGCATTGAGGTTATTGCAGAAAATACAACAATTAGTGTATCGGACAAATTTTACCATCCTATAGAGCAAAGAGATAATATTGAACTAAAACCTAAAATTCCCGAAGATGATTCCGTAATTGATGTAACAGATGACACTTATATCATTAAGCCAGATAGCGATCTGATAAAATATGAGCCCGGTGTACCCTATTGGGCACATCGATATGTTTATTCGTACTCGGAGATAATGAACGCTACACCCTCTCAAAAACAATTTTATTTTCATTTTAAAAATAGCTTTCTTAAAGGGGTTTATTATGATTTAGAAGGTAATAACAATTATTGCTTTATTCTACTATTTAACTTATTAAATGAATATGAGAGCCATAAGAGTATGCCCATATTGGAAAAAGACCTTGATATTTTAGGTAAATATTATCCCAAAACAAAGCATTATACAACTTCATTCTTACAGACTAAAAAGAATGAAATCAACTACAGTACCGATACCCCAAGATATAGGGAAGAAGATAGATACAGTTATCACAACAGCTTTATAGACTATGATACTTTTAATTGGAGAAAGAAGTTTAAAAAATCTCTGAATTTAACTGAAGATGACGTTAAGCTCCTTAATAAAATATGGTATCCAAACAATAACTTCACTAGAATAGAATATTGTTGTAAAGAAATTATAAAATTGTATATTGCAGTGATAGCAGCATTAAATAAAATGTACAAAGTGGAGGATACTACTCTTGAAGAAGACTTGTTAGGCATTGCAGATCTTGTTGCCAGAAAACATTACAGATACAGAAACGGTAGCCATAATTACAGGTATTCATTAGAACCAACAACCAATGAATTATACAATATTATTTTTAAGTATTGCGAAAATTGTGTGAGGGAAGCCTATGGGCATAAGCGTAAATTAAATACAATGCTGAAATATAACCATGAAGAGGTTAAAACAGCATTTGAAAGCAAAATAGTTTTGAAATTAGATACTATTTTACCAACCCTAACAGCAAGCATTACACCACCAGATGATGCAACAGAATTAGAATTAAACACTCAAAATACCTTACGTTGGAAATCTAAATTTACAGAAATTACAGCTAATTTCTCAGGTAATGCTGAAGCATTTTTGGAAGCGATAATTGTATTAGGTAATGCAAATAAGAATAATCCTTCTGTAGAAAATATCTTTTTTGAAGCATCTAAATTTATAGCAAAACAAAGCAAGAAAGCTGCGCTGAAACTGTATGTTTACTATCTGTACTACGATTTAAAATCTGCAACATTTGACAATAAGCAGCTTACAAAAACAGTGCAGAAAAGTCTGTTTAACACAAATGAACAACTACATAGTTTTGAGCAAATTATAAGCGAATTGATTAACGACAGAAATTTAGACAAGGCACTAAATGCTGTTACCAATGTATATGAAATAAAGCGGAAAAGAATACAGCTTGACAAGACAACAATTAAAGAAGTGCAACAACTGCATTCAGGTACGGTTGAACTTTTAAACGAATACCTACGAGACGATTTTGAAGATGATCACAACACTATAAAGGCAGAAGAAATCAGTACGGAAGAAATACAAATTGAGATTACTCAAAAAATTGAAACTGCACGTCGTTCTATTTATCTATGTGAATTATCATTTACAAACGAGCACATTTCTGTATTGGATCTATTTTCTAAAAACAGCCTGTCTATTTTGCAAAGCGAAATGGAAGAGTTTGCAAAATCAAAGGGTATTTTTAAAAATCAAATAATAGAGAGTATCAATGAAACTTGTTACGAAACACTTGATGACGTACTAATTGAAGAAGATGACGATTACTATACAATACTACCTGAATATTACAACAAAATAAAAGCATTATGACAAATAACATAAAACCAAAAGAAGCTACATCGATTATAAATTCATTAATTGGAGGTGTAGTTCCAAAGATCGGCGTTCAGCATATTACCGTAGGTCGTTCTGAAGAAATAAATGCATTAGTAGCTGCTCTGGAAGACGTTAAAAACGGACACAGTATGGTTAAGTTCTGGATTGGCGATTTTGGATCGGGAAAATCTTTTATGCTGCACCTGCTTAATACTGTTGCATTGAAACAAAAATTTGTAGTGGCTAATGCAGATTTTACACCAGATAACCGATTATACTCCAACGATGGAAAAGGTGTCGCACTGTACTCTGCGATTATGGACAATGTAGCGATACAGACCAAACCTGAAGGTGGTGCCTTACCTACCCTTTTAGAAAAATGGATTGAAACAATTATTACAAAAACAGCAACAGAAAATAACATTTCGCTTTCTGAAATTCGCAATGAAGAATACCTGCCCATAATACAAAATAACATCATGAAAACCATTAATGAAATCACAGAAGTAGGTGGTTTTGATTTTGGGACCGTCGTGATGAAGTACTATGAAGGATATATTAAAGATGATGAATATTTAAGGAGAAATGCTTTAAAATGGCTTAAAGGTGAATATAAAACCAAAACGGAAGCGAGGCAAGATCTAGGAGTCAGGGAAATAATAAATGATCTTAACTACTACGATATGCTTAAAAACTTTTGTAAGCTGTTTGTGAGTATGGGTTACAGCGGCTTTATGATTAATCTTGATGAGGCTATTAACCTATACAAGATTTCAACTTCTGTAATGAGGGAGAAAAATTACGAGAAAATTCTTAGTATTTACAATGACTGTTTTCAAGGAAAAGTATCGAATATCTTCTTCAACTTTGCAGGTACCAAGGAGTTTTTAGAAAATCCGCGAAGAGGACTTTTTAGTTATGATGCCTTAAAGACCCGACTGGCGACCAACAAATTTGAAACTGCTGAAATAAGAGATTTTGCACAACCTGTTCTAAAACTCCTTCCCTTAGACCACAACGAAATATTTGTATTGCTTACGAAGTTGAAAGCTATTTTTGACTTCAATTATAAAACGAATATTCCAATCACCGATGATGAAATTCACCAGTTTATGGAGGAGCTGTTCAACAAGCCCGGTGCGTCGGAATTTTTAACTCCAAGGGAAGTAATTAGAGATTTTTTAAACGTTTTAAATATTATACGACAGAATCCTGAAGTTGATAAAAGCAAACTTTTCGGCGAAATAGAAATTGAAGATGAAAGACCAAATGAACTTTCGTTAGACATTATAGAAGAACTATAAATGGCATTTCAATTACTTTCGGAACCAATACGGAAATTTATCCGTGATAAGGGTTGGGAGCAGTTGCGTCCAATTCAACATGCTGCCATACAACGAATATCAGCTTCTGACGACAATTTTATTTTAGTATCAAGGACAGCTTCAGGTAAAACAGAAGCTGCATTTCTACCTTTACTCTCTAAAATAGACTTTAACCAACCCGGAGTTCAAATACTTTATATTTCACCATTAATCGCTTTAATAAATGATCAGTTCTACCGAATTGAAGAACTATGTAAGAACTTGGAAATTCCGGTTACCAAATGGCATGGGGAAGCTAACAGGACTATAAAAAACAACTTATTAAAAGACCCGGCTGGAATAGTTTTGATTACACCTGAGTCTTTAGAAGCAATGTTTGTAAACAAACCTTATAACGTAAAGCAGTTGTTTGCAAATTTAAAGTATGTTGTTATTGATGAAATACATTCGTTTATTGGAACAGACAGAGGTATGCAGCTAAAATCTATATTAAGCAGACTTCAGAATGTTAATAATGCATCGTTCAGCATAATTGGCTTGTCTGCTACCATGAGTGAAGAAAACAAATTTATTGAAGTAAAAGAATTTACTGGAAATCCAGAAAAAACAAAAATTCTGATTGACAGAACCAGCAAAGAAATCAATACAGCCTTTCGTTTTTTTAAAAACGACAAGGAAGAACTACCGTTAGCACTTCTAAAAGATCTGTATTTAGAAACAAAAGATGATAAAGTTTTAATTTTCCCCAATAGTAGAGGACGTGTTGAGGAAGTTGCTGTTAAGCTAAAAAAGATTTCAGATCGCGTAAAAGGACATTCTAATTATTTTTCCCACCATTCATCAGTTGACAGAGAGGTTAGAGAATATGTTGAGTTTTTTGCTAAAAACAGTAAAAGAGAAAATTTCTGCATTTCATGTACATCTACTCTGGAACTTGGTATTGATATAGGTTCTGTTGACGAAGTAGTTCAGATCGATGCGACCCACAGTATTGCTTCTCTCATTCAAAGAGTTGGTAGAAGCGGTCGTAAAGATGGAAAAAACAGTAGTTTATTTTTATATGCAACAGATCAATGGAGTTTGCTACAAGCGGTTGCTTGTTGGCTTTTGTATAAGGAAGGGTTTATTGAACCTCCAGAACAAAATGAAAAGCCTTATGATATTCTAGTACATCAAGCATTATCTATTACCAAAGGACATTCCGATTTATTATTAAGCGAACTGCTAACTCAGTTAAAGGAAAATACAGCTTTTAAAAAAATAGAAGTTTCAGAAGTTCAAGAGATTATTGAACATTTAATTGAACTTGATTATCTAGAAAAGCTTCAGAATGAAGTGATAATTGGTGTGGAAGGCGAAAAAATTGTTAATAGTAGAGATTTTTACAGTGTTTTTAAAACGGAAGAAAATTTTAAGGTAGTTCATACAGGTAATACTATAGGCGCTATACCTATTTCTCCACAGATTATTGAAGATGAAAACATTCTATTAGCAGCAAAGGTTTGGAAAATAATATTTTTAGATCATAAAGCTAAAAAGATTGAGGTTATACCTGCAAATGATGGTAAAAAACCAATGTTTTTTGGCAGTGGATCAATTGTTTATCATAAAATTAGAGAAAGGATGCTTGAAGTTCTATACTCAAACATTGAATATGATTTTCTAGATGAAGCAAGCTTGAAGGAGATTCAAATGATGCGAAGGGATTTTGCTATTTTTGCCTTAAAGAATATAGAATTAGATAGACCTTTATTTACGACTGAAAGGAACATAGAATTTTATACATTTACGGGTACAAAAGTTAACAGAACTATACAGTTGTTGCTGGATATTGCCGGTATTAAAAATGACCTAGATGACCACAATAGTTCCTTTACAGTTGAAATAGGTGCTCAAGAGTTTGTGACTAAATTTCAACATCTATCCGCTCTTCTACCACACATTGACAGTCATTTAGCATTATTGCTAGATAGTAATCCTGCTTTATTAGAGTTTTCAAAGTGGGGTTCTTATCTACCTCAAAAACATAAGGTTAAATTATTGAAAAATAAATATTTTGATATTGAGTATACAGAAAAGCTATTGAACAAGTTAGATATAATTATAAATAAAAAAAAATTGTAAAGTATCAATTCATAAAACTACGAGTTGATATGGGTTCATTTGAAATTTAAGAAAAAAACGATTAAAAGCCTGTCTACAATAGCTTAACAAAAAAAGCAAGGATACAACAGGCTATATCTAATGTGTCACAAATTTTGTAAATATTTGTGACAAGCTGAATTGTTTAACTATTTCATATTTATTGAGTTCATCTTGACTTTTTTTTGCAAGGAATAAAGAGTTGCGGAAATTTGTGTTGCAAAATGTTGGGACATAAAAATATAAAAACCACGCAAATTTATGCCAAAATGACCACTGAAAAAGTTGGAAGAGATATGGCAATTTTTGCGGAAAACATTAAGGAAACCAAAAGAAAATTTATTGTGAATTTTTGAGTAAATTTCGCTCAATGAAAAACGGAAATGGATTTTAAAGCTGTTACCGTTTTTTTTTACTGTTACCTAAAAAAAATATTACAAGGTTCAACCGCTAACCTGTAAAGAATAATCCAGGGTATTCATTTCATACTTTTATAATCCTAACTTAAAAATATAATGCTAATAATCAATGTTTTCATAAATTAATCACCTTCTTTTTCAGACCTCTAAAAAACATCCCTGTTTATCAGCAAGATGTGCCTTTTTTGCAAAAAGGAAAAAAAACGGCGGAACTTGTTTTTTTATTTGTTGGGAAATAGGTTTAAGAATCCCAAATAATCCATTTTACTCATTAAAGTTACTAAAGATAAAATTACCGAGTTGGATAAAAGATTGGAAAAGCTGCCGGAGATTCGTAAAGGCTTGGTTTCGCAATACAGAGCGGAAAAGGAAAAACAACTGGAGAATAATCTAAAACGGATTATGTGAAAGACCGGGAAGTGGAGAATACAGAATTATTTACTCCTAAAGAATCTGACAAAACTTGGAACAATAATCATTTGGAAGAAAGAGTAAATATGATAGAAGATGATACTAAAATGTATTTTGGGAGAAAAAGGTAATCTGTTTCTTTGTATAGGGACGAATTACAACTATTCTAACGGCAACGATTGCTTCAAGCCTACTGACCAAATGTTGGGACATTATCCCATTTTTTGATAAAAGAACTCCTTGCTTTATTGTTTATATAAATTAACATATATTAGCAAATTAATTTTTTTTTATTTCAAAATTCAAGTGTTTATCTACCCGCATCCCGTGTAACCTTTACTTATACATCAAATAAATCACTTACAGAACAATTTATTTAACATTTATTTTGGTTTAAAATTTGGTTTGATAATAAAAATAACTAAATTTGACTGACCAACCATTCAAAAATCTTAAATTCATGAGAAAAAAATACCTTAATTTAAGCCTTTTTGCGTCATTACTGTGCAGTTCTTTATGTTTCTCACAATCTTCATTTGAGCCTGCCCTTTGGCTGTACAACCCCACAACCAAGAAAACGACTGAAGAATTTCCGGAACTCAATTTTAAGAACCGCCTGACACCCGGAAAGTCGATTGGAACTTCTGCAAAGGAACTTGAGTCTTCAGGACATCTATTTGTGGTTTATAAGGCTCATAAGAATGAAAACCTTATTAATCTGATTGGTGATCGAAAGGCTGTGTTTTTAGACAGTAAAGTTTTGAAAATAAATGATTCGGTCGATTTAAATGGTTACAACGAATCCTATGGAGAACTATTGGACATACAATACGGCGGAATGGAATCAGGAAAATTCTGGATGAATACCCGGCCCGAAGAATCCGGTATTTTTGAAATAGTACTCGTCAATAAAAATAAATCCTTACGAGCTGTCAATGAAATCCGCACTTATCTGGGACTTAAATACGGTATAGACTTAATAGATTACAAACAATATACCTATAACGACAAAGAGCTTTGGAATGGTGGTGACAAGACATACAACAACCGTATTTTTGGAGTGGCACGATTGAGTTATTTTGGTTTAGAGCCCGGCAAAAGCATCCATTCCAAAGACAAGGATCTGATCGTTTCGGTTTCCAAAAGGCAAAAAAGAATCTTCGACGACGGTGCTTACGTCCTTTTAGGAAACAACAACAAGCCTTTTGTCTTTGACCATAAAACCAAACAAAACCGCAAACAGTGGCAGGTGCAGACCAACAAAGATGACATTAAGGTAGATATAGCCTTTCCGCTGAGCAAACTTGGAAGTTCTGAAGATTCCTTTAACGAATACGAACTGCAGGTTTCATCCGGCGGAGAAAACATCAAAAGCTATAAAGGCAGCGCACGCGACACGCTG
>Ga0209075_1002190_pt1 | contig 17471 bp, 19 predicted proteins | sample Stecom2011_FD_187523 | JGI IMG/M metagenome (GOLD analysis project Ga0209075, IMG submission 187523) | Agricultural soil microbial communities from Utah to study Nitrogen management - Steer compost 2011 (SPAdes) (version 2) | ecosystem: Environmental > Terrestrial > Soil > Agricultural land...
TTACCATCGTCAAGTTAAGAACCAAGTCGGTTTTGGTTTTTGGGCTAGCTTTTTTCTTTATCACCATTTCAATGTATGTAAATCTGGTTAAACCCGCTGTGGGAATTATCGCTGAACGATTTGCCTACATACCTTCCTTGGGTTTTTGTATTGTCCTGGGATGGGCGTTGTTGAAACTCACAAAAATTGATGTAAAAACACAAAGCGAAAATCAATTTCCTAAATTGAACTATATCTTTTGGGGTATAAGCGGAATCATTGTAGTTGCGAGTTTCGCCAAAGTATTCAGCAGAAATCAGGATTGGTGTGATTTGGTAACTCTTTTGGAAAGGGATCTCGAAATTGCTCCGAAATCCGTAAAACTGAATATGCTTTTGGCGAATGATTTATTTAAGACGGTTACTTCCCAAGAACTTAAGGAGCCAAAAAAGGATTCCTTAATGGAGGAAAGTATTTTCTATTATAATCAGGCATTGGCTACTTATCAAAACCATACTCCAGCCCATAATAATTTAGGAGTTTTATATAATTTGAAAGGGGATCTTAAGAAGTCGCACGAGCATTTTCTAGAAGCCAGTAAAGATGAAAAACCTGACGCACAATCGCTTTTTAATCTTGGACTTTCCTATCAAGCCAATGGCGACAATAAAAATGCAATTGAAAATCTGAAAAAATCTCTTGTCCTAAACGATAAAAACTTTCGAGCATATTATGACCTGATGAATATTTATTTTGAAGAAGGAGAGGTGGTCGAGGCCTTAGAAACCAATGTGAAGATGTTCCGGTTATTTCCGAATGACAGAAAATCCATTTTCACAATTGGCCAGAGTATGGCAGAAGCCACCTATGGAGCGGATACGAGCTATTATATCGATCTTTTACTACGGAAGAAGGCAATTGACCAGAGGATGTATGATGGCTTTAAAAAACAGCTTAATCCTTCTTTTGCTGATAATTGAAATAGAAAATAATCTATGAATAAAAAAAAGACTGTCCCATAGGGCAGCCTTTTTTATACAATAATATCAACTAGATTTATTATCCAGCTAAGGCCTCTGCCCCACCAACAATCTCTAGGATTTCGTTGGTAATAGCTGCCTGACGTGCTTTGTTGTATTGAAGCTTCAGATCGTCGCGAAGTTCGGTGGCATTGTCGGTAGCTTTGTGCATTGCCGTCATACGCGCCCCGTGCTCACTGGCCACACTGTCTCGTATAGCTTTAAACAACTGTGTTTTAAGACTCTTTGGAATAAGTGCTTCTACAATCTCCTCCTTGGAAGGTTCAAAAATGTAATGAACTTCCTGTGTAACTTGGTCTTCAGTTAACTTAGGAGGGAGGATAGGTAAGAATTGTTCTTTTACCACAATTTGAGTGGCAGCGTTTACAAAGGTGTTGTAAATCAGGATAATCTTGTCATAAGTTCCTTCAGAAAACAGTTCCATCAACCTCTCGGCTATTTCAGAAGTAGTTTCAAAAGAAAGATCTTCAAAAATATCATTATTATTATCAAAAATAGAATGACTTTTTTTAAGAATATCATTTCCCTTTTTTCCTAAAGTCAAAAAATCCACTTGCTTACCTGCGTATTGGCCGGACGCCAAATTTCGAGCTTCCTTAATAATATTGTTATTAAAGGCCCCCGCGAGCCCACGGTTGGATGTTATAGTAACCGCCAAAACTTTGTTTACCTCTCGTTGATTGGAATATTTGCTTCCAGTATCGGCATCTAGGGTAACACTCAGGTTTTGCAAAAGCTCCGTAAGCTTTTCGGAATACGGTCGCATAGCGGTAATAGCATCTTGCGCTCTCTTCAACTTGGCTGCGGAGACCATTTTCATGGCACTCGTAATCTGCATTGTTGAGCCGACCGATGTAATCCTACTTCGTATTTCTTTTAAGTTCGCCATTATATCAAATTATGAATTATGAATCCAAAATTCAGAATCCGTACTTATTTTTTGTATTTAGCTGAAAGCTCATTGGCAGTTGATGTCATAATATCAAGGGCTGCATCTGTAAGTTTTCCTGCTTTCAAATCGTCCAAGGTATCTCTGTGTTTCAGGTTCAGCAATTCGAGATAGTCTCTTTCAAATTCTTTAATCTTTTCAACGGGAACATTTCGCATCAAGTTTTTGGAACCGGCGTAAATAATCGCAATCTGATCTTCCACGGTATATGGGTCATTTTGCGCCTGTTTTAAGATTTCCACGTTTCTTCTACCTTTTTCAATTACGTTTAGGGTAGCGGCATCGAGGTCTGAGCCAAACTTGGCAAAAGCTTCCAATTCACGGAACTGGGCTTGGTCGAGTTTTAGTGTTCCGGCAACCTTTTTCATCGACTTAATCTGAGCGTTACCACCAACTCGAGATACCGAAATACCCACGTTAATAGCTGGACGAACTCCTGCGTTAAACAAGTCGGACTCCAAGAAAATCTGGCCATCGGTAATAGAAATCACGTTGGTTGGAATATATGCCGAAACGTCACCGGCCTGAGTTTCAATAATTGGAAGGGCCGTTAGAGAACCCCCTCCTTTTACCATTCCTTTCAATGATTCTGGAAGGTCGTTCATATTTCTTGCAATTTCGTCGTCAGCAATCACCTTAGCTGAACGCTCCAACAAACGGGAGTGTAGGTAGAAAACGTCTCCAGGGTATGCCTCACGTCCTGGTGGACGGCGAAGCAAAAGAGAAATCTCACGATAAGCGACGGCCTGTTTAGAAAGATCGTCATAAATAATTAAAGCTGGACGTCCTGTATCGCGGAAATACTCACCAATAGCCGCTCCGGCGAAAGGCGCATATACCTGCATTGCGGCAGGATCGGAAGCGTTAGCCGCCACGATAATAGTATAAGCCATAGCTCCTTTTTCTTCAAGGACGGCAGCAACGTTGGCTACAGTTGAGGCTTTTTGACCCACTGCTACGTATATACAAAACACAGGCTCACCTGCGTCATAAAATTCTTTTTGGTTGATAATAGTATCGATACAAACGGTTGATTTACCAGTTTGACGGTCACCAATTACAAGTTCACGTTGGCCACGGCCTACGGGAATCATCGCATCGATAGATTTAATACCAGTTTGAAGCGGTTCAGTAACAGGCTGACGATAGATAACCCCAGGAGCTTTACGTTCCAGTGGCATTTCATAAGTTTCGCCTGTAATTGGGCCTTTACCGTCGATAGGAAGTCCGAGAGTATTTACAACACGCCCAACTATACCTTCGCCCACTTTAAGTGATGCGATACGCTGGGTGCGTTTTACTGTAGAACCTTCTCTAATATCCTGTGAAGGCCCTAAAAGTACGATCCCTACGTTATCTTCTTCCAGGTTCAACACAATACCTTCCAGTCCACTTTCAAAGGCTACTAACTCACCGTATTGAGCGTTTGAAAGACCGTAAGCACGAACAATCCCGTCTCCTACAGTTAAAACAGTTCCTACTTCGTCCAGGGAAGCGGTTGCTTCAAAACCTGAAAGCTGTTGCTTTAATATTGCTGATACTTCAGCTGGTTTTACTTCTGCCATTTTGATTTTAGATTTTAGACGTTAGATTTTAGACTTAAAACTTAACATCATACTATAAATTGACTTATTATGTGTGTCCGTATCCGTTGTGGCGGAGAAAGGACTATATTGATTTACTAAATTCTTTTTTCAAGTTTCCGAGTTGATTCGCAATACTTGCATTGTATTGAATATCGCCTGCTCGAAGAATAAACCCTCCAATAATATCTGGATCGATTTCGCTTTTAAGCGTTACTTTTTCACTTCCGGTCAATTCCTTTATTTTGGCCATTATTTTTTCTTCCAATTCAGAAGAAAGAGGAACAGCGGTTATAACCGTAGCCATTTTAATCCCCAATTTATCATTATAAATGTCGATATAACTTTTTGCTATCTTGCCTAGGATTGGCAATCGCTTATTGTTAACGAGAACTTTAATAAGTGAATGTGTAGCTTCAGATTGGCCACTAAAGATTTTTAGCAAAGCCTCTTGTTTATCATGGGCTTTAATCACGGGACTCTGAAGCACCGTTTGCAACTCTCTGCTACCCTCAATAGTTTGGTAAACAGATTGCATATCGCCAAAAACAACAGATTCTGTCTGGTTGCTATCGGCATTCTGCAAAATTGCTCTGGCGTATCTAATCGCTGCTCTGCTGCTCATATATATGCCCGTTGAGACGGGGAATTTTTACGGTTAATTAATTGGCTTAGTTCAATTTGGCGTCGCCCAACATTTGATCTACTAGTTTCATTTGTTTTTCCCTATCCGAAAGTTCGTGTTTAACCACTTTCTCGGCAATTTCTAAGGAAAGGCTTGCAACTTGCTGCTTAAGCTCTTCTATGGCCGATTTTTTCTCGCTCTCAATAATCATTTGAGCTTGAACAACAATTTTGTCGGCTTCAGTTTTGGCTTCTTCTTTAGCATCAGAAACCATTTTATTTTTCAGTTCACGCGCTTCTTTCAACATGGCTTCTCTTTCTGCCCTTGCTTCCTGAAGCAATTTTTCATTGTCTGCGTGAAGGTTTTCCATTTCGAGTTTTGCTTTCTCGGCGGCATCCAATGCTCCTTGAATACCTTCTTCTCTTTCATTTAATGAATTCAAGATAGGTTTCCAAGCAAATTTTACCATCAGGAAAATCAGCACTATCATAATGACTGTTTGCATTATAAACAGTCCTGGTGAAAAGTCATTTAATAATTGATCCATAATTGTATTACTCTAGAGTAACGGTATTTGTTATTAATTTCTTTTAAAATCCACTTCCTGTAACCAACCGTTACAGGAAAGTGAATTTTGGTTCTTTTTGGATTACTTTCCTAAGAAAAGTGCACCAAATGCTAAACCTTCTAAAAGTGCCGCAATAATAATCATCGCTGTTTGGATTTTGTTGGCAGCTTCTGGCTGACGTGCAATGGCTTCCATTGCGCTTCCACCAATTTTACCTAAACCAATACCAGCTCCAATTACGATTAGACCTGCACCTACTAAATTTGGAATCATCATGCTTTCCATAAAAAAATGTATAAAAATTAATTAAACAAAAAAACTTAACTATATAAAATTCTCTCTTACATCCTCTGCATCGGGAATTACATTCCCTTTTGGGTCATGCTCGTGCTCGTGCTCGTGATCTGCAACCGCCATGCCAATAAACAATGCCGATAACATTGTAAAGATATACGCCTGTAGAAAGGATACTAAAAGTTTTATTACTGTAATGAATAAGGATAGAACGAACGATAGGGAGGTTGAACCAACGGGCGTCAATTCGGTTTTTAGGGTAATCATAATTGCAATCAAGCTCATCACGATAATGTGACCTGCCGACATATTTGCAAATAAACGAACCAGTGACGAGAATGGTTTAATAACGAAAGCTCCTACCAACTCAATGACTGCCAAAACCGGACGTATCAAAATTGGCACTCCTGGCATCCATAGTATATGCGTCCAATAATCTCTGTTACCACTTACTGTATATATAACCAGCGTTATCACTGCCAGGGCAGCCGTAACAGCTAACTGACCGGTAATATTAAACCCTAATGGCGTTAAGCCGATAAGGTTTAAAAGCCATATAAAGAAAAATACGGTCAGGAGGTATCCTGTAAATTTCCGGTATTTGGTTTCGCCAATATTTGGTCTAGCAATCTCGTCTCTTACGTAAAGCACTAATGGCTCCAAAACACGACCTATACCTTTTGGAATACTTCTCTTTTTATATTGTCTTGCCAAGGAGGAGAACCACCAAAGCATTAACAAACCTATTAGCAGCATTCCAAATACACTTTTTGAAATAGAAAGATCTAAAGGTTTTGTTGCGTTTACCGGATGATGATCAGCGTCCAGGATTACCTCCGTAGCGCCATTTTCCAATTCCAAAATCCTTTCGTGGTAATTCACAAAGCGACTGCCGTTTTTTTCAACCACCACTTTTCCATTGGAATCGTGGTTAAACTCTGAAGACATAAATGTGGTAAAGCCATTTCGACCATACAAGATCACAGGTAGCGGGAAACCAACATGCACACGATCCCCATAACTATTAGTATACGATACCAAATGAAAGTCGTGGGCGTCTTTAAGGTGATGCTGTATAAAATCTTTGATTTCACTTTCGGTACTTACTCTTCCATCGCCCTGTTGATTTTCATCCACGCTCTGGTTTGCAAAAACACTGAGCGTCAATAAACAACTGAATAGGAATACAAAAAATCTAATAGAATAAAATGATATTTTCATTGCTTCTCTTGAAAAAATAATGCCAGTCTAATTCGGGCGCAAAAGTAATGAATTTCTAATGAAATCACCTACAACACACGCATATTTATATTCTAGTTATTTCTATTGAGGATTTTTACGATAATCACAACTTCTAAAAAGAGAAAAAGAAAAATTGGAATTAGCAGAGAAAGGCTGTCTATCTTAGATAGAACAAGAGAGGAAAATAGGATATCGCTAAAGAAAAGAGAAAAAATACCCACTTTAAAAACCATGGCGGCTAAATACAAAAAGCCCAATTGGTCTTTATACTTTGGAGATTTTTCAGCGATAACTTCAAAAGATGCGCAAAGTGCCAATGTTGCCAAGCATTGAAAGAGATATATTTTCCAAAGGGTGTAAGGATGTTCTACCTGAAAATATCCAAGAATCAAGTAGTGAACGGCATAACCTACAATTAAAACTAATAAACAATATGTTGCGTATTGAAAAATTCTTTTTTGAAGCATTTACTTATTTATTTTATTTACCCCCTTAATGACGCTATAGATAGAAACAAAAATTGCGAGAATAGTGATTGTAGGTTCTAAAAAAGATTTGTTGAAGAAGGTATCTAACCATTTACCCAATAGATTGCCAAGAAAAATGGTAAGTCCCATTTGAAGACCAATACTAGAAAGAGCAATCCATCTATTACCACCATTTTTTTTATCGCCCTCCATCGCTAAAGAAAGATATTAGTCGGATGTTGGTTGCTCTACAGTTGCTTTCTTTACGCGCAGGGCGCGGTCAAAAGGATGTACTTTGGTAGCTTCTATACTTTTTTGATTGGAAGTTGGTAAAGAGGTGGATGATTTACCATCCTGCATTGTACAAGAGGCATTTAGAACAGCTCCAGGTTCAACAGATAGCTTTCCTGCCACCACATCTCCTTCGATACGACCGGTGGCGCGAATGGATAGGGTACCTGAAACGTTTAGATTTCCTTGAAATTTACCTTCTATATCGGCATTTTCGCAAACAAGAGTACCGATAATAACCCCAGATTTCCCCAACACCACTTTGGAGGGGGTCTTGACATTGCCCTCGATTGTGCCATCTATCCTGAAAAATCCAGTAGATGAAATGTCACCTTTAAGCTTGGTGCCTTCGTTGATTCTGTTTTGCGCCGTCGTGGGCTCGGTGTTAATTCGCTTTTCTTTTCTATCTGAAAACATAGTAGTCTATTTTTAGGTTACTATTTCAATGTTCATTACTCTTTATCTCAGTTTACATCCTGCTGCATATAATCGTCTAAGTTTTTATGAATTTGGATGATTTTATAATTCGGGGAGGAAATTTCAAAAAATGGTCGGTTGATTTTCAACTTTTTATCCTCTTTTAAAACTTCTCCAAAACCATGCGCCCCGCCTTTTGATTTCCAACCGTGAACTATTACCAATCGCGTTTCCGGATCGTAATAATCTATGGATGTTGTGGCGTTGGTATAGCGGAAATCTTTTATCGACTTATCCAATTGCTCCTGGAGTTTTTGGGCAGCCTCGGTTTCGTCCTTATTGAATAGGTATACAAGTTTCCAATTATCAGATTCCGAGTCGGGAACAAAATCTTTCGTTTCCAGCAATGGCAACACATTGCTATAAATAAGCTGCGCCTGTTTTCCTTCTTCTGTACTTGGGTAATTCAACGACACAAAGTTCAAAGCTTTCTTATAGGCTTCAAAACCTTGTTGGCGACCAAGGGCCGTAGCTTTTAACATCTCAAGTTTTGGCACGATTTCGTTGCCGTTGTACATCATCATATACTCATCGCATTTCTGGATGACTTTTGCGTATTGACCAGCCTCAAAATCATTGTAAAGTTGTTTGTACTTATATTCTGGACTCGATTCGTCTGTTGCCAATTGTGAATTTGGATTTCGGAGAATCTCGGCGTATCGGGTCTCTGAATGGTTGGTTAAAATACTGTTTTTGTATTTTTCAGCCTTCTCTGGAGAGCCCAATTCTTCATAGATTTTATAAAGATTGTATTCAGCCGGGACTATCAGTCGCTCCTCGGGTTGATAGGAGAGCAGTTTTTCCAATCTATTGGCGGCAAGCTCATTTTCCTTGAATTTTTCCTTATAAATCAATCCCAATTGATAGTAGGCAAAGTTTCTGTCCTTGGCTAGGCTGTCAATTACTACTTGGTCTGTCGGGATTTTCGCGATATACACTTCTGGTTTGTAGAGGTCGCTTTCCGCGATAGGAGCTTCGTCTTCTAAAACCTCATCCAAAGATTCCAAAGTAGTTTTTTTGGTAGAAAGTCTCCAATCATCTTCCAATCGGCGATCGCCCCAGATTTTTCGGAACTCCTGTTTTCCATAAGCTACAGTGGAAGTGTTGTAAAAATAGAAGGTACTGCCTTTGTTGGGGCCTGATTGGGTTTTACCTTTTTCATAGAATTCCTTGTTGGCGATCATCTTTTCAAGTTTAATCGCATTGAGAGAATCCTGTAAGGCTTGTGCCTTCAATTTTGAAGTATAGTCTGTAAAGAACGCTAATCTTTCAGCTTCACTCATATTTGTCAACCTCAGAATACTGTCATTTTGAAAGGCTATGTCTTCGTATTTGATTACATCGTCCAGGTTTTCACGTTTCTTTTTAACGCGTCGCCATTGACGGCTGTTTTCAGTAAGGAAGGTTAGAGTACTATCGTAATAAGCGCCCGCATTTTTATATTCAGCAGTATCAAAATTGATTTCTGCCAAGGTCTGATAGTTTACAGATTGGAGCACTTTATCCTGCTTAAAGTTTTTTATGGACTTGTTGTAAAACGCCACTGCGGTTGCAATACTATCGCTGTTGCGGTAATAATCTCCCATCTGATTATAGATACGGTCTAAAAATGGTCTGTTTTCCCGATCTTTTTCCAAGTCTTGAAGCAATTCCAAAAAAGCAGTTCTGTCTCCCTCCTCATAATCAAAGTTTCTTCCTTTTTCGATATATGCGTTTATCAAGTAGGAACGGGAGGTTTTTCGGTTCATGGCGATAACCTCATCAAAAGCGATATTGGCACTGTCTTTTAGTTCCAGGCGGTTATAAAGTTGCCCTTTTATAAAAGTATATCTTCCTTTAAGTTCTTTATCCTTAATGTTTTCTGAGGCTATTTTAATGTAGTCAAGCGCAGGTTGTAGGGAGTCGAGATTGATAAAGGCTTGCGCCATCATTGCCGCTCCTTCTGCAATTTCCTCTTGATTGAGATCAGTTTGGGCAAACATTCTCTTTAGGTTCTCGATAGCGAATTCTTCATTCCTCAAACGGATATTGGTTTTCGCTTTCCAAACCTTGGCCATATTTATATTGTTGCTGGTAGGATAACGATCCAAGATAAAGTTAAAGGCGTCTAAGGCTGGGATAAAACGTCCATCATAATAACGCGCTTTCCCCAATAACAAGTAAGCTTCGTCTATTTGAGGGTTGCGCTCTTGCCCGTTGATGTACATGGAATGTTTCTGGATGGCCTTGGCGGCTTTTTCCTCAGCGCGGTTAAAATCGCCCGACTTTCCGGCTCCCGGTGCTTTTGTTTCTTCCTCAACAATGTCTATTCGCTCCATCGGCAGGATTTCCCAAAAGTTATCCCGATATCCGGCAGCTAACTGTTTTTTGCCATTGGTAAATGCCAAATCGCCGTTATAAAGAGTGTTGTATTCGGTGGCCACCGCATGAACATTGCGATTTAAAAAGAAGTCTTTCTTTCGCGAGCAAGCCGCTAACAACAAAATGCCCAGAAAAAGGATGGTAATTTTATATATGCCTTTCATCAATTCTTTAATTCTAAGTATGTGTGAAAGATGGAATAGCTCCCATCTTTTCCATTGAAATATTTTGAGGTTCGTGAGTCTTTGATTGGGCTATGGATATGCAATCTTTTGATATTCACAATAGCTACTAGTTTTGTTTGATATTCTAACTTAAAAGCTTCTATTTTAGTATGTAGAATCGCTAAAGAGCGGTAAAAATACATTTCTTTTTAATATCTGCTTAGTCAAAGGGTGAAAAAATGCTTTACAATAAGTACTTCAGATTCCTTTTTGGGTAAAATCCTTTGTACTTTTGCATAAAATTTTAAAAAATTATGAGCGACTTTCACACGCTTGTTGTTTCCAAGGTAAAAAAGGAAACACCTAATTCAGTGTCCATATCATTTTCAGTGCCCGAAGAATCCAAGGCAAATTTCGCCTTCAAGGCGGGACAGTACCTAACTATAAAGCACATTAGCAATGGGAAAGAGGTGCGCCGCGCCTATTCCATTTGTTCCTCCCCAAAAAGTGGAGAGTTAAAAGTAGGGGTTAAAAAAGTTGCCGATGGAGCATTTTCGGAATACGCGAATTCAGAATTAAAAGCCGGCGACAAGCTGGAAGTGATGCCACCCACCGGGAAATTTCTTTTAGAGCCCAGTCTAAAGAGTTATGTAGCTTTTGCGGCCGGCAGTGGAATTACACCAGTACTTTCTTTGATAAAATCTACTTTGGAAGAAATGCCCAAAAGCACTTTCTTATTGATTTATGGGAATCAGTCAAGAGATGAGGCAATGTTTTACGACGAGATTGTGCAGCTTCAAGATCAGTATCCCAAACGATTTAATGTTGAATTTATCTTTAGCAGAAAAAAGGAAGGCGATGCTCCTTTTGGAAGAATAGGTCGCTCTCTGGTCAATTTTTACTTGAAAAATAAATACCGTGAAAGCCTCTTTGAATCTTTCTATCTGTGTGGCCCTGAGGGAATGATTGACGATGTTTCCGCTACGCTTAAACAACACGGTATCAATTCAAAACAAATACATCACGAGCTGTTTTCTACCGCCGAAAAAGGACTATTGGTTGAAAAACATGACGGTCACACTACTATTACTGTCATTCTGGACGATGAAGAAGAAATCTTTGAGATGCCCCAAACCAAAAGCATCTTGGAAGCTGCTTTGGATGAGGGTCTCGATCCTCCATATTCTTGTCAAGGTGGTATTTGCAGCACTTGTATAGCACGTTTAAAGGAAGGAAAGGCTGAAATGCGCAAGAACCAAATTCTTACCGAATCGGAAATTGCGGACGGCTTGATTCTTACCTGCCAAGCCCATCCTACCACACCAAAGGTTGTTGTGGATTATGATGATGTTTAATCCCTTCTCCCTAGCCCCATATCCCCCTAGCCCCGCCGTGGTGGGGGGAACTCTTACTCGGACGGAGATATGCTTACAAACTTTTGGTTTTTTAAATTCTAAGAAACCCTCAAAGCTTAAATCCTCATCGAGTTTTGGCCAATGAAATTAAAAACGGAAATTTTTATTAAATCTCTTCTATTCTTTTAAGAATGGTTTCAGGTAAAATGGTTTCCATAGCCACTTCATAGCCGGTTGGATATTTGTTACCGTAAATAGAAGTTGGAATCAAGGGATATTTTGTGCGATCGGTGAGTAATTGGTTGCCCTCCAGTTGATTGAAGGGTGCAAAACCTGCATAGGGATGTGTTACTCCCCAAAGTGTAAGTACAGGCACACCGTAAATAGCTGCCAGATGGCCATTGCCACTATCCATAGAAAGCATTAAATCTAAATTGGAGATCAAGGCCAATTCCTCTTCAAAAGAGAGTTTTCCGGCAACACTCAAAACATTGGCAAAAGGAGTCTCCAACTGTTTCAATTGTTTTATTTCTTTTTTGCCGCCGCCGAAAAGAAAAACTCTGTATTTATCGGTTTCCTCTAGGGCGCGGATAACTTCCGACATCAATTCTAAAGGATACATTTTGCCAGTATGAGCTGCGAAGGGAGCGATGCCAAGCAGTTTTTTGGGCTCCACACCAATCATCGCGGTTAGTTTAGGCGGTAATCGCTTTCGCGGAGGCGGAGTGTGCTGATTTAAGTCTATTGGAAAACCGAGTTTTTCAAAAACATCGGCATAGCGTTGGTGGGTAGATTTGAGATGTTGTATTTCCTTTCCTTTGGCATTTACCAATGCTTTTTTTTCGGCCCTTCCTTTATCGATCGCGACAGTTTTCAAGCCTTTAAATTTCAAATATTTCGTGATAATCTTGGAGCGAATCACATTGTGAAGGTCTGCAGCGGCATCAATGCCCAATAATTTAGCTTCTTTGGCCAATTTAAGTAGGCCCATCCTTTTGTGTCTTCCATAAACATCGGCTTCCAAAAAATCCAGATTGGAAATTTCGTTAAAAAGAGGTTTAAAAAAAGGACGGGAGACCACCGTTATCTTCAAATCCGGATAAGTTTGTGCCAAAACCTGTAGGACAGGAACTGTCATAGCCACATCTCCCATAGCGGAAAGGCGGATTACCAATATGTGAGTGGGTTTAGGCATTTGGAGGCTTTAGTAAACCTACAAGGAGGCCTGAGGCAACACCTTGCAGGCTAAAACCTCACAGGTTTTGAAAACCTGTGAGGTTTAGTATCTTTATTTCTTTCCGCGAAGCACCGGATTCAGCTCTTCGTCGTTGTACATTTTCATCTGCTTATAGACTTTCATATACTTTGAGCCTTGGGCGATATCTTCCAGTAATTGATCAATGGCAGTGCTTAGATCAACGCGTTGTTCCAAAAGGACATTCAGTTTAGTATTACAGGCTTGTAAATGCTCTTGAGAAGCATCTGTACGCTCGGCTTCTTCGTTCATATGATAAACCTTTAGAGCCAAAATGGAAAGTCGGTCAATACCCCAAGCTGGGCTTTCGGTATTGATGGTGGCATTTTTATCTGCCTTTACATCCTTAAACTTTTCGAGGAAATAGCTATCAATGTACTCAACCATATCGGTACGGTCCTGATTGGATGCGTCAATTTTGCGTTTCAACTTTAGGGCCGCTATTGGATCGATATTCGGATCGCGAATGATATCTTCATAATGCCATTGCACTGTGTCGATCCAGCATTTGCGGTACAGCAAGTGCTCGATAAGATGGCTGTCTTTATTGTAGGGATTATTGAAAGGTTGATCCACGGTGTTAATTACGTGGTATTTGTTTATAACCTCTTTGAAGATTTTGTTGGCTTTTTCTGAAAACATTATCTATTGTTTATTGTTATTGTTTATTGTTGCAGGTTGTTTGTCGTTTTTTAGAGGGACTTTTCCAAAATATGCAAGTATTCAAAAGTTTCTGAGGCTTTGTGGTTTCGGTTTTCGGTTTTATCGGCTTTAAACCGCTGATACTTTTCGGTTTTAAGGCTGTATTTTCCGAAACGTTTCATAACCGTTGCCACATCGCTTTGGCTCATTATCCCTTCGTTGTTATAACTCAGGAAAATATATGGAAATTGTGCATTTTCAATCAGTTCTTCAAAACTTTTAAGCACTTCTCCTGTTCTGCACCAATCACTTTTATAATAATCGCGCAGACCAGTTATCCCCTTGGGCACAAAGGTATCATATTTTGAAATAGTATTTAGCAAATGATAATTGGCTCCGTATTGCCGCGCATTGTAAGGAGGATCCAAATACAGGATATCGCCCGCTATTTCCTTGATAAGCTCATTTGCATCTTTTTGGAAAACTATATTTTTCTGATCAGTAATTGTAAATAAATTTTTTTCGTTAGCCGCTGCCGCCATCTTAAGGGGTTTGGCAGCCGATTTTTTTATTTGCTTTAAATACGCGCCATAGACAGAGGCAGTGTTCGCTACTTTATCGGCAGCTTCCAGTAAAGAAGCCAGAAGAAAGAAATATTGATCCTCGGAGATCAGAGAGTTTTCTTTCCAGGTTTTTATTTGAATTCTTATAGTATCAATCTTTTGGCCGTTTTCTGAGGTGAAATAGTTTCTTCCTGATTTTCCTCCTTCAGAATAATTTTCAAAAATAAAACCCTTAACACCTTTCAAAGAATCCAATGCATCCAATAATCCCTGATATTCAAATTCAAACTGATTGCCGATATAATTTCGGTTCAATACATAGCTGTAGTATTCCACGTCATTGGAAATAACTTGTTTTACGTGAGGTTTAAAATTTCTGCCAACGATTCCGGTACCGGCGAAAAGATCGCAGAAAACCATTTCGGAAAGATTGGAGCCGCAGATTTCTGTGACAGTTTTAAAAATAAAAGGGGAAAGTTTGTGCTTGGAGCCTATATAATTCATTCTCTTTTAAATTTTAAAGGCCCAATCCAGATATTCCTTGAGCATTGAAATAGGGTAATAGGAAGTTTCAGAGCAAAATATTGAAATACAAGTAACAAAGTTAGGCCATTCTTCATTGTTCTCTGTAATAAAGATGGGGATAAAGCATTTCAAGGTTGGATCTAGATGAGGTTGAACCTTCGCAAGGTCTCTTTTTACCTATTAGATTGAGCTATTTCATAATGAAAATAGCTGATTTATAGCAATTTTCATATTTCTTGATATCATAGCATATCATCCAATACGAAGCATTTGGGTTCACAAATCGTCAATATTTTACATCGATGTTTTCGTATCTTTAGAGTGCTCAATTTTGAGTTTTAAGATGAATCGTCTGTTGGTGATTTCACTTTCGTCCTCAAGAAAGTTTAACTAAGGATGATGGTCATACGTTCTACCACCACATTTTCTATCCTGTTTTGTATAATTAGGAACAACCAAGCACCATTATACGCTAAAATAACCAAGGGAAAAGACTTAATCCTGGCTAAATTCTTCATTTTCTTATAAAAAGGATATTCCGATTAAAGTTTAAAAAAAGTATTAAGTGCAAACTAATAGTTTGTATATTTATGATAAATTAAACTAAGTGTTTAATAAAATCCGAAAACAAAAACCAATAGTTTGGAAGAAACACAAAAAATAAACCGTTTGCTTAGTTCTCAACCTTCAGGGGTAGTCTATTTGAGCTCGTGGTTAACAGAGAATGGTTTTTCTACCCAATTGCTCAATCGTTATAGGAAAAGCAATTGGTTATACTCCATTGGAACGGGAGCTTGGATGCGAGTGGGCGAAGAACCAACATACGAAGGTGCACTTTATGCATTGCAAAAACAGTCTGGATCCAGTATCCATTTGGGAGGTAAAACTGCGCTATCTTTATTGGGAAAAGCGCATTATTTAGAATTATCTACACAACAAATCACATTGTTCGGGGGGGCCAAAGAAAAGCTTCCAGCCTGGTTCATTAACTTCGATTGGGGAGTAAAAGTGAATTATTTTAGCTCTTCTTTTATGCCTGAAAGAGTAGGACTACAGGCTTTGGAGCGAGGACATTATAGTTTGCAAATATCAAATCCTGTAAGAGCCTTAATGGAATGTCTGTATCTGGCCCCAAAAAAACAAGACCTTGTAGAGTGTTATGAAATAATGCAAGGGCTTAATAACTTAAGGCCAAATCAGGTACAAGACTTTTTGGAGCAATGCAACTCTATAAAAGTGAATCGCCTTTTTCTATATATGGCCGAAAAATCAAATCACAGTTGGTTTAATTATATAGATGCAGGAAAAATAAATATAGGAAAGGGGAAGCGGTCTTTAGTTAAGGATGGTATTTATATAGCCAAATACGGAATAACTGTTCCCAAAGAATTAGCAGAATATGAATAGTTATAAAGATCAAGTTGCTTTATTGTTGCAAGTGTTGCCAGAGGTGGGGAAGGAAAAATGCTTTGCTCTTCACGGAGGCACGGCAATTAACCTCTTTATAAGGAATATGCCTAGACTGTCCGTCGATATTGATTTAACATATATTCCAATAGAAGATAGGGAGACCTCTCTTCAAAAAATGGTTGGGGCTTTGGTCCGTATTAAAGTAAATCTTGAGAAGGTCTTGCCCAAGGCAAAAATTACGGTATATGAAAGGATTTTGAAACTACAGATTACAACAGCCAAGGCGCAGATAAAATTGGAAGTAAGTCAAATAAATAGAGGGTTATTGGATGGATTTGTCGAATTGAAATTATGCAAGAAAGCGCAAGAAGAGTTTGATGCGTTTTGTGTAATGCCAGTAGTGTCAATGGCACAATTATATGGCGGAAAAATTTGTGCGGCTCTTGGCCGTCAACACCCGAGAGACCTGTTTGATGTTAAATACCTATTGGAAAATGAAGGGTTTACAGAGGATATTAAAAAGGGCTTTTTGTTACTTCTGTTGAGTAGCAATAGACCTCTTAATGAAATGTTGCAGCCCCACTTAATTGATCAAAAAGCTACAATGGCCAATCTGTTTCAAGGTATGACCTCTGAGCCTTTTAGCTATGGGGATTTTGAGAGGAATAGGATAAGATTAATTGAGACCATACATCAAAGTTTAACAGCGAAGGACAAGAGCTTTTTGTTAAGCTTTAGCAATTTGACTCCTGACTGGCGTATATACGATTTTGAAAGATTTCCGGCTGTCCAATGGAAATTACAGAATCTCACGAAACTGAAGACAAGCGATTTGGGAAAGTTTAATGCACTTAACACCGCCTTAAAGAACCTATTAAGCTGACAATTAATTTTCGCTTTCAACTTTAAATTTCATCAAGACCGAAGTTTCTCCGGTGCGTGAACCAGACTCCTCTGGATAGGCGTCCTGACCTCCTACACGATAGTTTGGATGGTTTACATGCTGTGCCACCTGATTCACATACATGTGCGGTGGACAGCAAATCATCTTGGTATAATCAAGTTTCGCGACCACATTGCGAATAGACAAAAACAAGCCTTCAGCGTCCTTTTCGGTGCTGACATTCATTTTCCAGTTGGCTACAATCAGTTTCTTTGGTTTCATCATATTGTATAGTATAGCACAGTCTTGATTATCACAGCCTTGTATCGCTATTTCATTAGTAAGTTCATTCACTAGCAAGAACGGTTCTTGCTGATGGGTTCTTGCTGATGGATAAAAATAAAAAACATGTCGTTGCATGTTTTTTTAAGTAGAGGCAAGAGCGTGTTATTAAGGAGTCATTCCCCCGCCGAAACTACCTCCCTTTCCTCCTTCTTCACTTCCTCCACCAATTCCTCCCGTTCCGCCACCAATTCCTCCTCCTGTTCCGCCTGTTGGACACGTTCGAGTAAAGATTCCTGCGTCATTCACGCATACAGGAGCAAGCGGTGCAGCACTTGGATTAGCAAGGTCTTTCACCATGATGGTTCCATTGACTTGGAGCACTGGAGTAGAACTCGATGGTTGGGAAAACCCTCCCCCACCTTCCTGTTGAAATTGGGTAAATCCAGCATACAGCTTCTTTACTGATGCGTCTCGATGCACAGCAATAAAGTCAAAAATTGAGCTTCCCATCAG
>Ga0209075_1002191_pt1 | contig 17469 bp, 17 predicted proteins | sample Stecom2011_FD_187523 | JGI IMG/M metagenome (GOLD analysis project Ga0209075, IMG submission 187523) | Agricultural soil microbial communities from Utah to study Nitrogen management - Steer compost 2011 (SPAdes) (version 2) | ecosystem: Environmental > Terrestrial > Soil > Agricultural land...
GGATATCGTTGAAAGCCTTGTTAATGATGCCGTGGCTAAGGGTGCCACGCTTATCGCCGGCGGTAAACGCCACGCTATGGCTGGCAACTATTATCCACCCACCATCTTGACGGACGTTACGCCAGCTATGGCGATTTATCATGAAGAGATATTTGGTCCGGTGATGGTGATTTATAAGGTGAGCAGTGAAAACGAAGCAATTCAATTAGCTAACGCTTTGGATTTAGGCCTGCACTCCTCGGTGATTACGCGTAATGGCAAAACAGGCCAGCGCATAGCAGATCAGCTAGAAGTGGGTGCCACCTGCATTAATGACTTTGGCATGTGCTATATGAATCAAAACCTGCCTTTTGGCGGGGTTAAATATTCAGGCTTTGGCCGTATGTGTGGCCGTGATGGTTTGCGCGCGTATACCAATCAAAAAGCGGTGCTTGCCGATCGTTTTCCGCTAGAAATACCACCGGTGTTGTTTCCGGTACAAAAAAATGATTACGAGAAAACCAAACACACGGTGCGCATGCTTTTTGCCAGCAATTGGAAGAACAAAGCTTGCAGCGTAATCGCGCTGATCAAGCTATCACTAACGAAAAAATAAAAAACGACCTGGAGACTATGACCATGACTTTACCGATTATTATAAGCTTAATTGCTATTTATATTGGCAGCACGCTGGTGGGCATTTGGTTTGAATGGGCTGCCCATTCAGACAAATATAAGCAATACCGTATTCGCACACCCGAGGTGAATCGAATTACCATTAAAGATCGGCTGTTGCTTAGCCCTTTTAGTACCTTTTGCTCGCTAGCCTTTATAGCGACCTTATTGTACTTTTTTGGTGACCGCTGGGTGCATCATGAAGGCGCAACGGTATTAACTATTTTTGGTGAAACCCTTGGCGTGTTACTGGTGTACGACTTCTTTTACTATTGGGCACATCGCACTATGCATATCCCTGCGATCATGAAAAGAATCCATGCGGTACATCATAAAGCGCGCTTTCCTACTACGGTCGATAGCTTGTTTGTAAACCCTATTGAAAACATTATCGGTTTAGGTGCATTGTTTCTCGCCTTAGCGATATTTAGCCCAGTGAGTGTTACATCCTTCTTGCTGATCATCTTTGTGCATACTTTTACCAATATTATGGTGCATTCGAATATGGTTTTACCACATCCCGCGTTTAAGTTGCTGAACTTCTGGGCGATACAGCATGATGTGCACCACGGTGTTAACTTAAGGCAGAACTATTGCAATATCTTCCCTTATTGGGACATGTTATTTGGCACACACAGAAAGGAAGTAGCAGGCAATGAGTAATACACCAAGAAATATTCTAGTCACCGGCGGTTGCGGATTTATTGGTCGCAACATCGTCAACGGTTTTGCTGACGCTGGCCATAAAGTGACCGTGGTTGATCTGCGGTGTACCGCTTTTCGTGAGGATGTGACCTTTATTGATTTGAATATCACCGACAAAAAACGCCTTATAGAAGTCACTCAAGGTGTCGATAGCATCATTCATAACGCCTCGATTGTGCACACTAAAAACAATAAGCAAGATGCCGTTTGGAAGGTAAACCATGGCGGCACACTGAACGTGATTGAGGCGTGTAAAATCAATGCTATTGGTCGTTTGGTGTATATCAGCTCGGCCAGTGCTGTGTATGAAGGTAAAGACATTAAAAATGGCGATGAAAGCTTGCCCTACTCCAGTATCTCACAAGCACCTTATGCCGACAGTAAAATTGAAGCTGAAAAAGCCGTGCTGGCTTTTCATGGCCAATCATCAACACAGGTATGCGCGTTAAGGCCGCACGTGGTTTTTGGCCCAGAAGACAATCGCTTTATTCCAACCATTTTAGAAAAAGCGGCGGCAGGTAAACTGAAACGTGAAATAGGTAAGCGCGATAAATTATCCGACTTTACTTATATCACCAATTTTATCGATGCCATTATTGCTGCTGAAAGTGCCTTGGTAAAAGGATCGCCGGTGTCTGGGCAAGCCTATTTTATTACCAACGGCGAGCCAAAACCTTTCTTTGAGTTTGTTGAAGAGGTATTGGTCGAGCTAGGTTACCCGACAATTCAAGGACGCGTGCCCTATTGGCTGGCTTATTCGGCGGCGGCGGTGATGGAGTTTTTTGATACGATTCGCGGTGGCGATATAAACCCAGAAAAAGGCGTTTCTCGTTTTGCCATACGCTATATGGTAACGGACCACTATTATAGTGTTGAAAAAGCTTTTAGCGATTTTGGCTGGAAACCAAAGATTAGCTTGAAAGAAGGCATCAAATTAACCGTAGCCGATTTGCGAAAGAAAGGTATGCGCCCTGTTTAATGCATTAGAAGCGCATCGTATAGGCATAAAAAAACCGGACATTAAGTCCGGTTTTTTGTGTTTGGTGGAGCTATGCGGGATCGAACCGCAGACCTCAACACTGCCAGTGTTGCGCTCTCCCAGCTGAGCTATAGCCCCGTAAAGGTGCGCGTATAATAGGGACAGCGCACTTCTATGTCAAGCTTTACTAGCCATAAAGCTGGCAAACTCTTTTTCTAGCACTTTGGTTTGCTTTTTCGATACGCCGCCTAACACCTCAACCGCATGGCGCAGGCGACTGCGAGAAATATCCGGGCCTAAAATCAGTAAGGATTCCATAATGGATATGGTCGATGTGGTGCCTGCAATAGCAACGAAAAGTGGTGCTAAGAAATGCTTTATTTTTACATCAACAAAGCCTGCCAATGCTTTTAGCTCGGCAAATAAATGATCCTTTTCCCATTCGCGCGTGTTTTCTAGCAGCCACTGCGATAGCTGTAAGATGCGCACCTGCTCAGCGATACTTAAGCTGCTGCCCTGGCTAAAATCTTCTTCTTTGATGCTAAGCATGCCTGAGAATAAGAAGCTCGCCGCAGGTGCAAGATCACTAAAAGTTTCAATGCGCTGCTGAAAATGTGGCAATATTTCAAGCAGCTTGTCGCGGCTATAAGCCCAGTCACGTAGGCGATCAGCGAGTTGTTCAAGGCTTAAGTCTTCACGTAACCAACGGCCATTCAGCCAGCTAAGTTTTTCAACATCAAAAATTGGCCCGCCTAAGGAGACGCGCTGTATATCAAAGTTTTCCAGCATTTGCGCCAAGGTGAATTTTTCGCTTTCGTCCGGCATCGACCAGCCCATGCGGCCTAAATAGTTAATCACCGCCTCTGGCATATAGCCCATGTGCTTATAATAATTAATACTGGTTGGGTTTTTGCGTTTACTCAGTTTACTTTTGTCCGGGTTACGCAATAAAGGTAAATGGCAAAGTACGGGCATTTCCCAGCCGAAATATTGATAGAGCAATAGATGCTTCGGCGCGGAGTTGATCCACTCTTCACCGCGTAATACGTGAGTGATTTTCATTAAATGGTCATCCACCACATTGGCTAAATGGTAGGTGGGCATGCCATCGGATTTCAAGAGGATTTGTGCGTCTACTTGTGCCCAATCCAAAACGATTTCGCCGCGTAATAAATCGTGAATAACGCATTGGCCAATTTCCGGTACTTGCATACGAATAACATACGGTGCGCCTGCTGCTTTGCGGCGAGCGACTTCGTCTTCAGGCAGTGCTAAATCGCTGGGCTTAAATGCAGTATGCAGCCCCTGCTCTTTACGTAGTTCACGTAATTCGTTGAGCTCTTCGGTTGTGCGGTAACAGTGGAAAGCATGGCCTTTATCGACCAGCTCTTGGCAGTATTTTTGATAAATATCGCCACGCTCACTTTGTCTATAGGGGCCGTAATCACCGCCAATATCAGGGCCTTCATCCCAGTTCAAGCCTAACCAGCGTAGGGAGTCATAAATAGCTTGTTCGGATTCGCGGCTGCTGCGCTGTTGGTCGGTATCTTCTATACGTAAGATAAACTTGCCTTGATGTTGGCGTGCAAAACAGAGGTTAAATAGTGCGATATACGCTGTACCAACGTGGGGGTCTCCGGTTGGTGAGGGAGCAATACGTGTACGGACTTCGGTCATAATTCTTCCAAAATAAAATGAATGGTATACGTTAAGCGCTTAGCTGAAGGATGACTTTATTCTTTGCTGAGCTGTTTTGCGATGTGGCGTTTCCAGCCTTCGATATCGGTATCATCGGATTCGAATATCATTAAGCCGACAAGATAACCTTGGCCACTTTCCGCCTCTTTAATCCATTTAACCTGTGCGACAAGGAATAAACGTTCCGCAGGCTCGGCGATTTCTACGCAGAGTTGATAGATAGCACCTAAGGGTAAAGACTCATCAATATAGGCCTGAATGCCATTGGCTGATATATCAATACTATTGCAAATCAAAAGCTTATCGGTGCTTTCTCTACCGTTTTCTGAGTAACTGCTTTGCACCTCAATAAAAATGGTTTCAGCCTGCTCAATACGTACTTCTTGTCGGTGGTTGTTTTCCATGGTTTAAACCCTATTCTGAAACTCGCATATCGGCAACGATTTTCGCTAAGCGATCGGCAAATTTCTTGTCGGTTTCTAGTTGTTTGATATCACCGTTTAGCAACATAGCAACAAGATCGTCACGATGGGCTTCCATCGCGGTAATGCCATTGTCGTCAACAAAAACAAAGCGCCCTGTCGCATTAAACTTCACCGCTAGTTTAACACGCTTATAGCTCGCATCCGCTTCTTTAATCTCCAGCCATGAACCTAAGGCTAAAGAGTCAAAGGATAAGCGTGCTTGGCGCTTTAAATCACTGGTTAACTGCTCGTGCTTTGCTTTACGCTCGGCAGCCGCTTTGCGCTTAGCGATGGCTTCTGCTTCAGCTTTTGCTTTTTCTGCGGCGCTTCTGCGTGCTTGTTCGGCAGCAGCATCTAAACGGGCTTGGCGTAAAGTCTCTAAACTATCTGCGCGTTGTTTAAAGCGCTGCTCAAACCCATCCAGCAAGCTATCGAGTTTGCTGTGTAAACAGCGCGTTAAACCGCCATACATGGATAATGGCTGTAAATGCTTTGCCGATAATAAATAGGCAAAATCATCATAACTGCTTACCAAGCTACACTGACCGACGAAATTACTGAAAATGAGTTGATTATACTGCTCAAGCTTCACCAGTAACTTGCAACGAACAGGTTCTCCTTGCTCATTGCGCAGTAAAAACCACTGATTTTCCTTAAATTGTTTGCTGTTAGTGACTAACTGTTGGCTAACATGCTTTTCAACATTGCTTAGGTGTTCGGGTAAGGCGATAGCTTGCGCAAATGTAGTACCTTCGAGTGTTTTACCTGAAGACAGTTGTGAGATATCAAATGCAATATTATTTAATAAATCATCGGTTTTTTCGCTACGTGTCAAATTGCTATCAATAAAGCTTTGCAGCAGGCCTGGCAGCTGTTTATGTTGCTCGCTAAGGCCGGTTTCCGTTGCGTACATGTCGATCAAGTGTTTTAGCAATTGTTGTATTTCTTTCCAGGGCTCTGCATCTAAGCCTTTTGCGACTAACAATAGGTGAAGCTCATTCAGCATCGGCCCCTGTAGAAATTGGATGATATTGTTTGGTAAGGGGCATGTTTTCGTGATTTGATTGATAAATTTTATGGCTGCTAATTGCGAGACGCGGTTTTTTATTTTCCCTGTTTCAGCATCAATCATGCGCTTTGAAAATCGATCAAGAAATTGCTGCTGTTCGCTAAATCGTTGGCGGGTTTGTTTCTCTAAAGCACTAATCGCCTTTACATCATCAAGCGCAATGGCCTCAATTTGCTCTATGGTTTCGCTATAAATAGCAGAAAACGTATCTGAATGCTGACCGAAGCCAGGCTGCCAACCCAGCATAGCTAAGTAAAGAAAGTCGGTTAAGTTTTTTAAGGGGTGCGGTTTTATCCAGAAATCCGGTTCTGCCAGCGTTTGTAAAAATACACGCTGGCGTAAGCTTTGTTGCAATTCTAGCAGCGCTGCGTCTAGCTGCATGGCGCGTGTATAGGGCAATAAGGTATCGTAACAAAACTGTATATAAGCCAAGCTTGCTAAAGATATATCAGGAATATATTGCTTAATCGTTTGCTGGAGATGGCTACTGGATTGCTCTTGCCAATCAATTGATAGCTCACCACTGGCGAATGCTTGGGCTACAACCAAGCATTGTTGAGCTTCAATATTGCCCAAGCTAGTAGAAAGCTCAGCTTCTACATCAATAAAGCATGTTGTTAATAGCGTTTGTAGTGCTTTACTGTCGCCTGATAAGATTTGTGTCTTTGTTATATTCACCCAGCAACCTTAGATAGTGTTTAACATTATTAGTGTTCAATCGCTAGAACGGGTAATCATAATCCATAACCAAGGGAGCATGGTCAGAAAACTTCTGCTCCTTGTAAATTTCTGCTTGCAAGGCTTTGCCTCTGAGCTGCTCAGTAACAATTTGATAGTCTAAACGCCAGCCTACATCATTAGCATACGCTTGCCCACGGTTAGACCACCAGGTATATAAGGGTTCATCGGGATGTAACTCACGAAAACTATCAATAAAACCGTGCTTATTCAGCAAATCATCCATCCACTGCCTTTCTTCAGGCAGAAAGCCAGAGTTTTTTCGATTGCCGCGCCAGTTTTTTAAGTCGATTTCTTTATGGCAAATATTCCAGTCGGCACAAATAATGACAGGCTTTTCCTGCTTGGCAAGATCCAACATATACGGCAATAACCAATCCATCATTTCATATTTGAGCTGCTGGCGCGCGTCACCAGAAGACCCTGAAGGCATATATAAAGAAATGGCAATAAGATTGTCAAACTCTGCCTGCACCCAACGCCCTTCTGTATCGACAAGCTCAAAACCAACTTCTGTTATGACGCTCAGTGGTTTTTTACGACTATAGAGCGCAGTGCCACTATAGCCTTTTTTCTCCGCGTCACTGTAAAAGCAGTGGTAGCCTTCAGGGTGAAAAGCCGGTTTGCTTAGCTGCGCCTCTTGCGCTTTGGTTTCTTGAATACAGACAATATCGGCATCTTTTTCAGCCAACCAATCGAAAAACCCTTTACTTTCGGCTGAGCGAATACCGTTCGTATTGCAAGTAATAATGCGCATAATAGTCCCATAGCAAAAGGGCTTGATAATACCTATAGAAAAGCAATTTGCCCAGCACACATGCTATATTGACTAGCCTAGCTTGATGATATTTCGTTAAACTGACTATGCTTTTACTCTGCTTGCTGAAGGAATGCTTTCATTGAACGTAGACACTGACACACACAGCGCACATATCTTGGTTTTTGATTCCGGTTTAGGCGGTACCACCATCTTAACGGCGCTGAAAAAACAACTTCCGCAGTGCAGTTTTAGTTATGCAATGGATAATGCGGTGTTTCCTTATGGCGGCCAAACCGACGCTTTTTTATTGCAGCGTTGTGGCCCGCTATTTGCCAAGTTAATCGCGCATGAACAGCCCGATATTATCGTCATTGCCTGCAATACAGCTAGCACCTTGTTTCTTGCATATTTGCGCCAGCAATACCCGGATGTAGCTTTTATCGGTGTTGTACCGGCAATAAAGCCCGCAGCTTTGCTCAGTACGACAGGTGTGATCGCCCTATTAGCAACCCCTGCGACCATTCAGCGTCAATATATTGACTTATTGAGCGATCAGCATGCGAAAGACTGCCAGCTAATCCGTTTTAGCCATCCAGATTTAGCCATATTAGCGGAGCAGAAAATGCGAGGCCAAGCCCCTGCACAGTTACAATACGATAGGATTTTCAGTGCGTTTAAACGTCATCCTAAAGCCGCGGCTATTGATACGTTTATATTGGGTTGTACGCACTATCCCGCAATTGCTGATGAACTAGCACTAGCCTGGGGGAAAAAAGTACAGTGGGTAGATTCAGCGGACGCTATCGCGAAGCGCGCGACAAGTTTGCTGCAAGCTATGACAAGCCCTAAAAAGGCAAAGGAAGCACATTTATTGCTAACTACAGATGCACAGCAGGAAGAAATTGAGCGCAGCCTAAGGCGATTTCAGTTTAAAAGCTGCCAAATGCTAGAAATATGATGCACTTCAAGGCTATTTATGGCATCTTTTCTTTATATATAAATAATAAGCTGAAAAACAAACTGTATGGGCACTATAAGTTCTAATGCGCTAGCGCGCCCCCCGAATGATTTATCCATTCTTGTTGTTGATGATGCACGTTTTAGCGCAGCCGTTATTATCCGCGCTTTAAAAAAAGCCGGTTATAATAATACTGTACATGTCGAAAGCGCTATGGATGCGCTGCAAACTGTTGATCAGCGCATAGTTAATATCATCATTGCTGATTGGATGATGCCAGAGATGGACGGCCTGCAGTTGACCCAACGTATACGCCAATTAGACGAGGCTGAAAACCGCTACACTTATATTATTATGCTAACCGCGCGTGATGGCATAGAGGCCATGAAGCAAGCGTTTGATGAAGGCGTTGATGACTTTATCAATAAGTCTGCCATGCAACAGCAGTTGCTACCGCGCATATTTGCAGCAGAACGTTTGGTTAATAATCAAAATCGTTTACTGCGCGACACACAAGAGTTATTGCACGCTAATCAGCAGCTGCAGAAAGCCAATAAAACCTTAAAAGATTTAAGTACCTTAGATGCATTAACCGGCTTAGGTAATACGGTTTACAATCAAAATAAAGTACGCGATAACTTGCGTCACGTGGAATCACGAGGCGGCGCGATATGTTATGTTTTACTCCACATTAGCGGACTTAGCGGGCAAGAGGCTAATTACCCGCCGCGCGTTGTTAATGAGCTAATTGTTGGTGTTAGTCGCCGTTTAAAAGGGTTAGTTAGGCCTTTAGATGATATCTCGCGCATAAAGAAATTTACATTTGCCATTGTTACCCATCAAGCCGATCTCAGCCTTTGTGTAGGCGCAAGCTTTAAGCGCATTGTTGATGCGATCAATCACCGCGCCTTTCAAACCGCAGCGGGTTTTAAAGAAATTACTGTAGAAATGAGTATTGCCGCGGCCGACCAAAAAAATGGCTTGCCTAACGCTACGCAGTTAATTGAATTGGCCGACCAAGCCCTTGAAGAATCTATTCGCGTGCAACGCATACACCATATCCACTATCGCGCTTCCAACTGATGATAGTGGCAATAAAGAACATGTATTAACTGTAGGAAATATAAGAACCATATGAGTACAATTAAAACAGCACTTGATAGCACATTTGCACAGCTCACCTCAGAAGCATCGCCTTGGGCGGTAAGCACCACAAGCTTTGATGGCATAGAATACAAGTATTATCCTAAAGCGCCTCAAAATCTTATTGAATTGCTCGATGAAGGGCGCAAACACGGTGACAACGAATTTGTTGCTTATGACGAAGACCGTTTAAGCTTTAATCAGTTTTTCGAACAAGTGGACGCTTTAGCTTGGCAGTTACAAAACACTTTACAGATTAAGCCAGGCGATCGCGTTGCTATTGCCATGCGCAACTACCCTGAATGGATGGTGGCGTTTGCAGCTATTGCTAACGTCGGTGCGGTAATCGTACCGTTAAATAGCTGGGGCAGAAAAGCCGAAATCACTTATGGTCTAAAAGACAGTCAAGCATCAGCGGCGATATTTGATCAGCAGCGTTTTGATTATATTGCTGATGATTTAGCAACGCTTTCTATCCAAGCCATTGTTGCTCGTGCTGAAAAAGAATTGCCGAGTGCAGTGCATCGCTTTGAACAGTTAACGCGTGAGGCGAAAGGCAAAAAAGCCGATAGCGTGACTATCGACAGTGAATCCTTGGCGATGATTATGTACACCGCGGGCACAACGGGTGAGCCTAAAGGCGCGATGGCTAGCCATCGTAATATTTGTCAGGCGATCTACAATTTCGAGTTGGCAGCAATTGCCGCTGCGATGTGTAATGGTGAAGCGATTACAAAAATGCTTGAGCGCGGCTTCCCTTCTAAAACCTTATTGGCCATTCCCTTGTTCCATATCAGTGGCTGTTACAGTGTATTTTTACTGTCACTACGTGGTGGGCGTGGCATTTATATAATGCATAAATGGAATACGAAAAAAGCGTTAGAAACCATTGAGAAAGAACGCATCACCACGGTTTATGCTGTACCTAGCATGCTGATGGATCTCTTAGATGCCGAGCAATGGGATGATTACGATACGAAAAGCTTGTTTGCCTTTGGTGCGGGCGGTTCAGCGCAACCTCCGCATTTGGCCGAGCAAATTCTAAAACAAATACCCAATAGCTTGCCAGGTACAGGTTATGGCATGACAGAAACCAGCGCCACCGGCTTTGCATCGACAGGCGCTGCTTACACCTACAAACCCAAAAGCTGCGGTGTGGCAACGCCGATTATTGACGTGCGCATTGTCGATGATCAAGGCCAAACGGTAAAACCTGGGGAAGCGGGCGAGATTTGGCTGAAATCACCCGGTGTGGTACAAGGCTATTGGAATAAGCCAGAAGTAACAGCCAGTACTTTTGTTGATGGATGGGCCTTAACCGGCGATATCGGCTATCTCGATGATGAAGGTTTTTTGTATATTACGGATCGTATCAAAGATGTGGTTATTCGTGGTGGCGAAAACATCACCTCGATAGAGGTAGAAACTACGGCCCTAAACCACCCTGCTATTCAAGAAGCGGCTGTATTCGGGCTGCCAGATGACAAGCTCGGTGAAGAGCTCGCCATTGCTGTTGTATTAAAGCCAGGTAAGCAAGTGAGTGCTGAAGAGCTACAGGCCCATATCGGCGAACAGTTGGCACAGTTTAAAATACCCAGCAAAGTGTTTTTTGAGCAAGAGCTGCCACGCAATGCGACCTTTAAAGTCTTGAAACAAGACTTGAAAAACAAGTACAGCTAAGCCAATAAAGCCACGGTATTACCGTGGCTTATCATTTTGACTAAGATAATCTTCCACGCTAGTACCGGCCTGCGCGCCAGCTTTTGGCAGTTTAAACGTGCCACTAGCGCGCACTAATAAGTCACCATTCTCGCGTTTTATCAAGCCCTGAACAAAGCCCATGGTGTTGGTGATTTTTAAAGCCTCTACCTCGGCAAAAATCCAATCGCCAATTAGTGCCTTAGACATAAAATCAAAGCTGAGTGAAATGGTTGGTGTACCCGAGAATACGCCAATTTTATGGCAAATACCTGCACTTAAAGAAAAGTCCATTAAACTCATTAAAGCACCACCATGGCACATTCTCATAGGGTTGCTGTGCTTTTCGGCAACTTGAAAGCCACAGCGTATTTCAGTTTCGGTCATGCGATAAACCATGGGAGAAATTGCATCATTAAAGGTGCCATCGATAGGAAATAAGGTGAAACCTTCAGGAATTGTTATATCCGACATAAAAAACTCTCAATAATAAAAGACTAAGGCTTGTCCATAGGAAGAACACGCGTTCTTATAATGAAACTGGCTAATAATAGCAATAAGGTACCACTGATAGCAGCACTTAGGATAAAGACTGGCCATGACAAAGTGCTTAGGTACTGCCCAGTAAGCCGTGGCGCGCTAAAAAACAGAACTGCCCAAAATGCACCCAAAACGGCTGCAGTGGACAGTTTTTTCATGATCGGATACAAAGAATGGCAGAGCATGCTTGCCAGCAGGGTCCAACAGAAAATGCGCGGCCAAATAATAGCGTCATCACCTGTATAAGGTTGTAGCCACAGCATGCGTAAAAAGACTGCATCTACGACCCAGCCTAAAACGGATAGTTGGACTAGCAAACGCCATTCATAGGGCTTTAATATGCGTAGATGTATGCCTACAATAAGCGCTGTTATTGTTAACGCTAGGGCTTGATTAAGTAATAAACAGGCTGTAATGCCGATTGTAGCCAGAAGGAAATTGCTTATTAATGCCACTTTGTTTTTCATGCAACCGTTAACTCATCACTGTTTTACGTGCTTATCATAACAGGTGAAGGCTATGAAATATAAAACAATTCAGAATGTGCAAACACTTAGAGAAACTGAAGCGTTCTTAGAGGCAAGTATCGATTTGCTTGCTCAAGCCCGGCGTGAAGTGCGCATCCGCTCAGCGCTACTTAGTGGTGCAGTGTTTGATAGCGTGGAATTTAATCAAGCGCTGTCAGATTTTGTAAGAAGCTCGCGTGATGCCAATGTGAGAATTTTAGTCGACTACCCGAATGTATTGTTGCAGAGAGATCATCGAACGGTTGCCTTAATGCGCCGCCTGAGCGATAAAATTCACTTTCATCATTTTTATGGTGAGGCAGATGAGCAACGTGACAGTGCATTGCTTACTGATCAGCAAGGCCTGCTGATTATGCCCGCAGATGCCGAAGCCGCCGGTTTTTTCTCTTTAAGCGACAAAATTCAAACGGCTGATTTAGTTGAAAAGTTTGATTATGACTGGCGTTTATCACCGATAGCCAGTCAGCTACGTCAGTTATCGATTTAGGCTAGCTGTACTGAAGTAATGTGGGCTTCTTTAGCGTTAGCTACCGTCCAATGAATATCTAACTGATAAAAACACATCGCATAGCTTTCTTTATCGCCATGTTTATTGTTTTTATAGGCAGGCCTGGGATCGTAAGCAATTAAATCGCTTATCCAGCGTTTATAATCCTCGGCTTTCTCGGTGATTAATTGCTGCAACTGATGCGTTGCGCTATCCAGCCAAATAACACGCACCGTTTTTTCAGGCTTTTCACTGGCCAGTAGATTGTGCGCCTGCGTAATAATATCGGCATAAGGCAGGTAAGGTTTGATATCAATAATAGGCGTACCGTCTAAGACATCCAAACCACGCACGTGCAATATGAGTTTATCGCCCTGCTGCTCTATATGCTCAAGCTTTACCACGGATTGCCCAATCGCATTAGGTCTAAAGCTTGAACGGGTGGCAAAAACCCCCATTTTTTCATTACCCCCTAAGCGTGGCGGCCTAACTTGCAGTTGTGGTTTATGGTTTAGGTGCTGGTGAAAGATAAACGTTAGCCAAATATGGCTGACAAGCTCTAAGCCTTTTACCGCGATAGCCTGATTGTAAGGGGGAAGTAATTCGATTTGAGCTGGAATGTCCAGTAAGCCGGCTTGGCGAGGGATAGCGAATTTTTGCTGAAACGGCGTATGCGCAATAGCAAGCGGCTCTACGTTAAAGCTACTGTGCATTGCTCATCGCTGTTGTTGCGTTTGCTGTTAGGTGTTTATTCAAGAAAATAAAACCAAACGGTAGTAATGCGCAAAATAATGCAAATAAAAACAAAGCTAGCGACCATTTAGCTTTATGAGCCACTAGCAATGAAAATGCCAAATAGACTAAAAATAATACACCATGTGCCATGCCTACAACGGATACGACTTCAGGCATGCCCCATAGATATTTTAAAGGCATGGCGACAAACAAAAGTAATAAAAGCGATAAGCCCTCTAACAGGCTGATCTTTATAAACAATGGGATCATAAATTAAGGCACGCTATTTGGTATAACAATACCGATAGTATTGTCTTCGTAGCTGATGATATAGGTTTTGATATCGCACTGTGCACAGTCATTAGCGGCCTTGCCTGTACGTAAATCGAAGGCCCAACCATGTTTGCTGCATTGAATGGTGGTGTTTTGAATGGCTGCGCCGAATAAAGGCCAGTGCTTATGAGGGCAACTGGCCTGTATGGCATAACGCTTTCCTTGCTCTTGGATAAGTAGTATTTCTTTACGGTTAACAACAAACACTTGTCGATAACCGTCATAAAGATTAATTAACTTATCCAGAGCAAAGTACTGCATGACTTACTCGTCGGAGGCTAAATACATCCAAGTTTGTAATACAGAATCCGGTGTTAAAGAAACTGTATTGATGCCCTCTTCCATCAACCACTTCGCAAGCTCTGGGTGATCTGATGGGCCTTGGCCACAAATACCGACATATTTATTCGCTTTTACACAAGCCTGAATGGCCATGCTTAATAACTTCTTAACGGCCTCATTGCGCTCATCGAATAAGTGCGCCACTAAACCGGAGTCACGATCCAAACCTAAAGTTAATTGGGTTAAGTCGTTGGAGCCGATAGAGAAGCCATCAAAGTACTCGAGGAACTGCTCAGCTAATAAGGCGTTCGATGGGATTTCACACATCATGATAATGCGTAAACCGTTTTCGCCACGCTTTAAGCCGTTAGCCGCTAACAAATCGATTACTTGGTGCGCTTCGCCAACTGTACGGCAGAAAGGTACCATGATTTCGATATTGGTTAAGCTCATTTCATCGCGAACGTATTTCAAGGCTTCACATTCCATACGGAAGCAAGCTTGGAAATCGTCAGAGATGTAACGTGATGCACCACGGAAACCAATCATTGGGTTCTCTTCTTGTGGCTCATACAAGCTACCACCGATAAGGTGCGCATATTCGTTTGATTTAAAATCGGACAAACGAACAATTACTTTTTTACCGTGGAAAGCAGAAGCAATAGTTGATACGCCTTCAGCGATTTTGCTCTTATAGAAGCTAATCGGATCTGGGTAGCCAGCAATGCGACGTTGAATCGTTTTTTGTAACTCTAAAGGCAAAGTGTCAAAGTTCAGCAATGCTTTAGGGTGAATGCCGATCATGCGGTTAATGATAAATTCTAAACGGGCTAAACCCACACCTTCGTTAGGTAAAGACTGGAAAGAAAACGCACGATCCGGGTTGCCTACGTTCATCATGATTTTGAAAGGCAGATCCGGCATATTTTTTAGATCGCTGGTGCTTATATCAAAATCTAATAAACCTTTATAAACAAAACCGGTATCACCTTCGGCGCAGGATACAGTAACGCTATCGGCATCAGCCAAAGCGGAGGTAGCATCACCACAACCAACAACAGCAGGGATACCTAATTCACGCGCAATGATCGCTGCGTGACAGGTACGCCCACCACGGTTAGTGACGATAGCAGCGGCTTTCTTCATGACGGGTTCCCAGTCGGGGTCTGTCATATCAGAAACCAATACATCGCCTTCTTGCACTAGGTGCATTTCTTCGATGCCACGAATAATACGTACTGGGCCACGGCCAATACGATGACCGATTGAGCGGCCTTCACACAGCATTTCACTGTGCTCATTAAGCAAATAACGCTCGATGGTTGTGCTGCTACGACGGCTATTCACGGTTTCAGGACGCGCTTGTAATATATACAGCTTGCCATCATCACCATCTTTGCCCCATTCGATATCCATCGGACGGCCGTAGTGTTTTTCGATAATCATTGCCTGCCTGGCTAAGAACTCGATTTCTTCATCGGTCAAAGAAAACTGCAAGCGGCGCTCTTCATCAACATCTTGCGTTCGTACAGAACGGCCAGCACTCATATCGTCGGTATAAACCATCTCAAGCGCTTTGCTGCCCAAGGTACGACGCAAAATAGCCGGACGCCCTGCTTCTAAGCCGATTTTATCAACATAGAATTCGTCAGGGTTAACGGCGCCAGAAACGACGGTTTCACCCAGGCCATACGATGAAGTAACAAACACGACGCCATCATAGCCAGACTCGGTATCCAAGGTGAACATAACACCCGCAACACCGGTTTCACTACGAACCATGCGCTGAACACCCGCAGAGATAGAAATCTCCATGCCGGTATAGCCTTTGTGGACGCGGTAAGAGATAGCGCGGTCATTATAGAGTGAGGCGAAAACTTCTTTAACAGCAGCTAAAACGTTTTCAATGCCGTTAATGTTGAGGAAGGTTTCTTGCTGACCAGCAAAGGAGGCATCGGCCAAATCTTCAGCGGTTCCTGAAGAGCGGATGGCGACACGTAAATCTGAGTTACCAGCGCTTAATTCTTTATAGAATTCTCTGATCTCAGCTTCTAACTGTTCGGGAAAAGGTGCTTTTAAAATCCACTCACGAATTTCTTTACCCGTTTTGGCTAATTCTGTGACATCATCGACGTCCAAATTAACTAAACGCTCGGCGATACGATCAGCCAAGTTTTCATGTAATAAAAAGGTTTTAAATGCATCGGCTGTTGTTGCAAAGCCATTAGGCACGCTAACTCCGGCCTGTCCCAACTGGCTAATCATTTCTCCAAGGGATGAATTTTTACCACCAACTTTGTCCACATCGGACAATCTTAATTCAGAAAACCACAACACCGTTGCAGACATTATTTCTAACCTCCAGTTACTGCTATGCAACAAAGGGGCTTATTCTAGAGTAAAATGCTGATAAAATCCCACCTTATATGTTAAAAAATCAACTTAAAACTCACTAGGGCTACAAACCATGACAAAGCGTACCGTATTTTTCATCTCCGACAGCACGGGTATTACCGCGAAAACACTTGGCCAGAGCGTATTGTCGCAGTTTGACAACCTGCATTATGAGCCCATTGTTATCCCCTACGTTGATGATGTAAAAAAAGCACATGCCTGCGTAGATCGGATAATACAGGCGGAAAAAGCCGATGGTTTACCGCCGATCATCTTTGATACAGTGATTGATCGCGAATTAAATACGATTTTAGCTCAAGCGCCGGGCTGCCGTTTTGATATCCTTAATACTTACCTAAAGCCTTTAGAGATTGAGCTAGGCATTAGTTCATCGGAGCGCGTAGGTAAAGCGCACGGCCGTGCTAGTGATCCTGAGTACAAGGATAGAATTGATGCGGTGCATTTCGCCATGGAAAATGATGATGGCGCTAATATTCATTATTACGATAAAGCAGATTTGATTTTAATTGGTGTCTCGCGCTGCGGTAAAACCCCGACTTCGCTCTATATGGCGCTACAGTATGGGCTTTTCACGGCCAACTACCCGATTACCGAGGATGATCTTGATGAGAGCAGCTTGCCTAAGCATTTAAAAGCGCATAGAGCGAAGCTGTTCGGCCTAACTATTGATGCTGAGCGCTTATCATTGATTCGTAACGAGCGCCGCGCAGATAGCCGTTATGCGTCCTTACGGCAGTGTGAATATGAGGTCAGTGCGACAGAAGCTATCTATCGCCGTTATGGTATTCCTTTTATTAACACGGCTGATTTTTCGATTGAAGAAATTTCAGCGAAAATTCTGGATATAACAGGGGTAATTCACCACCATCATCACCAGCCTTAATATCAAGGTAAAAAAAAGCTGGGAAACCCCAGCTTTTTTAATGACGTAAATGCTAGCTAAGTATCAGTCTGGCAAACCTAGAATACGTTTTGCGATAATATTCAACTGAATCTCAGAGGTACCGCCGGCAATCGTATGTGCATAGGTCAGCAAGTGCTGCTTACTGATACGCAGCTCTTCTTCGCTAAAGCTCTCGCCTTCCCAGCCTAATGACTGATTGCCCATGATATCTACCAACAATTGGTACTTACGCTTATCTTCTTCCGTGCCTTGGTATTTAGCGATCATTGCGGCCATGCCAGCCAAAGGATCAGCCGCTGCAAATTCTTCCGCTACACGGCGCATGGTGATTTCCATGGCTTCATTATTGATGGCATTTTGTGCAATGCGGTCACGGATGA
>Ga0209075_1002192_pt1 | contig 17464 bp, 10 predicted proteins | sample Stecom2011_FD_187523 | JGI IMG/M metagenome (GOLD analysis project Ga0209075, IMG submission 187523) | Agricultural soil microbial communities from Utah to study Nitrogen management - Steer compost 2011 (SPAdes) (version 2) | ecosystem: Environmental > Terrestrial > Soil > Agricultural land...
GTCATATCTTGAGGATTGCTTGTGGAAAAACGAATACGCATTTTTGGTTGCGCTAGGGTTACTAGTTCTAATAGTTGTGCGAAATTTGTAGCTGTTGCTTTTTGCATTTCAGTGGCGTTTTTGAAGTCTTTCTTCAGTCCGCCTCCATACCATAGGTAGCTGTCAACATTTTGGCCTAGCAAAGTGATTTCTTTATAGCCTTTTTCAGCTAAATCGTTAACCTCTCTCACAATGCTATGAGGATCACGGCTTCGTTCTCGCCCACGTGTAAAAGGCACAACACAAAATGTACACATGTTGTCGCATCCTCTGGTTATACTCACAAATGCTGTAATCCCATTACCGCCTAATCGAACTGGTGATATATCGGCATAAGTTTCGTCTTTAGATAAGATTACGTTTACTGCGTCTCGACCATCTTCAACTTCTTTTAGTAGGTTTGGGATGTCTTTATAGGCATCTGGACCAACCACCATGTCTACAATCTTTTCTTCTTCAAGAAATTTTTCTTTTAAGCGCTCAGCCATACAGCCCAAAACACCAACTTTCATATTGGGGTTGTTCTCTCGTTTTACTGCATTGTATTTTTCCAAACGCTTTCTAACAGTTTGTTCAGCTTTGTCGCGAATGGAGCAGGTGTTAACCAAAACCAAATCTGCATCTTCCAGATGGTTGGTAGTGTTATAGCCTTGGTCTGCAAGTATGGAAGCCACAATTTCACTGTCGCTGAAATTCATTTGACAACCATAACTTTCAATATATAATTTCTTCGAGTTACCTCCTTTGTTCTCTAGAACTAAAGTACTTCCTTGTTTACTTTCATCAATTATCTTTTCCATATAAATCAGAATTCTTTTTCTTGGACTTGCAAAGGTACAATTAATTGAATGCAGTGACAAAGTGTCAGATTGGTTTTTATGAAATATTTAAAAACATAAATTCGTCAAAGGCGTCTTTTGTAGTTGATGTACTTAAATAGGTGTTTAATATTTGAAGTTAATGTGCCAGAGGTTTTTTAATTTAAATAAAACTTAAATTCGCCAACCCCCTAATTAATAGGTGTAAGAGGGTGCGTTTATAAGGGTTGTTTTTCAAATTTTGAACTCTAAATCATTGGTGTGGAAAAAATCCTATACTTTTGTGCGCATAACAAATAGAATTTATGGCGAAGAATTTAGTAATAGTTGAGTCCCCTGCAAAAGCAAAAACCATCGAAAAATTTCTTGGAAAGGATTTTAAGGTTTCTTCTAGCTTTGGGCATATTGCAGATTTACCCTCAAAAGAATTGGGTGTAGATGTTGATGGGGATTTTACTCCTAAATATATAGTGAGCAGCGACAAGAAGAAATTGGTGGCCGAATTAAAGGCGCAATCTAAGAAAGCTGAAATGGTCTGGTTAGCAAGTGATGAAGACCGAGAAGGAGAGGCTATTGCATGGCACTTAGCTGAAGAGTTAAAACTGGATAAAGCTAAAACAAAGCGAATTGTTTTTCATGAAATTACTAAAACAGCTATTTTGAAAGCTATTGAAAATCCGCGTCAGATCGACTTTAACTTGGTGAATGCTCAGCAAGCACGTAGAGTTTTGGATCGTTTGGTGGGGTATGAGCTTTCGCCTGTGCTTTGGAAGAAAGTAAAAGGCGGACTGTCTGCAGGTAGAGTACAATCGGTAGCTGTTCGTTTGATAGTAGAGCGTGAGCGAGAAATAGAAAACTTTAAGCCTGTAGGTTCATACCGTGTAGACGCAGAATTTACAACGGTAGATGGAAGTAAGTTTAAGGCTAAGCTCCCTAAAAACTTTGAAACCGAGAATGAAGCGAAAGAATTTCTAAGAAAAAACATAGGAGCTTCATATAATATCTCCGACTTAACAAAAAAGCCTGGAAGTAAATCTCCAGCGCCACCATTTACAACTTCAACTTTACAACAGGAAGCTGCTCGTAAACTTTATTTCTCTGTGGGTAAAACAATGACGCTTGCTCAAAGATTGTATGAAGCAGGATTGATTACTTACATGAGAACAGATAGCGTTAATCTTTCTAACGATGCAAAAAATGCCGCTGAAAAAGAAATTATAGCTTCCTATGGTAAAGAATACAGCAAGCCAAGGAATTATAAAGGTAAAAGCAAAGGGGCGCAAGAAGCTCACGAAGCTATTCGTCCTACAAATATGAGCTTGCATGAAATCACAGGAGAACGTGACCAGATGCGTCTATATGATTTAATATGGAAGCGAACTTTAGCCTCACAAATGAGTGATGCAAAGTTGGAACGAACCAATGTGAAAATCAATGTAATCTCTGAAGAGAAAGTTTCAGAAAATTTCACAGCCAACGGAGAAATGATCAAGTTCGATGGTTTCCTGAAAGTGTACTTAGAAGGAACCGACTTTGAAGAAGAGGAACAAGATGGAATGTTGCCAAATATGAATAAAGGCGATTCTCTTGAAAATAATTACATCACAGCCACAGAAAGATTTACACGTCCACCTTATAGGTATAGTGAAGCTGCTTTAGTAAAGCAATTGGAGGAGTTGGGGATTGGGCGACCTTCTACCTACGCGCCAACTATTTCGACAATTATAAGTAGAAACTATGTTGAGAAGGGAACAGTTGAAGGAACCGAAAGGAAATATCTTCAGGTTACGCTCCAAGACAATAAGATAAAAGATAAAACCTTGAAAGAGGTTGTTGGATCAGATAAGGGTAAGCTTGTTCCAAGTGACATTGGAATGATTGTAAACGATTTTTTAGTTGAACACTTTGAAAATATCCTGGATTATAACTTTACTGCAAAAGTTGAGCAGGATTTTGATGAGATTGCAGAAGGGAAGCAAGAGTGGACCAAAATGATGAAGGATTTCTATAAAGACTTTCATCCACAGGTGGCTAATGTTGAAGAAAATGCAGAGCGTGAAAGTGGTGAGCGTATATTAGGAAAGGATCCTGAGTCTGGAAGAGTGGTGTTGGTGCGCTTAGGGAAATTTGGTCCTATGGCGCAGATAGGGGCTCCAGATGATGAGGATAAAAAATTTGCAAGCCTTCGTCCTGACCAACAATTGCACCTAGTTACTTATGAAGAAGTAATGGACTTATTTAAGCTTCCAAAAACTTTGGGGGTATACGATGATGAGGAGGTTCAAGTTAATAATGGTCGATTTGGACCTTATGTTCGATTTGGAAAGACATTTATTTCTCTGCCTAAAGGGATGGATCCATTAGACGTAGATATGGCTTTTGCAAAAGAGTTGATAGAAGAAAAGAAAAAAGCAGATGCACCTATATATACTTATGAAGATATGCCAGTTCAAAAAGGAGTTGGTCGTTTTGGTCCTTATTTAAAATGGAATAATATGTTCATTAATGTGAACAAAAAATATGATTTCGATAACCTTTCTGAAAATGATATTGTTGAGCTTATTGAAGATAAGAAACAAAAGGAGATCGACAAGTTAATCCAAGAATGGCCAGAAGAAAAAATCCGTATTGAAAAAGCCCGTTGGGGACGATTTAATATAATTAAAGGAAAAACTAAAGTTGAACTACCTAAAGGCACTGAGGTTGAAAAGATGACTCTAGAAGAGGTGAAAGACATCTTGGAGAAAAAGAGTCCGAAGAAAAAAGCAACCAAGCGTAAAGCTCCTGCTAAAAAGAAAACTACTGCCAAGAAAAAATAATGATAGAGTTTTTATTTCCTGTTTCCGAAGAGGTTTTGGAGCATCAAGAATTGCTTTCAGACGGAACACTCGGAAAACAAATACAAGTTCATAAACAAAAAGGAGTCTTACCTGAATTGCAAGGGGTAACTTTTGCAATTTTAGGAGTTCAAGAGAATAGATCTAATATAGACTATATTGATGGCTACGTTTCTTTCGATTCCTATAGGAAAGCGTTTTATTCACTATATCCAGGAAATTGGAACAGTAAAGTTGTTGATATAGGCGATATTCTTAAAGGCGATAGTGTTTCCGACAGTCGATTTGCTTTAAAGACAGTTGTTTCAGCTCTTTTGCAGAAAAATATTATTCCGCTTATTTTGGGGGCTGGACAAGATTTAGTCTACGCTCAATATCGAGCATACGATACATTCGGTCAGATGGTTAATATGGTGAATATTGACAATCGATTTGATTTAGGAAACGCCGATTTGGCGATTAACAATAAGTCATATGTAGGAAAGATTGTCGTGGATGAGCCTTATAATCTTTTTAATTATACGGTTCTTGGATATCAATCTTATTTTAACCCTCCAGAGGAAATAGCATTGATGGATAAGCTGTTTTTTGATGCTTATCGCCTTGGAGAATTAACGGCAGACATAACTTTAGTGGAGCCTGCAATGCGCGATGCTGATATAGTAACTTTAGACGCGTCTGTTATACAAAGCGCAGATCTTAGTTATGAAAACACAAACAGTCCAAATGGATTTGACGGGAGAGAGATATGTAATCTTGCTCGATATGCTGGTATAAGTAATAAGGTGACCTCTTTCGGCGTTTATGAGATAGGAGGTTCTATGGTCCAAAAAAGCGGAGCTATGCTTATAGCTCAAATTTTATGGTATTTTATTGAGGGAGTAAATTTCCGTATAAAAGACGATGAATTTGACAATGATAAGCTTTTTACTACGTATATTGTTCCCGTGGAAGACTTTGATCTAGTTTTCAAGAAGAGTAATAAATCTGAAAGATGGTGGATTGAAATCCCAATTATTTCAACTCTCAATAATAAAATTAAAAGAAGAACGTTCTTACCATGTACTTATGATGAATATTTAAGTGCATGTGATCAGGAAATTCCTGAAAGGTGGTTGAAGGCACGCCGTAAGAATGAAGTGTAATTTGTACTAGCCTTTAAGAAATATAGAGGGTGCATTTCAAAAAAAAATTGTTTTTTTAAAATATTATAAATACGTTTACGCCTTCGAAATTCGAAATTTAACTAAAATACCTATGAAGAAGTTTTTTGCATTAACTGCGATTATTGCCTTTTTGTTTAGCTGTAACTCTAGCGACAGAGGGGAGCTCGTCGGCGTGAAGGGAAAGAAATGGCACCCTGAGAAGCCTTATGGAATGACTCTTGTTCCTGGAGGATCTTTTATCATGGGTAAAAGTGACGACGATTTTGTGGCGGTTAATGATGCTCCAACAAAAACCGTGACGGTTCGTTCTTTCTATATGGACGAAACAGAAATTACTAATTCTGAATATAGACAATTTGTTTATTGGGTTCGTGACTCTATAGTTAGACTACGCTTGGCTATTATGGCTGATGAAGAAGGAGCAACTCCTGGTGATGGAGGGATAGGTGAATTCGCTTTTCTAGACCAAGAAAATGAAGATATGACTCCTTATGAGCAGTATATGTATGATAACTACTTCGGAATGGGAGAAGATTATTATGCAGGAAGAAAACTGAATAATAAAGTAAAGCTAATATGGGATACTTCTAAATATCCTGACGAGTTCTATTCAGAAGTTATGGATACTATGTATATCCCAATTGAAGAGTCTTACAACGGACAGAGAACTATTGACGTTACAAAACTTAGATTCCAATACACATATATGGATATTGAGGCAGCTGCACGTGATAAAAGCAAAAGAAGAAAAGACTTTATTAAGCAGGAAGAACTAGAAATTTATCCAGATACAACTGTATGGATTAGAGATTTTAATTATTCTTATAACGAGCCGATGCATAATGATTACTTCTGGCACGAAGCTTATGGTGACTACCCAGTGGTTGGTGTAAATTGGAAACAGGCAAAAGCGTTTTGTGCATGGAGAACAATGTATAAGAATGCATATCAAAAATCTAAGAAGAGAAACCATGTGAACTCTTTCCGACTACCAGGAGAAGCAGAATGGGAATATGCTGCTAGAGGCGGCTTAGAATCTGCAACCTATCCTTGGGGTGGACCTTATACTAAAAATGACCGTGCTTGCTTTATGGCTAACTTTAAGCCGCTGCGAGGAGATTATGCGGCAGATCAAGCCTTGTATACAGTAGAAGCTAGATCATATGAGCCAAATGGTTATAACCTATATAATATGGCAGGAAATGTGTCAGAATGGGTGGCTTCATCCTACGATCCTGCGTCCTATGACTTTACTTCTACTATGAACCCTAACGTAAACGATAAAGACAATATGCGAAAGGTAGTTCGTGGGGGTTCATGGAAAGATGTGGCTTATTTCCTACAGGTGGGTACTCGTGACTATGAGTATGCAGACTCTGCAAGAAGTTATATCGGCTTTAGAACCGTGCAAGATTATATGGGTACAGACGTTACTTTAAATCAAAATTTTGGCGACGCTCGATAATACCTATAATACATACCTAATTACTTTTTAAACTTAAATAACCTTAACTAAAACCTCTCAATTTAAACTATTTTATTATGGCAAAATCTTCAAAATCATCTAAGAGACTTTTCGCAATGGCCTATGGGCTTGGAGCATCTATTGTAATTATTGGTGCATTATTTAAAATTACTCACTACGAAATTGCAGGTATCGGTGGAAACGTGCTGTTGACTATTGGACTTGTAACTGAAGCGATTATTTTCGCTATTTCGGCATTTGAGCCTGTAGAGGAGGATTTAGATTGGTCTTTAGTATATCCAGAATTAGCTGGAGGAAGTGCAAAAGAAAGAGCGCAAGTGAAAACAGCTGCTGAAGAAGGCGAAGCTGGAGGTCAATTGTCTAAAAAACTAGATCAAATGTTGAAAGACGCTAAAATTGACGCAGATTTAATGAGCAGCCTAAGCAATAGCATTCGTTCATTTGAAGGTGCTGCTAAAGGAATTGCGCCAACTGCTGAGGCAATGGCATCAACAAAAAAATATAGTGAAGAAATGGCATTAGCTGCCGCACAAATGGATTCTCTAAATAGCTTATATAAAGTTCAAATAGAATCTACTTCTCGTCAAGCTGAAGCTAATCAAGAAATTTCTGCAAATGCTGTACAATTACAACAGCAAATGAAAAACTTAGCAACTAACCTTTCTTCATTAAACGGGGTATATGGAGGTATGCTTTCTGCTATGACCAACAAAAACTAAGATTAGTTTTTCACTAACAATTAATATTAATCTTTAAAAAAGAATTATGGCAGGTGCAAAACTTTCCCCGAGGCAGAAGATGATTAACATGATGTATTTGATTTTCATCGCGATGATGGCGTTGAATATGTCAAAAGAAGTACTGTCTGCTTTCGGATTATTAAACGAACGATTGACAGAATCAAATGTTGCGGCAGAAGCTCGTAACACAGCATTCATGGAGAACTTAGCTACTAAAGCTTCTGAACAGCCTGAACAGTACGGTGCTGTTAAGGAAAAAGCAGATCAACTTAGTGCAATCTCTAAGGATTTTGACTCTTATATTGAAAGTATTAAATCAGATATGATGAGTACAATAAAACCTGAAGAAGTTCAAAACTATGAGATGCAAGATAGATCAGATCATTTAGATCAAAAATTCTTTAACGGAGATAAGTATACTGCTGCCGGACAAGAGTTTTTAGATAAAATTAAAGGATATAAAGAGGGTGTTCTTGCTATTATTGGTGATGACCCAAGATATGCGAACATTGCAGCAGACGTTGCTAAAAAATTCTCTACAGAACCTGTACAAACAACAAGAGATAATCTCACTGTGCCATGGTTAAACTATCATTATGAAGGTTTTCCAATGGTTGCGTCAAGAACTAAGCTAACCCAAATGCAAAGTGATGTAAAGACAACGGAGAATGAAATTCTTTCAAATATGTTAGCAGGCCAACAAGCAGCTGCTTTGTCTTTTACTCAATATAACACACTTTTAGAATCTTCTAAAAGTGCATACTATGCAGGCGAGCAATTTGATGGTGGAATCGTTTTAGGACGAAAAGATCCAAACACAAAACCAAACCGTGTTGAACTTACTTTAGATGGTCGTCCATTAACTGAAGATCAATACACTATTGAAGGTGGTAAAGTGAAGCTTAATATTAGTGCTGGAAGCCCAGGAGATCATGTGATTGAAGGAAATCTGATATTCGTTGAAGACGGAAAAGATACAGAAATACCTGTAAATCTTTCTTTCGCTACTATATCTAAACCTAACTCAGCAGTTATTGCAGCAGACAAAATGAATGTTGTATATCGTGGTGTAGATAATCCAATGACAGTATCTATACCTGGAATTCCTGATAATAAAGTTAATGCTTCTGGTGCAGGACTTTCAAAAGTGTCTGGAAGTAAATACGTAATGCGCCCTGGAGCTGGTAGAACCGTAACCATTACTGCAAGTGGTACACTTCCTGATGGATCAGGTGTAAAAACACCTGCTGAATTCCGTATTAAAGATATTCCACGTCCAACTGGTACAATTCGTGGTGAAGACGGAGGCGGCGGACCAGTACGTATGCAAAGACAAGGGCTTGAAATAGCAAGTGTTGGTGCAGCACTAGTAGACTTCGATTTTGATTTAAGCCTGCGAGTAACTGGATTTAGCTTTAAAGTTGCAGGTCAGCCTACTATTAAAGTTAATGGTAATAAGCTTGATGGTGCTGCTAAAGCAGCTCTAAGAAGAGCTGGACGTGGTGAAACCGTTCAAATCTTTGATATAAATGCAAACCTTACAGGAAATTCTGGATATAAATTAAAGAAAATTTCTCCTGTATTTATTGAATTGACAAACTAGAATTAAACCACTATTGGTATGAGATTGAAAAATGTTGTTTTATGCGTTTTAGCGCTCGGATTGTTTTCCGGAGTAAATGCTCAGGTTAACATCCTAAATGCTAGAACACCCGATGAGATAGGCAAAAAGACTGAAAGTCAGATTGAAAAAGATAATGACGGACCCTTGCCTTATGGATATACGGACGAGCGTGATATATTATGGTCTAAAACTACTTGGGAAATCATAGACCTTGATGAAAGGATTAACTTCCCTTTGTATTACCCTATTGATACAAACAACATTGGTCCAGAAAGAAGATCACTATATGATGTGTTAGTGAAAAATATTCGAAATGGAAACATTACTGAAATATACGCTGACTCATATTTTAGAGAGAAGAGAACTTTAGATGATCTCTCTGCATCTATTGTGTATAGTGACACTACCGATATGGGAATTGAACAATACAACGCTGAAGGTGTTGTAGATCCACAGTTCATTAGAAGATTTACATTAGACGCAGGAGATATTCAACAGTATAAAATCCGTGGATATTGGTATTTAGATAAGCGTCAAGGTGAACTTAAGTATAGACTATTAGGAATTTGTCCTGTAGCTAATGAAGCTCGTTCAAAAGCTTTTGAAGATGACGGAATGGATTCTAAAGTTGATTTGTTCTGGGTGTGGTTCCCGGCTGCAAGAGAAGTTCTTCATAAAGCAATGGCTTTTAACAGACTAAATACCTCACAACCGATATCTTATGACCACTTATTAAATTCCAGACGATTCAATTCCGTAATTTATCAAGAAGATAACGAGCATGGCGATAGAGAAATCAAAGACTACGTCGTAGATAATGCTTTGATGCAACTCTTAGAATCTGATAGAATTAAAGAAAGGATTCGTAATATCGAGAGTGATCTATGGAATTATTAATTCTATTGTAGTTATATATAATTTAAAAACCCTTCAATCTCTTTCGAGAAATTGAAGGGTTTTTTTGATGTTAAAAAATTTATATAAATGTACTCGAAGAAGAATGTTGATTATATAGTAGTTGGTTTCGGTATAGCAGGCGTTAGTTTTTGTAATCAATTAGAACTACAAAACAAAACGTTTGTAGTTTTTGATGAAGGTGTTGGTTCAACCTCAAAATCAGGTGGAATATTTAATCCAACAATACTTAAACGGTTTACAGCTGCTTGGAATGCTTCTGAGTTTTATCCATTTGCTGTTCAATTTTATTTAAGCCTTTCAGCAAAGCTAAAAATTAATATTTTTCAAGATACCTCCATTCTTCGGATACTTCATAGCCCGGAAGAACAAAACAATTGGACAGTAGCGAGTGGAAAACAAAGCTTACAAGAATATTTAGTAACCGATCCAGTATCAAATACAAATGTAAATATTTTAGCGCCTTTTGGATTAGGAAAAGTAGTTGGCTCAGCAAAAATCCATAAAGACAAGTTGTTGCAAGTCTATAGAGAGTTTCTTGTTTCTTATGGAAATTTGAAAAGCGAAAATTTCGAATATTCTACTCTTAAAATTGAAGCTGATCATGTAGAATACAAGGATATAGTGGCTAAAAAAATTGTCTTTTGTGAAGGACCTAAGGTTTTACTTAATCCATTTTTCCCTAAAGACGCAATAATCCCTAATAAAGGAGAGTTTTTAATTATACATGCGCCTGAATTAAAACTCGAGATGCTTTTAAAAGGACCTGTTTATATAATTCCACTTGGTGATGATCTATATAAAGCAGGAGCTACCTATAATCGAGATGATTTTTCTGAAAACACAACGTCGAAGGCTCGCGAACAGATTTTGTCCAAAGTAGAGCGAATGATTAAATGTTCTTTTGAAGTCGTAGGACAGACAGCGGGAGTGCGCCCTACAACACGAGATCGAAAACCACTTCTAGGAAACAATATTGATAGTCCACAAGTTACGTTCTTTAACGGACTGGGTACTCACGGCTTATTGATGGCGCCTTTTCTTTCAAAAGTACTATATGATTATTTAGAAAAAGGCACACCTATTCCACAACAAATGGATATCAAGAGAGTTTATTAGGACTTCTCGGCCTTTTCTATAGTGTTCTTATCATATGTTAAGAACAGATTGATCCATATATTCCTAGATACTCGTAGTATTATTGGAAAAGTTATAACCAGAGCTAAAATGATGGCAAGGAAAGTGATGTGCTCATTTTGATTTAAGAAAAAATAAGAAATAATGAATACAGCTACACCAATAGCAACTCCCACACCATAACTTACATACATCGCTCCATAAAAAAATGAAGGCTCTATTTTGAACTTCAAATTGCAGTGACTACAATGTTCATGCATTTTCAACACCTTTCTAATCTTATAGGGATTAGGTTCTATATACATTTTTCCTCCATGGCAGACTGGGCATGTCCCAGTGAAAATACTATATAGTTTACTGTCTTTAAGTAATCTCATTGTCCTTTTTTTAGAACCGCAAATTTAAGCATCTTTGCAAAAAATTCTACCTTCATTTTTTGAATAAATATTATATTGAAATAATATACTTAAAGCCTTTGTTTTTAAGCTGCTCGTAGATTGTAATTTACTTATAAACCCTTTTAATAAATTTATAGATGATCAATATTCATAACCTTTCCGTTTCTTTCCAGGGTGAGTACCTGTTTGAAAAAATCACTTTTCAATTACAAGCAGGCGATAGAGTGGGCTTAGTAGGTAAAAATGGAGCTGGAAAATCTACATTGCTCAAAATTATAGCTGGTGAACAAGAGTATGATAGTGGTCAAATTGCAACAGATAAGGAGATTTCTATTGGGTTTTTGAAGCAAGATATTGATTTCGAAAAGGGAAGGACAGTTCTAGACGAATCTTATGAGGCTTTTACTGAAATTAAAAGGCTTGAAAAGCAGTTAGAGCATATAAACACACAGTTAGCAGAGAGAACAGACTATGAAAGTGAGGCTTATAATCAATTGATGATTGATTTGAACGATGTGCAGCATCAGTATGAAATTCATGGAGGGTACAATTACCAAGGTGAAACAGAACGGATTTTACAAGGACTAGGGTTTCAGCGTTCCGATTTCACTAAACTAACCGAAACATTCTCTGGGGGTTGGCGTATGCGAATTGAACTTGCTAAATTGTTACTGCAAAACAACGATATCCTCCTTCTGGATGAGCCTACTAACCACTTAGATATTGAATCTATATTGTGGTTAGAAGATTTTTTAAAGAGTTATGCAGGTGCGGTGGTAATCGTTTCTCACGACAAAATGTTTTTAGATAACGTTACTAATCGAACGATCGAGATTTCTTTGGGTAAAATCTATGATTTCAACAAACCATATACACAATATCTTGTGCTTCGTCAAGAGCTTAGAGAACAGCAATTAGCTTCACAGAAGAATCAGCAAAAGCAAATAGAACAAACAGAAAAGCTGATAGATAAGTTTCGTGCTAAAGCTAGTAAGGCATCAATGGCACAATCACTTATTAAGAAATTGGATCGAATGGATCGAATTGAAGTGGATGAAGATGATAATAGCGTGATGACTCTTCATTTTCCTATTTCTGTAAATCCTGGAAAGGTCGTTATTGAAGCAGAAAATATTTCGAAAAGCTACGGAGATAATAAAGTCCTTAATAATATAAGCTTAATGGTTGAACGTGATGCCAAGATCGCATTTGTTGGGCAGAATGGGCAAGGAAAGTCAACACTAGCAAAAATCATTGTCGGTGAATTGGAGCATGAGGGTAAGCTTACTTTAGGACATAATGTAGAAATAGGATATTTTGCCCAAAATCAAGCAGATTATCTCGATGGAACCAAAACTGTTCTAGACACGATGATTGACGCTGCAAATGAAAAAAACAGAAGCCGTGTTCGTGATATTTTAGGATCTTTCCTGTTTAGAGGTGATGAAGTAGATAAATATGTACGTGTCCTTAGTGGAGGTGAGCGAAACCGATTAGCTTTGGCTAAATTACTGCTTCAGCCGTTTAATGTTTTGGTTATGGACGAACCTACAAACCACCTCGATATTAAGTCTAAAAACGTCTTAAAAGATGCGCTACAGCGTTTTGAAGGTACTTTGCTTCTCGTTTCTCACGACCGTGACTTTTTACAAGGTTTGAACGATAAAATATATGAGTTTAAAGATCATCAAATAAAAGAGTATTTAGGTGATATTGACTTCTTCTTAGAACAGAGAAACCTTCAGAATCTACGTGAAGCTGAAAAGAGAACGGTTGCTGCACCCGGTGCAAAAGAGAAAAGAAGTGCAGGTGAAGAATATGAGCTTCAGAAAAAACTTAAGTCGGCTAAAAATAAATTGAGCAATGTAGAATCTTCAATTACAACGCTTGAAAAGGAAATAGCTAATATAGATACCGAACTATTAATCAACTACGAAGAAACAATTGCAAAGCCTAACTTCTTTGAAAAGTATGAAGAAAAGAAAGAGAGGTTGAAAAAATTGATGAAAGATTGGGAGGTATTGCACGAAACAGTAGAATCTCTGTCCTAAAACAGACTTTATATTCCTTTGTGAATTTAGTAGAAGAATGAAATCGCTTAGAGTGTGCCACTCTTTTTTTGATTTATAGCATGATTTTTTGAAGGGCGCTTTGTACGCTAATCCATAAAAAGTTAAAGATGGATTTAGTTTTGTTTCTTTCAGCTTCTCCCATTCTCTCTTGGAAGTTTTCTTTCTTTTGGTAGCTGTCTTTGGAAATAAAAATGTTTACTATAGCAGATAGGAATTCATTTTTCTTGTTTCCATTCTTTTGAAGTACTGTGACCTTAAAGTTAGAGAAGTTTATTTTTAAGTCTGTTTTTGACTTAGAATTATTCCCGTCAATAGTGAAATAGGTTTTATTTGCTCGTCCTTCTAGTAATACATTTAGATTAGGTTCTGTAAACTGGTTCATCTCTTTTGCATCTAAGGAACCGAGATTTGCTTTAAAAACAAAATGATCATTTGGATCTTGAACGTCGAAACTCCAATCGACTGAGAGGGGCGATTTATCCATAAACTCGGCTTTAAGTTTTATCTCTGTTTTAACAGGAGTTGTATATGTATTGCTCAAGTTAGAAATATCTGCATTCAGATTTTTGAATTGAATGTGACCACCGGTATTTTCTTTATTTACTCTTTCTTCATACTTAAGTGCACCATCCTTTATTGTAATTGAATCGATAGTGAGTTGGAAAGGTAATTCTCGCAATGATTTGCTATATAGAGGTTTTATTGAGGTGTCGTTTGTTACCAATTTATCTCGATAAATATCTAAAAAGGGTGTGTTTAAAGAAATTCGACTACTTTTTACAAATAGTAGGCTGTCATCTTTATATCCGTAATCTAAATCTTGAATGTTAAGTGATTTTAATGAGAGGCTATAATGATCGCGTTCAACGTTTATGATTTTTGATAGCTCTGTTTTTGAGTATTTTGTATTGAAGTTTAGATTGTAGAAAGTTGCATTCTTGTTATTAATTGAAAAACTTTCCATAGTTAGGTTTTCGTATGGATTAGCTTTCATAAAAGTGGAATCGCCTTTGGCCTCAATTTGGGTGTGTTTTAAAGGGATTTTTTGATTGAGGGTTTCTTGGGTTATTTCGATGTCTTTGACTTTAATAGACAGTCCTTGTGTGTAAAATTTGGTGGAGTCTTGAGTATTTTCATAAACAGATAGTTTTGTGTTTTCTATTATAAGATGATTTATAAAAATAGGACGCTCCATTTTGGGTTTAGAATTAACCGTGTCTTGAGATTGTGTTTTACGGTTTTTATAGTGTGTTATAATCGGGTTTTCAAGAATGATTCTATCAACATGGATTTCGTTTTTGAATATGTATTTCCAGTAGCTGATATCTGATATTTTTATTTTATCCATGACGATGGCAGTGTGCATCAAACTATCTTCTTTGTTTTGAATAATGATTTCGGGGTTGTTTATTGAAACAGAACTGCTTAGAGAGTTAACGGATAGCTCTTTGTAAGAAGCTTTTATGGAAGATGGAAGTTTGTTTTTGAGGATGTTTTCAAGTTTGTTTTCAAGGCTGTAATTAGCTATAACAAAGCCAATAAGGGTCATGGCTCCTAAAGCAATAAGGCTATAAGCTATGTATTTTAGGACTTTACTCATGTTTTAAAGATAAAAATACTAAGTGTCATATTTTGGAATATTATTACTTTTAAAAAATATTATAGGATTAACTTGTTCTATTGAAAATCCTTTGTATCTTTGCAGTCCAAATATTTCTGTCGGCATTATGAACCGAAAGTTTAAAGCTAAGATGAAATATTAGGAATCCATATCGCGGGATAGAGCAGTAGGTAGCTCGTTGGGCTCATAACCCAAAGGTCACAGGTTCGAGTCCTGTTCCCGCTACTAGGTCAAAGTACCATAAACAAACGGTTAGGTTTACTCCTAGCCGTTTTTTTTATGTCTATTATTATCGAAATACTCATCTTCGAACACAGAACAAAACATAGTTTGGAACACAGAAGTATTGCTAAATGATCATGCCCAATTGTTGTTTTTAAGTGTAAGTTGCGGATTATATTTTGAGAAAGAAATCTACATTTTTGATTTGACTAACGCTTAGATTATTTATAAAGTTGAGTAGGGATATCCTAGGGACATCTATGGAGTGTGCTCGGGTGAATCATTTCTATTATTTCTGTCTTGTTCGATTAAGATAAATAACTTCTCTGTATTCTATAAATCAAAAACCCTCCTGTCGTAACTTGACAAGAGGGTTTTAGGACTTAATTGAACTTAACTAAAATTTACTTTTATTCTTTCACCATTATTTTAGATACTTCTCCATTATCTCCATATACTACCACCATGTAGGTTGCGCTTGAAAGAGAAGAGATATCTATGCTAATTTCCGATGACATTCCGGTTAGATCTACAGTATGGATTAGTCTACCTGTTATATCGTAGATAGAGATCTTATTTAGCTCTATGTTTTTTGGATTAGATATAGACAGTTGGTCAGTCATTGGGTTTGGGTATAAAGACAAATCTGATAGGCTTTCAAAGTCATCGACGTTTAGTCTTTCCCCTATTCTAATTGCGAATCTATCTGTAGATATGCTTTCTTGGATTGCTGGATCTATACTAAAACTATAGGTTGCATTATCTTGATTAATTAGGGTGCTTTGTCCAGTATAGTAGTCATCTAGGTAAAATGAAATTTCATCTAGTCCATCCACATTCATATTTAGGATGTAGTTGTTGTGTTTATATCCATCAATAAATAATGGCAGGATTTCTGCTTCTTCTGGGAGGGCTCTATGCTCTAAGCTCAAGTAAGTTTCGTTGTGGTTTCTCCCCAAGTTTTCATCAAAGTTCATTGGTTTTATTGCGTCCATGTTGGTTATAGAGTTGTCGTAGCCATCGGCAAAAATAATCCCGAAGCTATCGTGTACAGCACCTCCGTTATTGAAGTTTTCAGTTGTGTACAGTTGTATGGATAATAATCCGTTCATAGATAGAGCGTTTCCAGTAGCACTTGTATTAGTAGGCTGTCCAGGTGTTTTGTGGGTTTCTTGGAAGTTAATAGATACAGGGCCAACATTGTTTACAGCAACCTGAGCACCTTGTCCTGGCTGTAAGATATTATTAGCTTCAGATCCAGAAGTGTTAGTACCATCAGGGAGCAATACTGTTATATAAGCACCTCGAGTTCCACCATTTGGATCATATACATAGTAGTAATTTGTATTCACATTTGTAGAAGCACCGAGCACGTCATTAATGTTGACACCACTTTGGTATGGATTTCCAAACATCACTATGTCACTCGATGCTGTAGCATTGAAGTTTTGAGTGTGATTTCCTGTGTGTAATGCACCTGTAGCTCTAAGAGTAGCTTCCGTTGGTAAAGATGAGTTTGAGCTTAAGTCTATACTTCTGTCTCCGCGAACGAATAATAGATAAGGATTACCAGCAGTTAAAGTGTTAGTATTAGTATTCCCGAGGGCTTCAAATTGTTGTGTTGCAACATTTACAGTGAAAATAGAAGGGTTTCCTGAAATGGTTCCATCAAAACCGTTCAATTGGTCTGTAGTGCTCCCTGTAATATGCGTTCCGAAACTGGGATTTGGATTGTCGGAATTGCTAGTTGCTCCTTCTTGCCAGTTATCATGGATAGTAGTAGAAGTGGTAACCGCACTACTCACCATTCTGTAGGAACGTATCGCACTCATGTAGTTTTGCACCGTTGCGTTTCCGGTGATTGAAGATGTAGTAGATACATAACCAAGTTCTCCATTTCCAGAAGAGTTGCTTTTAAATACAAGGCTTCCATCGATAGTAAGATCCCCGTTTAGGTTCAATACTTTGTCTATATTTAATGTAGCTTCTGAATGTATAGTTAGGTTATTCACGTCTGTATCAGTGGTGATCGCTGTTTCGCCGTTAATTACAATAATGTCATCCGTTGCTGTGGCAATACCACTTGGGTCTTCCGGTGTCCAAACACCGTTTTCGTAAACGTAGCCTGAAATTGGAAGCGTTACATTAACCGTGTAATCTTCAGCTTGTCCCCATCCATAACTTCCACACGGATTTGTTGGAGATGCGTTGTAATTCTTAATGACACGCATGCGTGTTGCTCCGCCTAAGGCTGTTGCCGGCACCGCGATAGTGCCGGTAGCTTGTTTGCTATCGGTTCCAGAAGAATTTGTGATAGAGCCTATCTGGTACATCTCACCAGCATCATCTAAAATGCCATTTTGGTTCCAATCGATAAATACTGTAAAAT
>Ga0209075_1002193_pt1 | contig 17461 bp, 15 predicted proteins | sample Stecom2011_FD_187523 | JGI IMG/M metagenome (GOLD analysis project Ga0209075, IMG submission 187523) | Agricultural soil microbial communities from Utah to study Nitrogen management - Steer compost 2011 (SPAdes) (version 2) | ecosystem: Environmental > Terrestrial > Soil > Agricultural land...
CACGCCTGTTCAAGCCCGCTCCACAGGCTACAGATTACACAGCCAGCAACAATCCTCCACATTACGCTATGATAGGCTGCATACAATCAATTCACCCAAACCACAGGGCCCGCCCTGTTTCGTGAGGCGACAATGGCTTTATTGAGTTTTCTGGGCGCAGCCCGGCAAGTGACCGGTTCCTGTTATCTGATAGAGACTCACGACAAAAAACTGATCCTGCTCGAATGCGGTATGCAACAAGGCGGAAACCATAACGATAATGGTGACGAAAACGGCAACCGCAGTCCTTTCACCTTCAATCCCGAGCACCTGTCGGCTGTCGTTATCTCCCATGCCCATATCGACCATAGCGGTCTGCTGCCGCGCCTGGTTGCCGAAGGCTACCGCGGCCCGGTCTATGCTACCGATGCCACCAGCGACCTGCTGGAGGTCATGCTGATGGATGCGGCACATATCCAGGAAAAGGATACCGAGTGGGAAAACCGCTGGCGGGCGCGTCGCGGCAAGCGTGCCATTGCTCCCATTTACGTTAGCAGTGACGCCGTCCGTGTACTCAAACAGCGCCGCCCTGTGGCTTATGGCGAGTGTGTGCAGATAGTGCCAGGCGTCGAGCTCAGGTTTCACGATGCCGGTCACATCATCGGCTCGGCAATTGTCGAGCTGACGTTCAAGGAACCCAACAACAGCACCCGCAAGCTGGTATTTTCCGGCGACCTGGGAAGCACCTGCTCGCCCCTGATGCGGGCACCCACAGTTCTGAAAAAAGCCGATGTAGTGCTGATGGAGTCCACCTATGGTGACCGTGATCACCGCTGCAATGAAGATACCCTGGACGAGCTGGCAGACATTTTGCAACAGGCCTACAAGGATGGCGGCAATGTGATGATTCCGGCGTTTTCCGTTGGTCGCACCCAGGACATCCTGTTCCACCTGGGCCGCTTCTACCAGGAAGGCCGGTTACCGCAGCAAGTGGTGTTTCTTGATAGCCCGATGGCGATCCGTGCCAACCAGATTTACTTCAACCATCACGAGCAGTTTGACGAAGAGCACTTGACAATGCTACGTAAGCGCAACATCTCCACCCTGGAAGACTGGCTGCCGATCGTGCGTCAAACACCCAGTCCGGATGAGTCCATGGCAATTAACCGCATCAAGAGTGGTGCTATTATCATTGCCGGCAGTGGAATGTGTAACGGTGGCCGCATTGTGCATCATTTCAAGCATAATTTGTGGCGCTCCGACTGCCACCTGGTGTTCACTGGCTTCCAGGCCCGCGGTACCACTGGCCGCGCCATCGTTGATGGTGCCGAATCGGTGAAGGTGCTGCGGGAGCAAATAGTGGTACGCGCAAAAGTACATACCCTGGGTGGTTTTTCTGCCCACGCCGGGCAATCCCGGCTGGTGCAGTGGGCCAGTGAATTCGACACGCACCCAGAAATTTACCTGGTGCATGGTGAAATGGAAAAAATGGAAATCCTTCAGGGTATCCTGGAGAAAAAACTGGGTCGCCCGGTACAGATTCCCGAGCATGGCGACCGTATCGCGATTTAAGGAGTAAAGATGGCAAATCATACTGATGAATACCTTGAGCGCCAGTACCTGGTCAGCTCTTTCGATGTTGCCGATCGCATTGATGCGCTGCTGGAAGCAGCCGTCCCTCCCAACAGCCCGAATGCCGAGCTGTACCGTGAAATGATGCTGACCGTGGCACGCATGGCCGAGGCCGACCGCAACCGCTGGGACGCAAAAATCATGATGCAAACCCTGCGTGAGCTGGAAGCATCCTTTGACATGCTTGACCGCTTTAAGCGTCGCCGCAAAGTTACAGTGTTCGGCTCGGCCCGCACCGAGCCCGGGCATCCGCTGTACCAGCAAGCCAAGGAACTGGGAGAGATTCTGGCGCGGCACAACCTGATGGTGATCACCGGTGCCGGTGGCGGCATCATGGCAGCTGCTCACGAAGGTGCCGGCCCAGACAGCAGCCTGGGCCTGAATATCCTGTTGCCTTTTGAACAGGGCGCCAACGCAACCATGCAGGAACGCAATAGCCACCTGTTGACGTTCCATTTTTTCTTCTTGCGTAAGCTGTTTTTTGTCAAGGAGGCTGATGCGCTGGTGCTTTGTCCTGGCGGTTTCGGCACCCTCGATGAAGCCTGGGAAGTGCTCACCCTGGTGCAGACCGGCAAGAGCCCTCTGGTGCCCATCGTGCTACTGGATGTAGAGGGCGGCACTTACTGGGACAAGTGTCTGGAGTTTATGCAGGAAGAAATGGTCGACAAAGGCTATATCCTGCCGGAAGACATGGAGCTGATGCGTCTGGTGCGCACTCCACAGGAGGCAGGCCGGGAAATCGCCCGCTTTTACGCCAACTATCATTCAACCCGCTGGTATGGCAGCAAATTTGTCATTCGCACCAACCACCGCCTGACCGATGCAGCAATGTCGCACCTTAACGAACACTTTGCCAGTATCTGTGCCAGTGGTGACTTCAAACAGGTGCCATACTGCTCAGAAACCCACAAGGAACCCGAGTTTTGCAACCTGCACCGCCTTGAGTTTGCCTTCAATGCCCGCGACCTGGGCCGTTTGCGCCAGCTGGTTGACTACATCAATCAGCCGGAGAACTGGCACAATTAATCCGGCTGCGGCTTTCTCTTGCACAAAAAAGCTCTGCCAAATTTGGCAGAGCTTTTTTATTGCCTATCTGGCAGGCCCCGCTACAGCAGCTCATGGCGTGCCAGAGTTCTTATGGTGTCAGGCTTGTGCGGCCTTTTCGCCTTTCGCCTGCATCTGCTCCGGTTTGATCAGGAAATGTGCCAGCGCTGGCAGCAGCCAGATCGCGCCAAACATGTTCCACAAAAACATGAACGTCAGCATCAGTCCCATGTCAGCCTGGAATTTGATTGCAGAGAAAATCCAGGTCGCTACACCAATGGCCAGACAGATACCGGTAAAGAATACCGCCTTGCCAGTGGACTTCAGGGTCTGATAATAGGCTTCCTGCAACGGCATGCCCATGCGCAAAAACGTCTCCAGCCGGCTATAAATATAGATGCCGTAGTCAACACCAATACCTACACCCAGCGCAATCACCGGCAAGGTGGCAACCTTCACGCCAATACCCAGGTAAGCCATCAGCGCATTGCCCAGTACCGATGTAAGTACCAATGGCAAAATCACGCAGGCAGTGGCTGCCAGTGAACGGAAAGTCAGCAGGCACATAAATATTACCGCTGCATAGACTGCAATCAGCATCATGGTTTCGGATGCAGCGATCACTTCATTGGTGGCAGCCTCAATGCCTGCGTTGCCCGATGCCAGCAGGAACTGGTAGTCATCGGTGTTGCGCTCGGCGGCAAACTCCTCCACGGCTTTGACTGCAACAGTCAGGGTTTCAGCCTTGTGATCTTCAAGGAAGACTAGCACCGGCGCCAGCGAGCAGTCAGAGTTGTACAGAGAATCAGCACGTGCAATGGAGTTGTTCAGCACATGGGGGTTACGTGATAGCGCCTCCCACTTCAGGTTACCCTCGTTCATGCCCTTGATGACCTGCTTGGACACAGTAACCATGGATATTACCGATTGCACACCCGGCGTGTTTTCCATCTTCCAGGTCAGGTCATCCATGGCTTCCATCACCGGGTAACGCGAACAGGATTCAGCCTCTGTTTTCACCATGACCACCAGCACATCCGAGCTGGTTGAGTAATTCTGGATGACAAAATCGTTGTCCTGATTGTAGCGCGACTCTGGACGCAGCTCAGGCGCACCCTGGTCCAGGTCGCCGATTTGCAGGTTGCTGCCATACCAGAGACCGAAACTGGCCGCCGCTATGGCCAGGACCACGGAAACCGGAGCCACTTTGCTGCTGGCAAAAGCAGACATGGTACGCGCCAGCTTGCTTTCCCGCCGGTCAAAGTTGCGGCTGTACTCAAGCGCCTTTTTGCCCAGCCCAAGATAGGACACCACCACCGGCAGGAAAATCAGGTTGGTCAGGATAATGACGGCAACACCAACCGATGCACCGACAGCCAGCTCGCGGATTACGCCGATATCGATCAGCAACAGGGTGATAAAACCCACAGCATCGGAGCAGAGCGCCACCATGCCGGGCACAAACAGCTGGCGGAACGCCATGCGTGCCGCACTCAGCGGATTGACCGAATGACTGGAAGAAATTGCGATACCGTTGACCATCTGCACACCGTGAGAAATGCCAATGGCAAATACCAGGAACGGCACCAGCATCGAGTAGGGATCGATACCGAAGCCCAGCAAGTTCAGCAGGCCCAGCTGCCAGCCAACAGCAATCAGCGTGGTGAAAAGTACCGCCAGGGTGCTACGAATGCAGCGAGTAAAGCGCAGCAACAGCACAAAGGTGATACCCAGAGCCACAGCAAAGAACATTGCCACGCCGATCAAGCCATCAATCAGGTCGCCAACCTTTTTGGCAAAGCCAATGATGTGAATCTTGACCGCCGGATTTTGCTGTTCATATTTTTCGCGAATATGCTCTTCAAGCTGGTGGGAAAATTCGCGATAATCCAGTTGCAGCAAACGGCTCTGGTCTTCCGGGTCGGGGAAAACCTCAAGCAGGGGAATCTCAACAATGCTGGATTTGAAGTTGTTGGCCACCAGACGCCCGACCTGCCCAGATTTGAGAATGTTGCTGCGCAGCTCTTCCATGCTTTCGGCAGAACCGTCATAGGTTTGCGGAATCACCTCACCACCATCGAAGCCCTCTTCGGTGACTTCGGTCCAGCGCACGTTAGGGCTCCAGAGTGAACGCACACCCGAGCGTTCAACGCCTGGAATATAAAAGGCTTCATCACTGATCTGGCGCAGCGTCTCCATGTATTCGGCGTCAAAAATGTCACCATCGACTGCCTCTACCGAGATTCGTACACTGTTGCCAAGGTTGGCCAGGTCATCACGGTATTCCAGCATCTTCTCAATATAAGGATGCTTCAGCGGGATCATTTTCTCGAAACTGGTGGCCGGGCGCACTTGCGCCGCCTGCCAGAACAGGAACAAGCTGACCAGCAGGGTCAGCAAAATCACGGCTGGGCGGTTATTAAAAACCAGCCGCTCCATGACGGCAGCAGGGTTATTTCTGGGCTTGGAAATCATGCGTAGCTGTCCTTCTTATAGTTGTTATGGGTTGACCGTTGCCGGTACCAGATGAATACCACCCTGCCCGACCAAAAGGAGGCCGCCATCAGGCCGCATGGCCACGCCGGCGTAGGACAGGCGATCCTCGCGGAGCCTGGTGGTAAAGCTCTGGCCATTATCCTTGCTGCTGAGGATCGCACCGCCATGGCCCACCACCAGCAGACGTCCATCGTCCAGCAAGGCACCACCAGCCAGCCCCTGCCGCAGCTGTCCACCCTGCGGGGTGCTCAGTTTGATCTCCTGCCAGCTGTCGCCAAAGTCTTCGGAGCGGTACAGATGTCCACGCAAACCGTAAACCACCAGGCTTTGCGCCTGACGGGTCGGCAGTACACCAAACAGGGAGCCCTCATAGGGGCTTACGATACTCTCCCAGCTGTCACCGCCATCGGCGGAGCGCAACATGATGCCCATCTCGCCGACCACAAACAGGCCGGCATCTTTGATGTGGGTAATGGCATTCAGGTGAAAGCCATCTTCGTTGTCCAGCTCATCACCAATCTCTATCCAGCTGGCTCCGCCATCATCAGTGCGCAGCATGCTGCCATAGGCACCAACGGCAAAGCCCCGTTGCCGGTCGGCAAACCAGATATCCAGCAAGGGAGCCTCAAATTCACTGTTGCCATACTGCCTGATCCAGTTCTCACCACCGTCACTGCTGTGCAAAATCTGGGCATCGTGCCCAACAGCCCAGCCGTATTTGTCATCAACAAAAAATACTGCAGTCAACAGCTGTCTGGTGGGTACTTTGCCTTGTTGCCAGCTTTCGCCTTCATTGTCCGAATACAGCACGTGACCACGCTCACCCACAGTCACCAGCCGTTTGCCGGCCCGGGTAATGCCCAGCAGCAGACTTTCACTGGCCCGCTGACTTTCAATGGCATAACTGGTGGTCTGCTGCTCCGTACTGGCAGCTGCCGGCAGTAGCAGGCCCAGTGACAAGGCTGCTGCAAACAGTGTGCGCATGCCTCTGGTACAAACAAAATGGGCGAAGGGCAAAAACTCATGCATGGGGAAGGCTCCCTCTTGTAATTTTTTATGAGGATAATCTCAAAATGCCGAACCACCATAGTGGGAAAAACGGCCTTAAACAAGTGTTTGATACGTGATTTTCACCGCCCAAACAGTCATAAAAAGACCACCTGGTCCGGCCTACCCCCCCTGACTGGAGCGAATGCCCGAAAGGCGTGCAAACAAAGGGGTTCAGAGCACCCCTCATGGAGTTTTCCAGCCATATTCAATGAAAATACAAAATCTGCGACCTTTGTATGGTTGCGCTTGAAAAAGCTCATCACATTGCCTCTGCAGCACCCATCAGCCCGGCTTGACAGCCCGAAACGGCCATGCATGCAGGAGTCTGCATGCATGACCAGCGGCAGTTGCATTGAGCCAGCGTTACGGCAGGTCCGGCGTGCGGTGCACAAGCTGAATGCTTCGCGACCCGCCGGACTTTAGGCGCCCCATAGCCTGTGCCCAAGCGACGCATTATCGTAACGCGGGCCAATAGCCTGGAGCCGGCTTGTGACGCCGGCTCCAGGTCCGGCAGGCATTATTGGTCTGCAGACGTTAATCCAGTGCTTTTTGTAGTACTTCAAACAGGTCTGCCGAGAGCTTTGGCATCTGCTGCAGTTTTTCCAGCTGGGCACGCATCAGCTGTCCCTGCGCGGTTGTGTAACGGCGCCAGCGGGTTAGCGGATTAACCATGCGCGCCGACATCTGCGGGTTGAGGGCATCCAGTGTCGCCACCTGCTCTGCCAGCAAAGCATAACCACTGCCGTCGGCGGCATGAAACTGCGGCAGGTTATGCTGGCAAAAAGCACCCAGCACGGCACGTACCCTGTTCGGATTTTTGATGCTGAAGGCCTTGTGCTCCATCAGTCTGCGAATTTGCGCGGCATCGCTAAACAGCGGACTGGACGCCTGCACACTAAACCACTGGTCCATTACCAGCGGCTCATTGGCAAACTCCCTGGCAAAGGCCGACAGTGCCTGCTCTGCCGGCTCACGCGCACTACTGTTGACCAGGCACGACAGGGCCGCCAGACGTTCAGTCATGTTGTCAGCCTGCTCGAACTGTGCAATACAGGCAGCCAGCACCGAAGAAGGGAGGTCATCAGCCGCTGGCCGGATAGCCCGTACGTCACTCTGCCCGGGCTGCTGCAAACCCGGCCCTGGCGCAGACTGCTCCAGCAACATCAGATAACTGAGCGCCATGTTTTGCAACCGGCGACGCCCGATTTGCCCGGCCTCGGGGCGGTATTCAGTTGTACGGGCCCGCTGGCTCAGCTGCAGGTAGACCTCACGCAAGGGCTGCTCCAGCTGCTGCGCAAGGCTCAGACGCAAGGCTTCGCGCACGGCATGGCTAGCAGCCACATTGGCTGTATCCTGCAGCTCCAGCAAATACGCCAGGCTGGGCAGACTGATGATTTCAGCTTTCAAGGCTTCATCCAGCTGCTCATCAGCCAGCACCCTGCTCAAAGCCTGTGCCAGCTGTGGGTCGAACTCGGGTGCCTGGCCGTTTTGCTGTTGCTGCAGTGCCTCGCTGAACACCTGGATAGCCAGCTGCTGCCCCGCCTCCCAGCGGTTAAAGCCATCCGTGTCATGGGCCAGCAAAAACGCCAATTGCTCGCGGCTGTAGTCATACTCCAGCTTGACCGGTGCAGAGAACCCGCGCAGCAGCGATGGCAGTGGCTGGCTGGCAATATTGCTGAAGACAAACTCCTGCTCAGGCTGACTGACTTCCAGAACAGTGCCTGCTCCCGCACCATGGGATTGACCCGCCGCGTTGCCACCGTTGCCTGCAGGCAAGTCCGCTTGCACAGCCAGCTCCTCGCCGGTGAGCGCATCCAGCAAGCCGACGGCCAAAGGAATCACAAAGGGTTCTTTGGTCGGTTGGCCTGGCGTGGGCGGACAGCTCTGGCGCACCTGCAAGCGATACTCCTGTTTTTCGGCATCGTAGGCATCGCTGACCTGCAGCACCGGAGTGCCGGCCTGGCTATACCAGCGCTTGAACTGGGTCAGATCACGGCCACTGACTGTTTCCATCGCGGCAACAAAGTCGTCACAGGTCACCGCCTGGCCATCATGACGCTCAAAGTAAAGGTCCGATCCCTTGCGGAACAGCTCAGGCCCCAACAAAGTGTGCAGCATGCGCACGACTTCCGCGCCCTTCTCATAGATGGTCCAGGTATAGAAGTTGGAAATTTCCATGTACTCGGACGGGCGCACCGGATGCGCCAGCGGGCCGGCATCCTCGGCAAACTGATGGGTGCGCAAGAACGTCACATCTTCGATACGCTTGACCGTACGCGAGTTCATGTCGGCAGAAAACTCGGCATCGCGAAATACGGTAAAACCTTCCTTTAGCGACAGCTGAAACCAGTCACGGCAAGTGACGCGGTTGCCGGACCAGTTGTGGAAATACTCGTGGGCAACAATGCTTTCAATCCGCTGAAAAGCCGCATCCGTCGAGGTTTCCGGCTTGGCCAGCACACAACTGGAGTTGAAGATGTTCAGGCCCTTGTTCTCCATGGCGCCCATGTTGAAGTCGTCCACGGCGACAATCATGAAAATATCCAGGTCATACTCGCGACCATAGACCTCCTCATCCCAGCGCATGGAGCGCTTCAGGCTGTCCATGCCGTGCTGACACTTGTCAATATTGTTCGGCTCGACAAACATGCGCAAGGTCACTTCACGGCCGCTCTTGGTGGTGAAGCTGTCCTCGACACACCAAAGGTCGCCCGCCACCAGCGCAAACAGGTAGGCAGGTTTTTTGTGCGGATCTTGCCAGGTAGCCCAGTGGCGCTCACCCTCTTCACCTTCATCAACCTTGTTGCCGTTGGACAGCAATACCGGATACTGCTGCTTGTCGGCACTGACCGTGGTGGTGAAGCTGCTCATCACGTCTGGACGATCCTGATAATAGGTGATCTTGCGGAAACCCTCGGCCTCGCACTGGGTGCAGAACATCCCGCCAGAGCGATACAGACCTTCCAGCTCGGTATTGTTTTGCGGCTCAATCCGCACCGTCGTATCCAGGGTAAATTCGGCCTTTTCTGGCTGTAACTGCAAGCTCTCGGCACTCACCTGATACTCGCCCTGCTCCAGCACCCGGTCATCCAGCGCAATATGCTTCAGCTCCAGCTTGACGCCATCCAGCACCAGCGGCGGCAAGTCAACGCCCAGCTGCGGGTTGCGTTCCAGCACCAGATGGGCATGCACCAGCGCATGATCGTCATACAGCTCGAAATGCAGATGGGTTTCATTGATCAGGTAATCCGGCTGACGGTAGTCGGCCAGACGGATGGTTTTGGGCGTATTGCTCATGATATTTACACTCGACAAAGACGGATCAGGCGAATATTCAAAGACTGGCTGCTGTAATCAGGCCGGCGGGCAACTTATTGCCTACTGATGCAGAAAAGCGCTTCTGCTCACCTTTTCTGCCGGCACCAGCCGCTCAAGGGTCGCAATCAGTGCATCCATGTTTTCAAAGCCAACCAGTTTGAAAATCTGGCCTGTGTCTGCCTTGAGAATAATGGATTTGACGCGCCCAAACCTTGTTTGAAAACGCAAGGCTTTAACCTGGAGCAGGTTCACATGGACCACTGCATTGTTGTAATTCACAACGGCCTGATGGTTTTGCTCATCCAGTGTCACAACCGGATAGGCGGCTTTGCCCTGCTGGATATGGCGGTAACTGGCAAAAATCCCCAGGGCAAAAATAAACAGTGCTGCAATCGGCAACAGCAAGTCGGACGCTGCTTCTGCCTGCACGGCTTTAACCAGCATGGCCAGGCTGGACAACAGCAAAACCGCTAGCAAAACAATGGTCCAGCGCCGGTCTTTGCGCACTTTTTGTTCAGAGATGTAAAACTGCATATCCTGTTCCTTTTACTGGCTGCACCTGCTGCTCTTTGTGGCCTGCACCCTGTGGCTCTGCGTTTTGGCTGCGCCACGTGCGAATTGAGGCGACCGGGGTTTAAGCTGTAAGAGGCAAAAACCGCCTTCAGCCCCGGGCCTGATCAAATTTTACGCAAGGCCAGCTGGTATCCGGTGTATTTGCGCACATTGATTACCCCGGTATCAAAAATCAGATACTGGCCCTTGATGCCCAGCAAAGTTCCCTCCGCTTGCGGCAGCTTGTCCAGGTTGAAGCTTTTTACCTTCTTCGGATACTCAAGCACCGGGTAGCTGATGCTGGTTACCTCGGCATCGTCCAGTGGCTGAATCGCCTGCAGGCCAAAACGTTGCTGCAGTTCGTCCAGTTCGTGGCTGCACAACTCCATCAACTGATCACGCTGGGCAGCCAGGTCAATCGGCTCGGGATCACCCTTGAGCATGGCTTGCCAGCTGGTGCGGTCGGAGACATGGGCCCGCAAGGCATCTTCCACAAATCCGGACTGCTGGCGGGTTTTTACCCGAAAGATCGGCAATGCCTGTACGGCTCCCTGATCCAGCCAGCGGGTCGGCAGCTGAGTCCCCCGGGTAATGCCCACCTTGACCGAGCTGGAGTTGGCCAGATACACAAAGTGGTCAATCATGCAGTTGACTTCGCCCCACTCGGGCTCACGGCAGGTACCGGCATCGTAATGGCATTTTTCCGGGCTCATGATGCAGCTGTCACACTGCGCCAGCCCCTTGAAGCAAGGCCAGCAGTAGCCCTGGGCAAAACTCTTGCTGGTTTTGCGCTGGCAGTGCACGCAATTGATTTCGCCCAAAAACTCCAGCTGCAAAGACTGTCCAAGCAGCTCATTGAGTGGTAGCTCTTCTTCACCCAGTCGCATCTGGTACTGCGCAGGGTCCTGCAGGTCAATGCGCATCTTGACCGCCGCGCCACGGGCCAGTTCGCTCATCAGTGCAGCGTCCCGGCAGCAGGTGCAAACAGGCTGGGGTCGACGTTCAGATCCTTGTTTTTCTGCGAAGCACACTGGTCCCCCCCCAGATAACCGGTACGCTGTTCTTCGGGCAGGTTTTTCTGTTCCCAGGCAATAATAGCCATCATGGTCAGCTCTTTTTGCTCCTGGCTCAGGCGGGTGCCATCCGGCCACTTGCCCAGCTCCAGCGCCTGCTTCAGGCTGCCATAGGTTTCAGAATTGATGTTGTCGATCATTTTAATAAAATCAGTCATGTTTCCTTCCCGTTTCCGAGGTTTTTAAATAGTCAAGAAGGCTATCGCCCGCGTGCCCACAAACCGGTTAGCAGCCCGCCAAGGCATCCTGTGATCAGACCGCTAACGTGCGCGGCATTGGCAATCTGGCCAAAGCCCAGGGCGCTGACAATACCCAGCAGACACACCACCAGCCACACCAGCATCATGCCTACCACGCCTTTGGGCAGAACATAGGCAGGTACCGGGCACAGCCTTTGATGAATCCAGCAAAAACCGAGCAAGGCATAGAGCACGCCCGACAGGCCGCCAAAAAACGACGGACCCGACATTACAAATTGGCTGGCATTGGACACCAGCCCGGCCAGCAATACAAAACCGGCCAAAAACAGACTGCCCTGATGCTGCTCGATGCGCCGGCCCAGCTCCCAGAACCACATGCTGTTCATGGCCAGGTGCAACCAGCCAAAGTGGATCAGCATCGGCGACCATAACCGCCACCACTGCCCACTGGCCAGCGTTTCATCCAGCGGCAAAAACCAGGCCTGGTCGCCGCTGATCTGCACTGCGTTGAATGTCAGGCCGGCGACCTTGAACAGGTTGCCGCCAACCCCGGTCCAGGCTGCAACCAGCAGTGTCAGCAACAGTACCAGGGCTGTCAGCGGATAACGAAGCAATTGCTGCTTCCAGTCTGCGCCCAGCCCTGCCCGTGCTGCTACCGGGGCCGGTGAAAATTGCAGCTGCTCAGGTGGCAGTTGCTGCCAGGCTGAATAGAGTTCAGCCACATGCCCGGCAGTTGCACGGTCGGCGACCCACAGGTGCTGCTCACCCTGCACTTCGCTCACCCGGTGCCCAATCTGCTGCTCGGCAAGCAGCCGGCAGAAGCTGGAAAGGTCCTGTTCAAGCGGGGCTGTCAAGGCCAGCTGCCAACTCATGCGCGGTTCTCCACCCAGACAAATTTTTCGGCTTGCAGACTGAGCTCATCATCCAGTCGATAGGCTACCAGCCGGCCACCATTGACTGCACTGTAGTCCAGGCAGGCCAGATTGGGACGGATCATCGCCGGCTCGCCATCGCGCCAGTAATGACCCACAAACAGTAACGGATCAGCCGCCTGGTGCTGCACCAGCTGCTGATAAAAACCCTTCGGCAGACGCTGGCCGGCGATGTTGTCGGGCATCGGGTCGGGCTGAAAAGCGAGCTCGGCATAGGTGCGTGGTGCCTGGTCTTCTTGCCAAAACCGGGCACGATAGGTTCGCCGGGCCAGCCCGTCCTGCCCGAACATTTTTTGTCCGCCCGGCAGCGGCAAATTGATTCCGCGCAACAAGCGGTTGAAAACCTGATGGGCAAAGCTGCCCTGCTCTGCCGACGCCTGAATGAATGCACGATCGATTTGACCGCCACCAAAACGTGCCACCACACCTTCGATCAGCTGCTTGTCCCAGCAAGCATGCACCACCCGGAAGCTGCTGCCGTCGATAAACAGGGGCAGCCCGGCGAACCAGTCCAGGTAGTCTTGCCACTCATAGGGGTGATTGGCAAACGCCTGCGCGGTCGCTTGCCAGATGCCGGCATGGCGGCGGCTATGTTCACGGACAAAGGTCTGCTTGCTGCCGGCTGGTGCGGCAGTATGCCAGGCCAGTGCGTAATATTCGTGATTGCCCATAATGCAGTGCGCATGGCCGCCCTCAACCATCAAGCGGACTATTTCCAGGCTTTCGCGGATTTGCGGGCCACGGTCAATGATGTCACCAAGAAAAATCGCCATCCGCCGGCCATGCTGCCAGACGCCACCCAGCTTGCGGTAACCAAGCCCGGCCAGCAGGCGCTCCAGGGCATCGGCACAACCATGGATGTCGCCGATAATGTCGTAGCCCCGTTGCGGATCAATCTGCATGGCGCAAACCCCTATGAACCCCGCTGGTCAAGCCGGCTTTCCCAGCCCAGCTTGTTGCGGCACACCTCATAAAAATTGTGCTCGAGTGGATGCAGCAAGTGCAGGCGTTGCGCCTTGCGGCGGATATATACCACATCACCCGGCGCACAGTTGGCGTGATTCTGGCCGTCACAGGACAGCAGCGGGTAGATGCTCATATCCTGGGAAATAACGATTTTCAGCTCGCTGTCAGCATCCACCACAATCGGCCGGCTCGACAGCGTATGCGGATACATGGGCACGATCACCATGGCATCGATTTTCGGGTGCATGATGGGGCCACCCGCCGACAGCGCATAGGCCGTTGAGCCGGTTGGTGTGGCAATGATCAGGCCGTCCGCCTTCAGGCTGTAGACAAACTGGCCATCAATATAGAGCTCAAAGGCAATCATGCGTGTCGATTTGCCCGGGTGCAGCACCACATCATTGAGCGCGTCGCCCTCACCGGTGCGGGTGTCATCGCGCCAGACTTCGGTCTCCAGCAAAAAGCGCTCTTCCACCTCGAACTCGCCAGCCAGCACCGCCCCCACCTGCTGCTCCATGAGTTCGGGAGTAATGTCGGTCAGAAACCCCAGACTGCCACGGTTGATGCCCAGTACCGGGGTGTTGTGATTGACCAGTGCACGGGCGGCGCCCAGCATGCTGCCGTCACCACCAACCACTATGACCATGTCGCACACCTCGCCCAACACGTGACGGTTGCTGACTTGGGCATCATGGCCCGGCAGCATTTCGGCAATTGCCTCGTCCAGAATCACGTTCAGCTCTTGCTGCTGAAGCCAGGCTTTCAGCCGGCGGATGGTGTCCAGCACCTTGGCGCTGCCCAAACGGCCTATGATGCCGATGTTATAAAAGTTGGCCACTGGGTCAGTCCTTCTTGCGAATCCAATAACTGTATTGCCCCTGCTGCTCGTCGGTCTGCAGCAGGCTATGCCCCAGGAAGGCGCAAAACCTGGGAATATCGCGCCGGGTTGAGGGGTCGCTGGCCAGCACGTGTAACACCTGGCCGGCCTGCAGCTGGCGTACTGCCTGGTGCAGCATCATCACCGGCTCGGGACAAAACAGCCCGCGTGCATCCAGAGTTTCGTCTACCATCAAGTCCATACTGTTTCTGTTTCTTCTGGTTTCATTTAATACATTGCGTCTGTCGTACAGAAGCAACGAAGGCTGGGAGGGTATTGTTGTCGCTATCCACATCTACCGAAAAGCCGACCCGCCAGTCAGCAATTTTGCTTTACCCTCTCCGCCCGGATCGCTACTGTATTTGTCCTTATTCAATAAAAACAAGGAACGCTCACGCATGAATACACTGGTCAGCTACCACCTCGACAATGGCATCGCCACTGTGCAAATCAACAATGGCAAGGTCAACGCCTTGTCACCTGATGTATGGCAGCAGCTGGAAGCCGCACTGGACCGTGCCGAAGCGGACAAGGCGGTGCTAATCATTACCGGCCAGCCGGGCATTCTGTCTGGCGGCTATGACCTCAAAGTGATGATGTCCGGCCCGCAAAACGCACTGGACCTGGTTGCCATGGGGTCGTCTTTTACGCGCCGTATGTTAGCACATCCTTACCCGGTGATTGTCGCCTGCACTGGCCATGCCATCGCCAAAGGGGCCTTTCTGCTGCTGGCTGCCGACTACCGCATTGCCGTGGATGGCGACTTCAAGATCGGCCTCAACGAAGTACAGATCGGCATGACCATGCATGACGCCGGCATTGTGCTGGCCCGCGGCCGCCTGACACCGGCAGCCTTCCAGCGTGCCGTGATCAATGCAGAAATGTTTACACCGCAACAGGCGCGCGAAGCTGGCTTTGTCGACCTGGTAACAACACCAGAAACCTTGCAGGAAACTGTACTGGCTGTCGCCACACAGCTCACACAGCTGAACATGGCAGCTCACGCCAGAACCAAACTGAAGGTCCGCGCCGATACGCTTGCCGCACTGGATGACGCCATTGATAACGATCGCAAATACGGTTTAAATTGAGTCTAGCCACCTGTTTACAGGCATAAAAAAACCGCATGCTTCCATCGCTGCATGCGGTTTTCAACCACCAGCTTTAAACTAGCTTTAAACCAGCTGTTCGTCGGCCTTTTCGCCTTTCCGGTAGGTCTCGTAGATTAGCACCGGAATACCCAAACCACCCAGGTGCTGCTCAATCAGCGGTTTAACATCGGCCCAGTCCAGTGCGCCCACCCCAGTCGCCAGCCGCGGCAGAGCCGGACTGGTCACACCTTCACCCTGCACATGCCTGGCCAGTGCACGCAGCGCATGATGGACATCTTCCAGCCACTGAAGCGTTCCAGCCCGCTCAGCGGCTGCCCAAGCGTATGTCGTGCAGCAACGAAAGCATGTCATAACCCTGTCGGCTGCCCACCTCAGCTGCCCGCAAACGCAACTGCTCAACCGGCAGGTTTTGTCTGTTGCTGGCCGGCACCATAACGACCACATTGCCTTCGGGCACCGGCAACTCCCAGTAATGCCCGTCGAACAAGCCTTGTAACAGCATTGACGCCACCGGCTTGCTGTCCAGCAAAGCCCACTGATTAATGATCAGCCAGCCGTTCTCACTCAGACGCTCTTGGCATTTGGCCAGAAATTCCCAGGTCATATGACCTTTTGATGGTCCCTCTTCGGTATACAGGTCCAGAAAAATCAGGTCGGCTTGCTCGGCACTCTCCAGCAGCTCCAGTGCATCGCCCAGCCGAATGGTCATGCGCTCATCCTCGACAAACCCCATATGCTGCCGGGCCAGCCGTAGCACCTCGGGCCGCAACTCGATAATTTCGATGTCAAACAGGCTGGGCATGGCATCCAGGCAGCTACGCACCAGAGCGCCAGCTCCCAGTCCAAGAAAGAGCGCAGTTTCAGGTTGCGCATGGCAGAGTGCGCCAAGCAGCATCGCCCTGGAGTATTCATATTCCAGCCGAAGCGGCGAACGCATGCACACAGCACTTTGCTCCGAATCCTCAGCAAATACCAGATAGCGTTTTGACCCCTTGCCCTCAACACGGATCAACCCGAAGCTGTCTTCTGCTTCGGCGATTTTCTTCTTTTTACGTGACCAAAAAAAATGCAACTGTCTTTCCTTACCAATCCGGGCTGCGCGGGACAATCCCTTTGACACAGCTGTGACCGAATAATTGCAGTGTACCCCTGTACCAGGACAGAGTCTGCATGCAAACCAGCAGGCCTGCCACAAACCACTGCCCCGTACAACAGCCTCCCGATAATAGAGATAGCAATACCTACCGCAGAAAACCTGTACCCAGGCTTGCATTCCAAAAACATCTCCAGTATAGTTCGCCACCTGAATAAGGCACCAAGCCTGTTTCAGAGTTGCGGTGAAGTGTCCGAGTGGCTGAAGGAGCTCGCCTGGAAAGCGGGTATACGGGAGACCGTATCGAGAGTTCGAATCTCTCCTTCACCGCCATATTTTATTTTAAGTCCCTGATTATTCAGGGATTTTTTTTGCCTATCATATTCATCAGGCCACTCACTGGGCCATTTGTCGGCATTTTGAAAGCAAAACAGGCCAACTCGCACGAATGCGGGTAAGCCTGCTCTTGATTCTCACACCCCTTATTAAGCCACTTCGCGCGCTAGACGACTGTCCGCCTTGATCCAATCCAGTTCATCAATGACAGACCATCTGCCCGCCCACACTTTGGCATGCCCTGCCATCGTTGCGGATATAGGTCGACCCTGCACCCTGGTTATACCGCCCGCCTTGGTTGTCCCAGCAGCCGGTCTGATCGCAATTAGTAATCACACTGGGCGCACTGGGCGCCGGATTTGAAACCGCAGCTTTTTGCTTGTGATCCAGCGAAATGCGTTCTATTTCTTGTGCACTGGCTCCCGAAGCACAGCCTGCCGACATGGCTCGCTGACGGGCGGTAAGCTGGCGGTTCTGCGCCCCTTTGTACGCTGTATTGGCTTCACGGCACAGATCATTACGCGCCTTGGCTTGACGTTCTGCTATTCGCGGATCAGCAACAACCGTCACCCGCGTACCTTGTGGCCTTGCACTGCGCCGGTACTCGTATTCCTCGATATTCTGCCGAGCCGCGCGGCTGTCCTGCGAGTTGACGCGGCCCACTTCAATTTTTGCAGTGTCGTTATCCGTGGCACAGCCGTGCTTGGTAAAGGTGATTTCACCGTTGGGGCCAGTGCACTTATACATCTGTGCCCAGCTGGTGCCAGGAAGTACAGCTAGTACAAATATCGCTGCGGCCAG
>Ga0209075_1002194_pt1 | contig 17460 bp, 15 predicted proteins | sample Stecom2011_FD_187523 | JGI IMG/M metagenome (GOLD analysis project Ga0209075, IMG submission 187523) | Agricultural soil microbial communities from Utah to study Nitrogen management - Steer compost 2011 (SPAdes) (version 2) | ecosystem: Environmental > Terrestrial > Soil > Agricultural land...
GCCGTTTCTTCGACTCCCGGACCAAGCCCGGCGCCCCGGCCGCCACCCTGGAACTGCTGGAGCAGGCCCGCGAGCGCTTCAGCGCTCCCATCGTCGCCATCGGCGGCATCACCCTGGAGCGCGCCCCACAACTGATCTCCGCCGGCGCCGATCTGCTGGCAGTCATCCACGGCCTGTTCGGTGCGGACTCGGCCGAGGCCGTGCGCCAGCGCGCCGAGGCCTTCACCACCCTATTCAAGCATTGAGAGATAACCCCATGTCCCGTTCAGAATCCCTGTTTGCCAGTGCTCAGAAACACATCCCCGGTGGCGTCAACTCGCCGGTGCGGGCCTTCCGCAGCGTCGGCGGCAGCCCGCTGTTCATCAAGCATGCCGAAGGGGCCTACATCATTGACGAGGATGACCGCCGTTATGTGGATTATGTCGGCTCCTGGGGCCCGATGATCCTGGGTCATGGTCACCCCGAGGTGCTTGAGGCGGTGCGCCGCCAGCTCGAGCATGGCTTGTCCTACGGCGCCCCCACCGCCATGGAAACCGAGATGGCGGAGCTGGTGTGCTCGCTGGTGCCGTCCATGGACATGGTGCGCATGGTCAGCTCCGGTACCGAGGCGACCATGAGCGCCATCCGCCTGGCCCGGGGTTACACCGGCCGCGACACCATCATCAAGTTCGAGGGCTGCTACCACGGTCACTCCGACAGCCTGCTGGTCAAGGCCGGCTCCGGCGCCCTGACCTTCGGCGTACCCAGTTCGCCGGGCGTACCGGCGGCCTTTGCCCAGCACACCCTGACCCTGCCCTATAACGACATTGCTGCCGTGCGTGAAACCCTGAGCCGGGTCGGCAATGAAATCGCCTGCATCATCGTCGAACCGGTGGCCGGCAACATGAACTGCGTACCGCCGGTGCCGGGCTTCCTCGAAGGCCTGCGCGAGGTCTGTGACGAACATGGTGTAGTGCTGATCTTCGACGAGGTGATGACCGGTTTCCGCGTGGCACTGGGCGGCGCTCAGGCCCATTTCGGCGTGACCCCGGATCTGTCCACCTTCGGCAAGATCGTCGGCGGCGGCATGCCGGTGGGCGCTTTCGGCGGCAAGCGTGAAATCATGCAGCACATCTCGCCGCTGGGTCCGGTCTACCAGGCCGGCACCCTGTCTGGCAACCCGCTGGCCATGGCCGCCGGTCTGACCACCCTGAAACTCATCAGCCGCCCCGGCTTCCATGACGAGCTGGCCGCCTACACCAGCCGGCTGCTGCAGGGCCTGCAGGACCGCGCCGATGCCGCCAGCGTGCCCTTCGTCACCACCCAGGTGGGCGGCATGTTCGGTCTGTACTTCAGCGGCGCCGATGCCATCCAGACCTTCGAGGATGTCATGGCCAGTGATGCCGAGCGCTTCAGCAAGTTCTTCCACCTGATGCTGGACCAGGGCGTGTACCTGGCGCCCAGTGCCTATGAGGCCGGCTTTACCTCCATCGCCCACGGCGAGGCGGAACTGCAGCTGACCCTGGACGCCGCCGAACGCGCCTTCGCCGCACTCTGAGTCCCGCCCCGAACGGGGTTCGCCACTGCGCATCCACCGCCGGCCAGCCCGGCGGTTGGCGCCGACGCGGATTCCAGCGCACAATGACACCTGACGCATCAGCCAACGGGCCCCTGACCATGACCAGACCGCTCCGCTCTCTCCTGTTCTGCACCCTGTTCGGACTGGGCCTGGGCTCCGTGCCGGCCCTGGCCCAGAACGACGAGCCGCTGGTGATCAGCACCGAGGAACACTGCGCGCTCAACCGCGTGGATGATGACAACCTGCCCCTGGCGCTGGACAGCTGCCGCAGCATGGCCGAGGCCGATGACATGCAGGCGCAGTTCGAGATGGGGGAGTTCTACTACCATGGCGAGCGCAGCGAGCGGGACCTGGCGCAGGCGCTCAAGTGGTACGAACGCGCCTCGATCCAGGGGCACCCCGATGCCCAGTACCGCCTCGGCCTGATGCACGCCACCGGTGAGGGCGTGGAGCGCAACCTGCCCCAGGCCTACATCATGCTGAAGATGGCTGCAGTCAATGGTCAGGACGCCGCCATGGATGCCAGTGATCGCCTGGCCGAAGAGATGAACGAGGAGGAGATTGCCTCAGCGACCCAGGTGCTGGGCACGCTGTTCCGCAATTATCTGCGGCATATCCGGGAAGAGCAGCTGCGCCGGCTGCATCCGGAGTTGCTGGAAGAGGAGCTGCAACCCGAGATGGAGTGAGCCGGGGCTCACCCCTGCCCCGACCCCGGACCGGGCGGCAGCGGAAAGGACATCACGTTGCTGCCACCCTTGGCCTCGCTGATCTTGGCCTGACCGACACGCTCCACCTCGTCGATGCGCACTATGGCGTGCAGCGGGATGAAGCTGCGGTTGACGCCTTCGAACTGGTTCTTGAGCTTTTCCTCGCCCGGGTCGACCAGCATCTGCGAACGCTCGCCAAACACCAGCTCCTCGACCTCGAGAAAGCCCCACAGCTCGCTCTGGAAGATCTGGCGGGCATAGATTTCAAACACCTGCCCCTGATTGAGGAAAATCACCCGGAAGATGGGCTGCTGCTTGTCTTTGCTCATGGACTCGTACGTTACACCACAGGTCAGTAATGCCGGGCGCCGAAACGCCGGATTGAAGGTCGCGGATCATAGCACATCCGCGAGCGCTGCAAGCACCCGACCACCACCATCACATTGCCCGGGTCAAGCGTGTATAATCGCCGTTTTTCTCCACGAGTCACCCCCGCAAACCCATGGCAAAGAAACTTTTTATCCAGACCCACGGCTGCCAGATGAACGAGTACGACAGCTCGCGCATGGCAGATCTGCTCGGCGAATATCAGGCGATGGAGCTGACCGACAGTCCCGAAGAGGCTGACGTGATCCTGCTCAACACCTGCTCGATTCGCGAGAAGGCGCAGGAGAAGGTGTTCTCCGAGCTGGGGCGCTGGCGACCGCTGAAGGAGAAGAATCCCGAACTCATCATCGGCGTCGGCGGCTGTGTTGCCAGCCAGGAAGGGACCGCCATCCGCGAGCGGGCTTCCTATGTGGACGTGGTGTTCGGCCCTCAGACCCTGCACCGTCTGCCGGAGATGATCGACGCCGCGCGCACCACCGGTGCTCCCCAGGTAGACGTATCCTTCCCCGAGATCGAGAAGTTCGACCGCCTGCCCGAGCCCCGGGTCGATGGCCCGACCGCCTATGTTTCGGTCATGGAAGGCTGCAGCAAGTACTGCAGCTTCTGTGTGGTGCCCTACACCCGGGGCGAGGAAGTCAGCCGTCCCTTCGATGACGTGCTGGCCGAGTGCGTGCACCTGGCCGAGAACGGCGTGCGCGAGATCACCCTGCTGGGCCAGAACGTCAATGGCTACCGGGGCGAGACCCATGATGGCGGCATCGCCGACCTGGCCGATCTGATCCGGGTGATCGCCCAGATCGACGGCATTGATCGGATACGCTACACCACCTCGCACCCGCTGGAGTTCTCCGACAGCCTGATCCAGGCCCACGCCGAAGTACCGGAGCTGGTCAAGTACCTGCATCTGCCGGTGCAATCGGGCTCCGACCGGGTGCTGGCCGGCATGAAGCGCAACCACACGGTGCTGGAATACAAATCCCGCATCCGCAAGCTCAAGGCGGCGGTGCCGGACATCATCCTCAGCTCGGACTTCATCGTCGGCTTCCCCGGGGAGACCGACCGCGACTTCGAGCAGACCATGAAACTGGTGGAAGAAGTCGGCTTCGACTTCTCCTATTCCTTCATCTACAGCGCCCGCCCCGGCACCCCGGCAGCCGACCTGGTGGATGACACTCCCGCCGAGGTGAAGAAACAGCGCCTGCAGATACTCCAGGCCCGGCTCAACCAGCAGGGTTTCGAGAACAGCCGTCGCATGGTCGGCACCACCCAGCGCATTCTGGTCACCGACTATTCGAAGAAGGACCCGGGCATGCTGCAGGGTCGTACCGAACACAACCGCGTGGTCAACTTCCGCAGCGACAACCCGGCGCTGATCGGCCAGTTTGTGGACGTGCGTATTGATGAGGCCCTGCCCCACTCCCTGCGCGGCACTCTGCTGAGCGAAACCGTGCACTGAGCCAGGCTGCCGCTGCCGCCGGAGGCCGCTGGCCGTCCGGCTTTGCAGCGGCCATTTTGCGCGCTATGCTGTGACTTTCCCACTGCCACAAGGCCCCCTGAAGACCAATTTGAACGCTCCCTTGACCATCCATCGTTTCAGTATCGAGCCCGTGGACTCCCGGCGCTTTGCCAGTCTGTGCGGCCAGTTTGATGAAAACCTGCGCCTGATCGAACAGCGCCTCGGCATCGAGGTGCGCAATCGTGGCAATCATTTTGAATTGATTGGCGATCCGGCCATCACCCGCTCGGCCGAGGCGGTGCTGCGTCAGCTGTATCGCGAAACCCGCGATCACCGTGACCTGGAGCCGGAAACCGTGCACCTGTATCTTCAGGAGTCCGGTCTGGAGAACCTCAGCGAGGCACTGGCTCAGGACAGCCACCATCAGCCGGTGATACTGCGCACCAAGCGCATGACCATCCAGCCCCGGGGTCCGAATCAGCAGAGCTACGTGCGCTCGATCCAGGAGCACGACATCAACTTCGGCATCGGCCCTGCGGGTACCGGCAAGACCTATCTGGCGGTGGCCTGCGCCGTGGATGCCCTGGAGCGCGAGCAGATCCGCCGCATTCTGCTGGTGCGCCCGGCGGTGGAAGCCGGCGAGAAGTTGGGCTTTCTGCCCGGCGACCTGTCGCAGAAGATCGACCCCTACCTGCGCCCCCTGTACGACGCACTGTACGAGATGCTCGGCTTCGAGCAGGTGGCCAAGCTGATCGAACGCCAGGTGATCGAGGTAGCCCCGCTGGCCTACATGCGCGGCCGCACGCTGAACAACAGCTTCATCATCCTCGATGAGAGTCAGAACACCACCCTGGAACAGATGAAGATGTTCCTCACGCGGATCGGGTTCGGCTCAACTGCCGTGATCACCGGGGACATCACCCAGGTCGACCTGCCCCGCGGCACGCGCTCGGGTCTGACCCACGTCATGGAAGTACTCAAGGACGTCAAGGGCATCGGCTTTACCCACTTCCAGTCCAAGGACGTGGTGCGCCATCCGCTGGTGCAGCGCATCGTCGAGGCCTACGACCGTTTCGACCAGCGTCAGGAGCAGGAGCGCCAGGAGCGCCGTCATGACCATTGAGGTAGACATACAGAGGGCGACCGACGCGCCCGATCAACCTGACGACGACAGTCTCATGCGCTGGGCCGCCCTGGCCCTGCGCAACAACCCCGGCAGCGAACTGACCATACGTCTGGTCGATGCCGAGGAGAGCCAGGAGCTCAATCGGGAGTACCGTCACAAGGACTACCCGACCAATGTCCTGTCCTTCCCTGCAGACCTGCCCCCGGAACTCGAGATCCCCCTGCTGGGCGATCTGGTCATCTGCGTGCCCGTGGTCAACCGCGAGGCCGCAGAACAGGGCAAGCGACGCGAGGACCATTGGGCCCACATGGTCATCCATGGCTGCCTGCACCTGCTGGGCCATGATCACATCGAAGACAGTGAGGCCGAGATCATGGAACAGCTCGAGCGCGAGCTGCTGGCCGAACTGGGCGTTGCCGATCCCTACCTTGAATCCGACGAGTAATGAGAGAGCCATGAGCGAAGATCGACCGAGCAGCGGACACAGGTCCTGGCTGGAGAAGCTGGTTCAGCCCTTTGCCCAGGAACCGCGCAGTCGCCAGGAATTGCTTGAGGTCTTGCGTACCGCCCAGCGCAACGAGGTGCTGGATCTGGAAGCACTGAGCATTATCGAGGGAGCCCTTCAGGTGGCGGACATGCAGGTCCGGGATATCATGATTCCCCGGTCGCAGATGAACACCATCAAGGCCAGCCAGACACCCCGGGAGTTCCTCCCGGCGATCATCGAGGCGGCCCACTCGCGGTTCCCGGTCATCGGCGAAAGCATCGATGACGTGCTCGGCATCCTGCTGGCCAAGGATCTGCTGCCCCTGCTGCTGGAGGGCAACACCGAGCGCTTCAACATCAAGGACGTGCTGCGCCCGGCTACCTGCGTGCCCGAGTCCAAGCGCCTGAACGTCCTGCTGAAGGAATTCCGCGCTACCCATAACCATATGGCTATCGTCATCGACGAGTACGGCGGCGTGTCCGGGCTGATCACTATCGAGGACGTGCTTGAACAGATCGTCGGCGACATCGAGGACGAGCACGATTTCGATGATGAGGAATATATCAAGGCCCTGCCCTCCGGCGACTATCTGGTCAAGGGGCTGACGCCAATCGAGGACTTCAACGAGGAGTTCGAGACGGATTTCTCCGACGAGGAGTTCGATACCTTCGGCGGACTGGTGATGAATGCCTTCGGTCATCTGCCCAAGCGCAACGAGATCGTCGAACTGGATGGCTTCCGCGTCCGCATCCTGAATGCCGACAGCCGCCGCATCCACCTGCTGCGGGTCAGCCTGATCCAGCCCTGAGGCATTGCCTGCCCGATGACGGGGCCTGCAACCGATGACGATGATGGTTTGACACGAGGAACCCATGCCGCTGGCACATGAACTGCTCGACTGGCTGCGCGCCCCCGGCTGGCGCGGCCACCTGCTGGCCCTGATTGCCGGTGCCCTCACTACCCTGTCCTTCACTCCCTTCGATATCTGGCCGCTGGGCCTGCTGTCCATTGCCCTGCTGTACCAGGGCCTGCAGCGCCTGGAGGGCCGTCAGGCGCTGTGGCGCGGCTGGTGCTGGGGACTGGGACTGTTTCTCAGCGGTGTATCCTGGATCTATATCAGCATCCACGTGCATGGTTATGCCGCACCGGCCCTGGCAGCCCTGCTGACCGGAGGTCTGGTGGCGGGACTGGCGCTGATCCCGGCGCTGACCGCCTGGCTGTGGGCCCGCTGGCTGCGTCCGCAATCGGGTCCCTGGCTGGCAAGTCTCGGCTTCGCCGCTCTCTGGGTCGGCCAGGAGTTTTTTCGCAGCTGGTTCCTCACCGGCTTTCCCTGGCTGTATCAGGGCTACGCCCACACCGACACCTGGCTGGCCGGCTGGGCACCGATTGGCGGAGTCTGGCTGCTGAGCTTCATCACCGTGTTCAGCGCCTGTCTGCTCAGCCACGGCGGACTCTGGCGTCGCTGGAAGAACGCCCTGGCGATGATCGCGGCGCTGCTCGGAATCTGGGGCGCCGGCGGCCTGCTGACCGGCATCGAATGGACGCGCCCGGCGGGCGAGCCCCTGTCGGTCGCCCTGATCCAGGCCAATATCGAACAGTCGCGCAAGTGGGACCCGGCGCACATCGACCATACCCTCGCCACCTTCCGCGACATGAGTTATGCCCAGCGCCGGGATACCGACCTGATCGTCTGGCCGGAAACCGCAGTCCCGGTTCTGAGCAGCAGTGCCATGCCCTTTGTCCAGGGCGTGGCGGCCAATCTTGCCAGCCAGGGCACCACCCTGATCACCGGCATCCCGGTAGACGAGGACGACCAGGGCCAGCTGCGCATCTACAACGGCATCATGGTCGCCGGCAGCAAGCCCGATACCTATCTCAAGCACAAGCTGGTGCCCTTCGGCGAGTACGTCCCGCTGGAGCAGTGGCTGCGCGGGATGATTGCCTTCTTCGATCTGCCCATGTCCAGCTTCTCCCGCGGCCCGCTGGAGCAGGACCCGCTGCAGGCCGCCGGATACCAGCTGGCGCCTTTCATCTGTTACGAGACCGTCTATCCGGATTTTGCCGCGCGGCTGGCCCGTCGCAGTCAGCTGCTGATCACCATCAGCAACGACAGCTGGTTCGGTGAGTCCATCGGTCCCCTGCAGCACCTGCAGATGGCCCGCATGCGGGCTCTGGAGTCGGGCCGCTGGATGATCCGCGGCACCAATAACGGGGTCACTGCCCTGATCGATCACCAGGGCCGGATTACCGCGCGTATTCCCCAGTTTCAGCAGCTGGCGCTGCACGGCTGGGTGCAGCCCCGCGACGGCCAGACGCCCTGGCTGCGCTGGGGCAACTGGCCGCTGGGTACGCTAATGGGGGCGATTCTGTTGCTGTGCCTCGTACAGCGCCGAAATGATCGACGGTGACGCTGACACGCGATTGAGTTTGATGCTGCGCAGGATCTGATCGAGCAGCCGCAGGTCGGACTCGCTCAATCCCTGTATTTCCAGTTCTCCGGGGGCACTTGGCTGTCCACTCAGCCATTGGCGGGTACAGGCCAGATCCATCGCCTGATCCAGTCTTCGCAGCAATCGACCGTAGGACGAGTCCCGATCACCGCGCAGGGCCGCTGATTGCACTGATTTCATGCGATTCTCCCTGATGGGTACGATATCCGCCCACGGCGGACTCCTCGGAAGCCGCCGTGCAGAGCGTACCAATCGGACAACGCGGCTCCCTTGCCCCTTAGCATAGTCGGCAGCCGTGGACTGCCCGACGGCCGGCGACGAATGGCATACCGCTACCGGTTCAGGGCCGCTGTGGTGTATGCTGCCCCATTACTTTTTATCCTGATAGAGCCTACAGACAGCCCTCCCCATGCAAGAACAGTATTCTCCCCGCGAAATCGAACATGCCGCCCAGCAGGAATGGGAAAGGACCGACGCCTTCAGGGTTGAGGAAACCCCCGACCGCGACACCTACTACTGCCTGTCAATGTTCCCCTACCCCAGCGGCAAGCTGCACATGGGGCATGTTCGCAACTACACCATCGGTGACGTGATCGCCCGCTACCAGCGCATGCAGGGTCGCAATGTGCTGCAGCCGATGGGCTGGGACGCCTTCGGCATGCCTGCGGAGAACGCCGCGATGAACAATCAGGTGGCCCCGGCGGCCTGGACCTGGTCGAACATCGACTACATGCGCAACCAACTCAAGAGCCTGGGCCTGGCCATCGACTGGTCGCGCGAGTTCGCCACCTGTGCACCTGACTACTACCGCTGGGAGCAGTGGCTGTTCACCCGTCTGTTCAAGAAGGGCGTGATCTACCGCAAGAACGGCACGGTCAACTGGGACCCGGTGGACCAGACGGTACTGGCCAACGAGCAGGTGATCGACGGCCGCGGCTGGCGCAGTGGCGCACTGGTCGAGAAGCGTGAGATCCCCATGTACTACTTCCGCATCACCGATTACGCGGAGGAGCTGCTCAGCTCGCTGGATGACCTGCCCGGCTGGCCGGAACAGGTCAAGACCATGCAGCGCAACTGGATCGGCAAGTCGGTGGGGATGGAGGTGCATTTCCCCTACGACCAGGCCAGCATCGGCCGGGACGGCAAGCTCAAGGTGTTCACCACCCGCCCGGACACCCTGATGGGGGCCACCTATGTGGCCGTGGCGCCGGAACACCCGCTGGCCGCTCAGGCCGCCGAGAGCGATCCCCAGCTGCAGGCCTTCATCGAGGAATGCAAGCGCGGCGGCGTATCCGAAGCGGACATTGCCACCCAGGAGAAGAAGGGTCGCGCGACCCGTCTGTTCGTCGAGCACCCGCTCACCGGCGAGAAGCTGCCGGTGTGGGTCGCCAACTATGTACTCATGGGCTACGGCGAAGGCGCCGTGATGGCCGTGCCGGCCCACGACGAGCGCGATTTTGCCTTCGCCAGCCAGTACGGTCTGCCGATCAAGCCGGTGATCCGCACCTCCGCCGGGGACAGCACCCCCGCCCCCTGGCAGGATGCCTACGCCGAGAAGGGTGTGTTGATCAACTCCGACGAGTTCGACGGCCTGGACTTCGACAGCGCCTTCACCGCCATCGGTGAAGTGCTCAAGCAGAAGGGGCTGGGCGAACCTCGTACCCAGTTCCGCCTGCGCGACTGGGGTATCAGCCGCCAGCGCTACTGGGGCTGCCCGATTCCGATCATCCACTGCCCGAGCTGCGGCGACGTACCGGTACCGGACGACCAGCTGCCGGTGGTGCTGCCCGAGGATGTGGTGCCCGATGGTGCCGGCAGCCCGCTGGCGAAGATGCCCGAGTTCTACGAGTGCACCTGCCCCAGCTGCAACCAGCCGGCGCGCCGGGAAACCGATACCATGGACACCTTCGTGGAAAGCTCCTGGTACTTCGCCCGTTACGCCAGCCCGCACTACGACAAGGGCATGGTCGACCCGGCCGCGGCCAATCACTGGCTGCCGGTGGACCAGTACATCGGAGGCATCGAGCATGCCATCCTGCACCTGCTGTACGCGCGCTTCTTCCACAAGCTGATGCGCGACGAGGGACTGGTGAACTCCGATGAGCCCTTCAAGAACCTGCTTACCCAGGGCATGGTACTGGCCGACACCTACTACCGCATCGACGAGAAGGGCGCCCGCACCTGGTACAACCCGGCGGACGTGGAGGTCGAGACCGACAGCAAGGGCAAGGTGCTGAGCGCCCGCCTGCGCAGTGACGGCCTGCCGGTGGAAATCGGCGGGACCGAGAAGATGTCCAAGTCGAAGAACAACGGAGTCGACCCGCAGGCGATGATCGATCAGTACGGCGCCGATACCTGCCGCCTGTTCATGATGTTCGCTTCGCCGCCGGACATGAGCCTGGAATGGTCCGATTCCGGCGTCGAGGGGGCCCAGCGCTTCCTGCGTCGGGTCTGGCGTCTGGCCCAGCAGCACATCACCGACGGGCTGCCGGGTGCGCTGGATATCACCAGCCTGAACGACGCCCAGAAGCAGGTTCGGCGTGCCACCCACCTGGCGATCCGTCAGGCCAGCCAGGATATCGGCCAGCATCACAAGTTCAACACCGCCATTGCCGCGGTAATGACCCTGATGAACGTGCTGGAGAAGGCGCCCCGGGACAGCGAGCAGGACCGTGCCGTGCTCCAGGAAGGTCTGGAAACCGTCACCCTGCTGCTGGCGCCGATCACCCCGCACATCGCCCACGCCCTGTGGCAGGGTCTGGGCCACGACACGCCGGTGATCGATGCGCCCTGGCCGCAGCTGGATGAAAGCGCCCTGGTACAGGACAGTCTGGAGCTGGTCATCCAGGTCAACGGCAAGCTGCGTGGGCACATTCAGGTGCCCGCCGACGCCAGCCGTGAGGACGTGGAAGCCGCTGCCCGCAGCAACGAGAACGTGCTGCGCTTCACCGACGGTCTGACCATTCGCAAGGTGATCGTCGTGCCGGGCAAGCTGGTCAATATCGTCGCCAACTGACAACAACGGAGAAATGGCATGCCCTTGCAACGTCCTCGTCATCTGCTGAGCTGCGCCGTCCTCGGCGCAGCCCTGCTGCTCAGTGCCTGCGGCTTCCAGCTGCGCGGTACTGCAACCGAAGATATCCCCCTGCAGGAACTGCGCCTGAGCGTCCAGGACGAATATGGCCAGATCCACCGGGCGCTGCGTGAGAGCCTGATCAGCCATGGCGTTCGGGTCACCGACAGCGCCCGCTACCACCTGCAGCTGCAGGAAGCCGACAGCCGTCGTTCACTGGGCAACGCCAGCCGCGGCGGCCCGATCGAGCGTGAGCTGCGCAGCGAGCTGACCTACGTCATCAGCAACAGGGACGGTCGGCTGCTGCTCGGACCCGAGACACTCACCGCCCAGCGCTCCTATGGTGCCGACCGCAACAATGTGACCGGCAATACCGAGGAGGAGCAGCTGCTGCGCAACGAGATGCACCAGGAGCTGATCCGTCAGCTGGTGCTGCGTCTGTCCCATGTGTCACCCGCGGTCCTGGAAGCACGTGAGCAGGCGCTGGACGGTTCCGGACAACCTGCACCGACCCGATGAAACTCAATGCCGCACAACTGCAGCGCCAGCTCCGCGATGGGCTGGCGCCGGTGTATGTCGTCAGCGGTGACGATCCACTGCTGTGCGGCGAGAGTGCGGATCTTATCCGCCAGGCCTGCCGGGACGCCGGCAGCGAAGAACGCCTGGTCTTCCATATCGATCGCAGCTTCGACTGGGGTCAGGTGCGCGAGGCCGGTAACAGCCTGTCGCTGTTCGCCCAGCAACGCCTGATCGAACTGCGCATACCCGGGGGCAAGCCCGGGGACGAGGGCATACGGGTGTTGCTCGACTGGCTCGAGGCACCCGCGCCGGACACCACCCTGCTGATCAGCCTGCCCAGGCTGGATTCCAGCGCCCAGCGTACCAAGTGGGCCAAGACCCTGATGGAGCACGGGAACAGCCGTTTTGTGCAGGTCTGGCCGGTGGATGCCCATCAGCTGCCCAACTGGATGCGCGACCGTCTGGCGGCTGCAGGACTGCATGCCACCCCCGAGGCGCTGGATCTGCTGAGTGTCCGGGTGGAGGGCAACCTGCTGGCCGCCGCCCAGGAAATCGAAAAGCTCAAACTGTTCTGCGATGGCGGCCAACTGGACCTGGAAACGGTGCAACAGGCGGTGGCCGACAGCGCCCGTTTCGACGTCTTCAGCCTGTCCGACGCCCTGCTCCAGGGCAACGCCCAGCACGCCCTGCGCATTCTCCAGGGACTGCGCGGCGAAGGCGTTGAAGCACCGGTGATTCTCTGGGCGGTCAGCCGCGAAGTGCGCAGTCTGTACAGCATGGCCCTGGAGCAGGCCCGGGGCATTCCCCTGGATCGCATTTTCGCCAACCAGCGCCCCCCCATCTGGGACAAGCGCAAACCCCTGCTCAGCCGCGCCCTGGAACGCCACCCTCCGCGGGTCTGGGCCGAGCTTCTGCGTCTGGCCCAGCAGGCCGACGAGCAGATCAAGGGCCAGGCTGAAGGCTCGGAATGGGACACCCTGGCCCGGATTCTGGTCCGCGCGGCCGGCGTGCGCCTGCCCATCAGTTCCTGACGCCCTGGCTTTTGCCAGCGGTCGGGGAACCTGTCCGACCGCCGACTCTCAAACAGCATTAGCCGGCCCAGCGGTGCGTTTGTGTCGAAACGCATGCTACAGTGGGGCCGTTCACGAAATGCCGGAAGCCGATACATGCGTAAAGTCCTTCTTCGCCCCGCCGCCCTGTTGCGCACCCTGTCAGCGGTGACCGCCAGCCTGCTGGTGCTGTCCGCCTGCGCCGAGAATCGCCTGGAAGCCTCGGTAAAGCCCGTCGCCAGCCCGGTGGTGGTCGAGGAGTCACGGACGTTCAGCCAGTGGCGGGATGACTTCCGCAGCCGCGCCCTGGCTTCGGGCATTCAGCCCCGGGTATTCGACGAGGCCTTCCGTGGGATAGAACCGGACCCAGCGGTCCTGCGCGCCGATCAGAGTCAGCCCGAGTTCACCCGTCCGATCTGGGAATACCTTGATGGCGCCCTGTCCACCCAGCGCCAGGCCACCGGACGGGTCATGCTCAACCGGCACGCCGCGACGCTGCAGCAGATCGAGGCCCGCTACGGCGTTGACCGCCATATCCTGGTGGCGATCTGGGGTCTGGAAAGCAACTTCGGCAGCAACATGGGTGACCGCTCGGTAATACGCTCCCTGGCTACCCTGGCCCATCAGGGGCGCCGCTCCGAGTTTGCCCAGACCCAGCTGCTGGCGGCGCTGGAAATCCTCCAGCGCGGGGATACCACGGCCGCCGACATGACCGGCTCCTGGGCCGGGGCCATGGGTCAGACCCAGTTCATCCCGACCACCTACAACGAGCACGCGGTCGACTTCGACGGCAACGGCAAACGGGATATCTGGCACACCGAGGCCGACGCCCTGGCGTCCGCCGCCAATTACCTGCGTGCTTCCAACTGGCAGAGCGGCGCGCCCTGGGGTCAGGAGGTGCGCTTGCCGGCCAGTTTCGATTACACCCTGGCGGACATGTCGATCCGCAAGACCCTGGCCGAATGGAGCGCGCTGGGCGTGCAGGATGCCCGGGGCCGCAGGCTCGTCAACCATCTCCAGGATCAGGCCAGTCTGATACTGCCCGCCGGTCATCGTGGCCCGGCCTTCCTGGTGATGAACAATTTCCGCAGCATCCTGAAATACAACAATTCGACCAGCTACGCCCTGGCCATCAGCCTGCTGGCCGAGCGATTCCAGGGGCGAGGTCAGGTGCTGGCCAGCTGGCCGGTCGACGATGATCCGCTGTCCCGCGCCGAACGGGTGGAGTTGCAGGAGCGCCTGCAGCAACAGGGTTTCGAACCCGGCGCGGCCGACGGCATCATCGGCGCCAACACCCGCCAGGCTATCCGTCGCTCGCAGATTGCCCTCGGCTGGCCGGCGGATGGCTACCCGGATCGCCAGTTGCTGAAGGCCCTGCGCAACCGGGTGCAGTGAGGGGTGTTCACAATATCCAATTGTTTCGGGACAGCAGAAAGCGTATAAGGTTCTTTCCAATGGCAACCGGTTTAATGTTTTGAACTCCGTCCCTCCCCGAACATATGCGATGACAGACCGTCTTCGCACCCCCTCTTCACAATCCGTCGTCACCTCAATTGTGTATCCCGCCGTAATGGAGATAGACCATGTTTGAATGGCTCTCCGACCCCACGGTATGGGCGGGTCTGCTGGCACTGATCACCCTGGAGATAGTGCTCGGCATCGACAATCTCGTATTCATCGCGGTACTGGCCGAGAAGCTGCCTCCCCACCAGCGGGACAAGGCGCGCATTCTGGGTCTGTCCCTGGCGCTGGTGATGCGCCTGATCCTGCTGATGAGTATCGCCTGGCTGGTCACCCTGACCAATCCGCTGTTCCATGTCGGCGACCATCCGGTTTCGGCCCGGGACCTGATCATGCTCGCCGGCGGCCTGTTCCTGCTGTTCAAGGCCACCATGGAGCTGCACGAACGGCTCGAAGGCCGACAGCACGTCAGTGGCGCCCGTATCGCCTACTCCAGCTTCGGCGTGGTGGTCACGCAGATCGTGATCCTCGATGCGGTGTTCTCCATCGACTCGGTGATCACCGCCATCGGCATGGCGGATGAACTGGCGGTCATGGCCATCGCCATGATAGTGGCCATGGCTGTGATGCTGGCCGCCAGCAAGCGCCTGACCCGCTTCGTCAACGCCCATCCGACACTGATCATCCTGTGCCTGGGTTTCCTGCTGATGATCGGCTTCAGCCTGATCGCCGAAGGCGTGGGTCTGCATATTCCCAAGGGCTATCTGTACGCCGCGATCGGTTTCTCGATCATGGTCGAGTTCTTCAACCAGCTGGCGCGGCACAACAAGCAGAAATGGCTGAATACCGGCGGTACCCTGCGCGAGCGCACCGCCAACAACATCCTGCGTCTGCTCGGCAAGAGCGATCAGGCCGAGGCCCTGGATACCGCCAGCACCTCAGACGAGGACGAGCCGGAGCCGGTGTTCAACGAGAACGAGCGGGACATGATCCGTGGCGTGCTCAGCCTGGCCGATACCAATATCAAGGCGCTGATGACACCGCGCCGCGATGTGCATGTGCTGGATCTGGCCAACAGCTTCGAGGAACAGCGTCAGCAGCTGCTGGATTCGCCCTACTCCCGACTGGTGGTGATCCGCGATGGCAAGCAGGACGAGCCGCTGGGCATTGTGCAGAAGAAGACCCTGCTCGATTCCCTGTTGCAGGGCGGCGCGCTGGATCTGGAGGCGCATATCGAGCAGCCGGTGGTGCTGTTCGAGACGCAGAATGCGATCCGTGCTCTGGAGGCCTTCCGCCAGGAGGGCAAGCAGATGGCCTTTGTTGTCGACGAGTTCGGCACGCTCGAAGGGATCGTCAGCCTCACCGACATCATGGAGGCCATCGCCGGCGAGCTGCCGGAGGCCGAACACGGTCTGGACTTCACCCCCAGCGTGGTGGAACTGGAGCCCGGCCGCTACGAGGTCGACGCCAGCGAGAACCTGGAGGAGATCAACCGCCACCTGTCCGCCCCGCTGCCGCGCAATCCGCTGTACACCACCTTGGCCGGGCTGATCCTGCATGAGCTGGAGCACATGCCGGAACAGGACGAAGTGCTGACGGTGGATGGATGGCAGCTGCGCATTCTGGAAATCGAGCACGTACGTATCGCCCGGGTGGAGCTGATCCGCCTGGACGAAGGCCACCACCACGAGTAGGCCACACGCGCCGGGGCAAAGCACAGCACCAGCTGTGGTAAACTGAGCCCCGGCCACAAGCCCAACTCAGTCCCCCTTGCAGTGGAAGCCTACCAGGAGTCCGTAACCGATGTCTGACAACTCGCCAACCCATGTCGCCAGTGGTGAGAAATTCCGCAATGCCCAGGGCATTACTGCCATCAAGGACGGCCAGAAGCGCCGCGCCAGCCAGGCGGAACCCACTCCCTTCGAACCCAAGCCCAAATGGCTGCGGGTCAAGGCGCCGGCGGGCGACCGCTTCGAAGCGGTCAAGCGCAACGTCAGCGAACATCGGCTGAGCACTGTCTGTCAGGAATCCCACTGCCCGAACATGGGCGAGTGCTGGAGCAACGGCACCGCCACCATCATGCTGATGGGCTCGGTCTGCACCCGCGCCTGCCGCTTCTGCGCGGTGGACACCGGCAACCCCAATGGCTGGCTGGATCAGGAAGAGCCCGAGAACACCGCGCGCTCGGTTGAGCTCATGGCGCTGCGCTACATAGTACTGACCTCGGTCGACCGCGATGACCTGCCCGATGGGGGCGCAGCCCATTACGCCGCCTGCGTACAGGCAATCAAGCGTCGTACGCCGGAGGTGGTCGTGGAAGCCCTGACTCCGGACTTCAATGGTGATCTGGCCGCGGTGGAGCTGGTGGTGGACTCGGGTCTGGAAGTCTTCGCGCAGAATGTGGAGACCGTCGAGCGGCTGACCCATGAAGTGCGCGACCCCCGTGCCGGCTATGCCAAGACGCTGCGGGTGCTGGAGCACGCCAAGCGGCACCGCCCGCAGGTGCTGACCAAGACCAGCCTGATGGTGGGCCTGGGCGAGACCGACGAGGAAATCCTGCAAACCTTTGACGAGCTGCGCGCCATCGGCGTGGATATCGTCACCCTCGGCCAGTACCTGCAGCCGACCCGCAACCACCTGCCGGTCAAGCGCTGGGTGACCCCCGACGAATTCAATCACTACCGCGAACTGGGCCTGGCCAAGGGCTTCATGGAAGTGGCCGCCGGCCCGCTGGTTCGCTCCAGCTACCGCGCCGACCGGGTATTCGAGAAGAACAACCTGGGCCTGGCCGCCCCCGCCGCCGTACCCGGGCAGCAGGTCGACAGCAACCTGATTCCGACGCTGACCATTCGCTAGCAGGCTTGCCATCTGCGCTAGTCCAGGCGTAGCGCTGGTGCGCTACACCCCGGCACCGCGGACGAGCTGGTGCTCGTCCCTCCCAGGCAAACTCTGAACGCCCTCCCCCGGGAACGTCGAGCACCAGCTCGATGAAGGGTTTCGGGTTGTCGAGCACCGGCTCGACGACACTGCCCCGCCCAAGTCCAGGCGTAGCGCAGGGGTGCTACACCCCGGCACCGCGGACGAGCTGGTGCTCGTCCCTCCCAGGCAAACTCTTAACGCCTTCTCTGGGAACGTCGAGCACCAGCTCGATGAAGGGTTTCGGGTTGTCGAGCACCGGCTCGACGAC
>Ga0209075_1002195_pt1 | contig 17456 bp, 23 predicted proteins | sample Stecom2011_FD_187523 | JGI IMG/M metagenome (GOLD analysis project Ga0209075, IMG submission 187523) | Agricultural soil microbial communities from Utah to study Nitrogen management - Steer compost 2011 (SPAdes) (version 2) | ecosystem: Environmental > Terrestrial > Soil > Agricultural land...
GGTGCATAGGAGTACTGAGCATAGTCGAGGTTGGTGAAGGCGACTGTTGATATCGGACTGTCAGGAGCCGCCTTCACACCTGGCGTTACACCCCGTCACTTGGTGCAGCCGTCTTCTGAAAATGACACTGGAGACCAGGGCGGCGTATGTAAAGAAAACGACCGTTTATTGATCAAGGATGAAGACATACAAGCAAGCATTAATGCGCGGGTCAACAGCAATGCTTGCATAGAGGGTCGCTCAGCAGTATCTTATGTCTTATTGACCAAAAAAATTCTGCTCTGCAGGTGAAATATGGATAAGCATTCCAAAGGTGGCATCAAAAGAGCCGAGTCTTTAGACCAAGATAAAAGATCAGAAATAGCCTCAAACGCTGCCAAAAGCAGATGGGAAAAAGATAGGTCTCTACCAAAAGCAACACACCGCGGAAATATAACCATAGGAGAGCTATCGCTTCCTTGCGCCGTTTTAACGGATGGAAAAAGGGTCATAAGTGAACAATCACTAAACGGAATATTAGGTACGCCAGGTGGCGGAAAACAAAGGCAGCTTAGAAAAGAGTCTGGCGTAAACCGACCACTGGCCCTTTCTTCAAAAGCTCTCGTTCCCTTCATGGACCAAGTTTTTGAAGAAGGAGAACTCGAACCTGTAGAGTACAAAGATGGTCGAAAGACCTTAAAAGGATACGACGCACAGATTCTCCCAAAAATGTGTGATGTTTGGCTTAGAGCTAGGGATGCGGGGGTTTTACAAGGTCAGCAGGCGCACAAAGCACAAGCTGCTGATATGTTAATGCGCGGCTTGGCAAGAATAGGGATAGTCGCACTTGTTGATGAGGCTACTGGATATCAGTATGAACGTGAACAAGATGAGCTTCATAAGCTTCTAAGCATATACCTCTCTGAAGAGAGACTGGCCTGGGCTAAAAGGTTCCCAGACGAATTTTACAAGCAAATATATAGACTGCATGGGTGGAAGTGGCCAACATACAGCCACAAACATCCTGGCTATGTTGGAAAACTAACTAATCAGATAGTTTATGAAAAGCTTCCCACAGGGGTTCTCGATCAACTTAGAGAAAGAAATCCCAAACAGGAGGAAACAGGTAGGAGACAATGGAAACACCATCAGTTTCTATCAGAAGATATTGGCCAGAACGACTTAAGAGACCATCTTTTATCCGTCATAACTTTAATGAGAATCTCTAAAGACTGGCCTACATTCATGTCACATTTCGAGGCGGCATTTCCCGAACCTGGCCAGCAAGCCACCCTAGAGTTGAAGTAATTCTTAGGAGCCTACCATCTCAAAGATAGGCTCCCTATATTATTTTTCATCCAGTAGCATACCAAATATCAGTTTTCTGCTCATATTCAGCACGCCCCACAGCAGCGAGCGACAGCAGCCCTTCCTCGACGGACTTCCGCGGCTTACGCTTGAACAGCTCGGCTAGGCTCTCGATGGTATGGGGCCGCTCGGCCAGAGCCTCGCGCAGTACCTTGAGCTGTTCGGGGACAGATTTGGGGAAAGTCACTTTGCCCTTGGCGGCCAGCGCGGCAGCCTTGGGCGCCTCGACCTGCTCGGTAGCCAGCTCAGCACCGACCTGCGAGACCTCCGGCGCCTGATAGGCTGGGCGAAGCCAGCGGACCTTGCCTTGGGCTTCTTCCGCGGCACGTTGCTTGTTGAGCGCTACCAACCGCATCAACAGCTCCTCCTCGGCCCTGGCTTGATCGGCAGGCTTGTCAGGCAGCGGCGTGGTCGCTCCAGGGCGGCCTATCAGCTGGTCGGCGAGGTCTTGCCAATCGTAAGCCTCGAAGACGGCGCGATCGAGCTTGTCGTGGTCCTCGAGGAGGGTGCTGACCAGGCCCTGCTGGTTGGTGGTCTTCTCCTTGTCGGTCAGCGCCTCACCGGCCCGTAGCTTCTCCAGCACGTTGTACATGCCAGTCAGCGTCAGCGAGGGGTGGGCCGCCTGCTGCCGCTTGCGATGGGCGTCGATACGCTCAGCAAGCGTGCCGATCTTGGCGGCTTGCTCGTCGTTGAGCACGGGGAAGGGGAAGGTCTCGAAGCATCGGGTCTTGTTGTAGCGAGGACGATCTTCAAGAGTACCCCCTACCGAAAGCGCCCAGTGGATATGCATACGGCTCGATAGAACACCCAATATCGCCGGGTCATCAACAGCGATATTGACCAGCATATTGTCCGGCAGGATCTCCGCGTCCAGGAAGGTGAACAGTCGGTGCTTAGTGGTTTCCACCGTGGCGATATAACGCGGCAAGCCCGCCAGCATCTTGCGCAATTCTTGGCGAGGCTTACCAAACTGCCACCACATCTTGGCGTAACCGGCCCCGTCTTTGGTGTGCCCCTTAGCATCACGCTCGGGCTTCACCCGCTCCCGCACCCATTGATAGACCGTCGGATAGCGCTCCCTTACCTCATCAGACTCTAGGTCGAACAGGTCGATCACCTTCACACCACGGGGCTTCTGGGTCAGGTCGCGGCCGTTACGGTAGTCACGAATGACCCGCTCCAATCCTTCCTCCTTGCCCAGTCCCAAGGCTGTAGCTTCCTCCTGTGTCACGATAAAACCAGCGCCATGCAGTGATACCCCCCGGCTGCTGATACCGCTATTTGACTGGAGGGACTCAGCACTGGCTACATCAGCCCCCATGGTCAGGTCCGCGAATACCTTGCCACTGCACTGGCTCAGCTGTACCTTCCGGGCTTCACGGTCCTCGCTGGCAACCTCCTTGGTCACCTGGCGCAGCTGACCCTGCTGCTCTCCGGCAACCCCTACCGTCATGGCGATGCGCACGGCTGCCCCGTCGTTGCCGTCCACCCAAGGATGATCGGGCACGGCAAACACCAGCGATAGCGGCTTCTTGGCATCGCCCAGGTGAGGCTCCAGGACGCGGCGGTTGAAAGTCTGCCGCAGGCTGTTGGTGGTGATGAAGCCAAAGCGCTGGGCCTGACCATGGCGCACCGTCTCGGCGGCAATGTGCCACCAGTACATCACGAAGTCGGCGGAGTCCGGCACCACTCCCTTGAACACCTGACGCACGGCATCGACGTAGCCATCCCCCAGGGAGCGGCGCATGGTCGAGGCCCCAATGAACGGCGGGTTGCCAACGATGTAGTCAGTCTCCGGCCATTCGGTCCGGCGTGGATTGTGGTAACGGTAGACGGTGGCCCGGCCGGTCTCGTCGGGGATCAGCTCGCCAGTGGTCGGGCTCACCTTCATGGTGATGCCGTCCCAGATGGTCACCGGCTCGCCGTTCTCATCGAGCTCCGGCTCGCGGCTGTCGTACTCGATCAGCGCATCCCGGCACTCGATGTTCTTGAAGTCGCGCAGGATCGGCTCGGGCAGGTCGAGGCGATCGTTCAGGCGGTAGTGCCACTGCAAGTAGCCGATCCACAGCACCAGTTCGGCGATGGCCGCGGCACGCGGGTTGATCTCCATGCCCAGGAACTGGTGCGGGTCGACGGTCAGGCCCTCGGTCTCGAGCATGCCCTGGCCCTGGTTCTGCTCGGCGATGAAGGCCAGCACCTCGCCCTCCAGGCGCTTCATGTGCTCCAGGGCGACATAGAGGAAGTTGGCACTGCCACAGGCCGGGTCGAGCACCCGCGTCTGGCACAGCCGGTAATGGAAGGCCTGCGCCTCCTGGAGGGCCTTGTCCGGCTTACCCTGGCGCAGCAGGGTCTCGGCCGCGGCACGCACGTCGCCCCACTGCTCGCGCAGCGGCTCGATCAGAGTCGGCATCACCAGACGCTCGACGTAGGCCCGCGGCGTGTAGTGGGCGCCCAGCTTGTGACGCTCCCGCGGGTCCAATGCGCGTTCCAGCAACGTCCCGAAGATCGCCGGTTCCACGAACCGCCAATCGGCCTTGGCGGCATCGATCAGCAGCTGGATCTGCTCAACGGTGAGGGGGATGGGATCGATGCCCTTGAACAGTCCGCCGTTGAAGCGCTTGATGGTCTGCATCAGGCGCTCGCTGTAGCCCCCGGTGTTCATGGTCTCCCACAGCGCCTTCACGGCGTGGGGGAAGGCCTCGGGGTTGCGGTCCTTGATGTCGACCAGCAGGTCATGGAAGGAGCCCTTGGGCAGCAGCTCCACGTCCTCGGCGAACATGGTGAACAGGCAGCGCTTGAGGAAGTTGGCCACTCGCTCCACCTCGAAGCCACCCTGCTCCAGGGACTTGGCCAGCTGCGCCAGGGTGGCACTCACCTGCTTGGTGACCCGCGCCGCGTGCTTGCTGGGGTCCAGGCTGTGCGGGTCGAGCCATAGCCGGCGTAGGCGGTCCTGGACCTCGGGCCGGTGCAGGTCGTCCAGGCGGATCTCGTGGTGCCGCGGATCGGGGTAGGCGACGTAGTTGCCGCCGGTGCGCGAGAACTCCGCGAACAGGTAGATGGCGTTGCCCACGTCGACCACCACCACGAAGGGCGGCCGGCCGTGCTCGACCTCCTCCAGGGGCAGGCCGCGCACGTAGCGCTCGGCCTGGCTCACCGCCGCATTGATGGCGTTCTGGTGGCTCTGGGTGGCCAGCGTCTTGCCGGTCTGCTTGCCCTCGAGCACGAAGCAGTCGCGGCGGTAGAGGTCGATGTAGCGCTTCTCGGTGGTGGAGTCGGCCCGCTGCGGGGCGATGAAGCGCTCGAAGACGTAGGCGTTGTGGTCGTTCTCGGCCTTGCCCGGGTCAGGCAGCGGCAGCCGCAGCAGCCCGCACAGCTCGCGCATGAACGATTGGAAGTTGGCCCGCTCGCTGCCGGCGTTGCCCTTCCAGCGGGCAACGAACTCGGTCACGGCAGCGGGCTCGGCGAACGGTTTGACGGCGGCATCCATGCGGATAGCTCCCTGCATAGCGAATTATCGTTTGCCGATATGCTATCACCGTGCGTCCGCGGTGTCGGATCGGGCTGTCGCCGGCAGCAGCATTTCTGTCAGATTGGCAACATGTAGAACGGCGTGCCGCCACACCCGGAAAATTGGCCGGATCGAGGAAATGTCGTGATGGGATAAATAACTGCATGGAACGACAACAGGAGGCCCTTCCATGCAGAAACTTCAGACCCAAGCCCGCGTTCTGCGGGCACTTTCCCCTATCGCCATGATTGACCCCAGCGTTGCTATCTTTCTGGTAGGCATCGGCGTCATCCTTCTCATCAAAGCGGAGCTGGAACTGTGAGGGCTGTTGACGCCGGTGGCCGCACACCACTCCCCCGGCATCGGAGCAGCAGCATGCACAGCCATAACCACCACCTGATCCTGAAAGCCGCCGAGCAGCTATGCGGCTCCAGGCAACAGGCCCACGTCTGGTATCACCATGAGAAGATTGCTACGTTTGGCGGCGCCACTCCTCACCAGCTGGTTGATAACGGACGAGAAGCCGACCTTCTGCGTTATCTCCAATCTCTCCAGGGAGGCGCAGCCGGATAAGACGCCGGCTATGAGGAGGCTTGACCATTATAGTGACTGGCAACCCGTCGGTACTTGATCGAAGACGCAAAGCGGTCACGCCTCCCCATCCACTCCTCTCTCATCATGCCAATCTCAGATTGTGTGAAATCGCAGGGCGCGTCTTCTGTAATCACAACCCCTCGGCGCTTCAGCCTTTTGAGAAGACTGCCTTTATCTATCCCAGGGAAGTATCTGGCCACACACTCACTGAACGCATGCCGTGAAAAAACCTTCATTGATGCAATCTCTGCCGCTTTCCTTGCAACCGGGTCTTCGGGAAGCAGGTCACTCCCCCATGAAAACCTCTCGAGAATGCGCTCTGATACTAGCGTATCGTGACGAAATCGCTGAAATCCCATTGACTTAACGTTATGCAAGCACCGACCCTTTTTCACTCGGACAGAAAACGCCCGTTGCTCCCCTGGCCTGACTAGCGGCTGCATGCCGACAATTTCTGAAACCCGTTTATTAGGCTCCATAAAGTCAATGGCAAGGTTTAACCGATAGAATACGCCCTCTTCTTCCCCCGACCTTATGGGAACGTAGCGTTGAGCCTCAACGTCAAACCAGGAAACAGCAAAGAACGCCGCCACCCAAGGGTCGCTTGAAAAATCCATTAGCTCGGTCGCCAGACCATAATGCTGAGCCAGCCCTTCATAGTCGATCCACAGCCGGTTCCCCATGACAACAAGGCCATCTTGGCAATCCACTATGGCCGGGTGCTCATGAAGTACATGCTCAAACTGGACACACTTCATCCTATCCATAAAAATGTCTAGCTTATCCTTTTCCCCCCGATACATGGATGGCTTGCATGGATTGAAAAACTTTTCCTGACCGCGAAAAATCCACGAATTAAACTCAGGCCCTGGCATGAGCTTGAAATAGCCGCCATCGAACGCTATTGCATGGAAGCCGTCTGGGCTCCCTGGCACAAGGCCCAAGGGATGACTCTCGTTAGCTCTTAGCTGAGCCTCCCTCTCCTGAGAAGCAATATCCCATGCCGTCTGCATCTTCCCCCCTTTGATTACTCAGCCTGCTCCAACCGACAAGCCTAATTTAACCAGCGAGGTAGTGACTTGACCGAACCGAGTACCCAGCGCTGCGACATCCCCACCGGTCTCCGGGCACCCATGAACCGTGACACACGACAGCAGAGCCGCTATAGTGTAGCCACAATGTAGCTACATAAAGGAGAGAGAACCATGAGTGCTGACACCGTGGTGAGAGCCCGCATCGACAGCGAGACCAAAGAGCGTGCCACAGCCGCCCTCGAGGCCATGGGGCTGTCCGTGTCTGATGCCATTCGCCTGCTAATGCTCCGTATTGCGGACGAGAAGCGCCTGCCGTTTGCGGTTCAAGTACCGAACGCCACTACCGAAAAGGCTATGGCCGAGCTGGACGCCGGCAAGGGGAAGCGGTTCGACAACGCTGATGAGCTGTTTCAGGACCTGGGGATCTGATGCTGACCCCGGTCCGATCGAGCCAGTTCAAACGAGACGTGAAGCGGGTCCAGAAGCGCGGCAAGGACATGACCAAGCTGCGGACCCTACTTGGGCTGCTGATAGAGCAGGCCCCCTTGCCCGAGGCCTACCAGGACCACCCTTTGAGAGGGAACTGGAACGGCTACCGGGATGCGCACATTGAGCCCGACTGGCTACTGCTGTATCGCATTGTGGATGATGAACTGCACCTGACCCGAACGGGCAGCCATGCCGACTTGTTCCGTGAATGAAGGGGAGCGGCGGGTCTTGGAGCCCCCGTCACAGCATGGAGCCGTGGCGTGGCCCCTTCGAATTCGGTACGCACTGCGTACCGAATTCGTGAACCTGGCTCTGCAAGGCAAGATTACGCCAAGGGCTCGTGCTCGATACCACGCTCCCGGCACTCCTCGAGGAAGACGCGCAGCGAGACCCAGCCCTCCTCACGCAGCCTGGCCATGCTGTCAGCATAGAAATCGGCACCACCGTTCAGGCCAGTGAATTCGCCACGGAACATCTCAATGTCTGGGTCGTACTGGATGGCGGCGTGATAGCCATCGATGATCATGATGTTGTTCATGGTGCCTCTCCGTACTTTTCCAACCACTTGCGGATTCTGGCCACCGCGCCCTTATCGGTATCCGGTATGAGGCGCACGCGCACCTCACCAAACAGCACGACGGCAATACGCAAGCTTTCCCGTTCCCGGATGTCAGCACCCAGGGCCTTGAGGGGCGACCCTGCATGGATCGGTAAAATCAAGATTATGGCGCTTCTCTTTCCCAGGCCCGTCTGAGCGACACGGATCATCCGCGCACTCTACAAGCCAGCGGTGCAACGTCCCCACCGACCTATGAGCAGGTTTCGCCGGCCAGAATCTCCACCTACAGCGACCAGCAACGTCCTCGCCTGACCAGAGCCCTCAGCGCTTCCTCACCCTCATCGGAGGGCTCAAGGGCTCTGTCCATAGCCTCAAAGGCTTTGTCGCCCGCATGGAACAGGCACCGATCCAGCAGGATGTCTTCGGCACGACGGCACGCAGCGTCAACGATGAAGCGTGACCGCTCACCTCCCACCTCAGCCACGGCCCTGTCGATCAACTGCAGCGTACGGCGCTCAACGCGCAGGTTGAGGGGTAAAAACTCATCCTTTGAACTGTTGTTTCCTCTCATCTCGTCACCTCACTGATGCGTTCCGGTGCAACATCCCCACCTACTGCCCAGGGACCGCCGGCAAGGCGAGCGGCCCTGCATTCCCCCTACCTCGAGGGCGGCCAGTGGCGCGTCCTCTGCAACATCCCCACCTATGCCCAGGAGCGATCGCTCGGCCCAGGGCAGCAAGGTATTCCTCCCCCTTAGGGGACCCACTATGCAACATCCCCACCGGCCGATGAGCAGGTTTCGTCGGCCAGAATCCCCGGCCCTGTGGCATGCCGCCAGGGCACCTGCCAACGGCCTTTCTGGAGGGTTTTGTTTCCCAAGATCGCCCCCCGTAGGCCACCCGTGCAGCATCCCCACTGGTGCTCGAGACCCGTGGTTCTGTTTCGCATGCGAAACAGTCGGCAGGGCCATCGGTGGGGATGCTGCACCGATGCCTATTCATGCTTGATCCGGCGCACATAGGGCGGCCGTTTCGGGATGGCCGGTAGCGGTTCCCCCTTGCGCCGGAGGCGCGCCCAGTCGTCCTTCAGCTTCCGGATCAGGTCCTGCACATCATCCCGCACCCCACGAAATCCCGGCATCCCACGCATGCTGTAGATGGCCTGCCGGACCAGCCGATTCCGAGTCTCGCGATCGCTCCGGCTGACCGCATCGCGGAGGCGTTTTACCCACTCGCGACGCCGCGCTTCGACCAGCCGCCAGGTCCAAATATTGTCGAGGCGGACCAGCTCATAATCCGCTTGCCACACCTCTGGGCACCAGTAGGGATTGGGCATGGTGATCCTCGTTTCGCGGGCATCTTGCAGCGCCTCGTAGTGCTTGGCCGGATGCACCTCATCGACCAACAACCACCACACCGCATAGCGCTGCCGCGCCGGTAGATAGACGATCAGCCAGGCATTCCCGGCGCCGTGCCGGCGGCGGCGGCGCCGTTCGTTTTTGTCGGCGGCGGTGCCGTAGCGCGCCGCGAATTTCGCCTCGAGGCGGGCGATCTTCTCCCGCGGCACCACCCCGGACACCCAGCGGGAATACCCCCGCCGCACCAGGTCCTGCACCCGCTGCATGGCAGCGGCCTTGTAACGCATCGATCCCATATCACCTCCCGTTGAGCGGCTACGGGGAGATAGGGCGTGCGGTGACACCATGGTCCTGAATAACCGTATTTTCGGTGCGGTGGCTCCGCATACTTAAAGATTCCAAGGGCGCCGCGGCCAGGGGCGGCCCGTTAACGTCAGTGGCGCCCCTACCTATCCGCGAGTGCCAAACCTCGGGGTATGCCAGCCCCTCACACGAGGGGCTGCCACCCCCTTGTTTGCTGCTGGTCGTGGGTGCCAACCACGACCAACTCGCCGTCGCGCAGTGCGGGTAATTCCGCTCGCTGCGAGGCAATGGGCGCTCAGGCCTGAAATGGCCTGTTCGACCCAATCCAGGGCACTGGGGATTGGGCGACACGGACACGGGCAGCCGGGTAACCGGACCTGACCCTGTCACGGCGTGAAAGTGGGTAACCAGTCCCACCGGTGGGCGGCGGGTGACCGTCGAACGCATGCCGAAGACGTGGGCGCGGCACCAGGGGAAACCCTGGTGAGCTGAACAGCCGAAAGGATCGGTTCAGCGGCACCAGTCGGCGCAAGCTGGCTGGGTCAACGAATAGCTCAAGCGTCTAACGGCGCCCCTCGAGGGTGCTGTTCGGAGTGCTTCATAGCCATGCTCTTCGGGAGCTGGCCATGTGCGATGAAGTGACGGTGGAGTAAGGGAGCCGTTTTGGAATCTTGGGCCCCTGAAAACCGGCGATGCCGGTGAGGTGCAGAGCACTAGTGATCACCGTGGTGGAGCACAGTGGCGATGAGGTACGCAGTAGCACGTGACTAACGTGGGAAACCCTACGGTCGATGATCCGGGTGGCACCGGTGAGGCTAGGGGTGGGAGCGGCGTTGAGTAGTGTTTGAGCTGACGGGCGATATGGTCGAAGCCCTCAGCGAGATCCTGGGCGACCAGGGCACACGAAAGAGGCCAGCGAGTGTGGGAGGGGCACTCCTCCCTCGCAGCAAGCAAGAACGGCAACATCGACGACGACCGGTACCGCGGGTGGCACCGCGGACGCCGGATGAGAACGGCCAGGGTGGCACCTGGCGTAAGTTCATCACTATCGCGCCGCGCAAGACCGGCCGTGCGATTCACGTAACCAAGGAGGTATTTGACCCTTCAATGCCCGTTTGGGCATCTTCAACAGCCCCTCTTCGGAGGGGCTTTCTCGTGGGCTCTCCGCCACGGCGTCCACGCCGAGGATGCTAGGCTAGGGGTAACCGCCCATTGCCCGAGGAGACGTCTCATGACGCCATTTGGCTGGCTCGTCACCGCCTTCGCCCTATTCATGGCCGGCGTGTGCCTGTTCGCCTACGTACAGATCGAGCGCCACGCTCACCAGACCCGTCAGCGCCGCCAGGCCGACGAGCGTCAGGCGATCGTGCGGCAGTACCAGCAGACGCCCTGATCCCGGCCCGCTCCCCCTCACCAGGCGAGCCGCCCGACACTCGAACCCCGCTACGGCGGGGTTTTTCGTGCCTGGACACCCGGAAGCCGCGACGGCGCCGGGATATTTCATAGCGTAGCGATATTTTGTATTGTATTTTGTACCGTATAACATATAATATGAAATACGAATTACGATACAGTCGAGGGGAGTACGATATGGCACGCACCGGGATCACCTACGAGCAGGTCGCCACCGCCGCCGACGCCCTGGTGGGCCAGGGCGAGAAGCCCAGCATTCAGCGCATCCGCGAGCAGCTCGGCACCGGCAGCCCCAACACCATCCATCGCCACCTCAAGGCTTGGCGAGCCACCCAGGCCCCGGCCGAGCGCCGCGCCGCCCGCCTGCCCGACGAGCTGGCCGCGGCCCTGGCTGAGGAGCTGGAACGCCAAGCCGCCGCGGCCCGCGCCGAGGCCGAGGCAGACGCCCTGGAGGCCCAGCACACCGCCGATGAACTGTCGGCCACCGGCGAGCAGCTGGAGGAGCAGGTCGAGGCGCTGAGCGCCCAGGTCGAGGCCCTGGAGAGCGAGCGCGATCGAGTGACCGGCGAGCGCGACGAGGCGCGCAGCGCCGTGGCCAATTTCCGCGAGCGAGTGAAGGAGCTGGAGGCCCAGCGCGACGAGGCCCGCCAGCAGTTGGCCGAGGCGCGCAACCGGGTGACCACTCTCGAGGAGCAGCGCGACGAGGAGCGGGAGCTGCGCGTTTCAGCACAGTGCGAGGCCAAGCAGATCGATCAGGCCCGCATCGAGGCCGAGCGCGCCCTGGCCGTGGCCGAGACCCGTACCGAGGCCGCACAGGATCAAGCCGAGGAGCGTGCCAGAGCCCTGGACGCCGAACGCCAGGCCCACCGCGATGATGCCCAGGCCCACAAGCAGGCCCTGGCCGAACAGCGCGACGAGTACCGCGAGCGCCTGGCTGCCCTGGAAAAGCAGCTCCAGGACGCCCAGAAACGCGCCCAGGAGGCCGAAAAGGGGCGGACCAAGGCAGAGGTGCAGGGTGAGGCCCTAGCGGCCCGTATGGAGGCTCTAGAAAGCCGACAGCGTCAAAAGCGAGAGGATGAGCAAGGACAGCTGCCACTAGGGGAGTAGACACAAGGACTAAACAATCAGTCACCCAGAAAGTTACCAGGCCACGTCATCAAGCCGATGAGTGGCCATCTCCCCTCTACGAACATGCTCCAAAGTCTTCTCGGCTAAGTAGATGTCCTCGAGGTCCTCAAGGTGCTCTAGGATGACCTCGCAAGCATAGTCGCCCACCGAACAGCCATGGGCTTGAGCGAGAGCAGCCAGCCACGCCTCCGCATGATCAGGTAGGTCAAGCAACAAGACAGCCATACTCCCCCCAGGCCTTGACCGCATGGAGACCATCGCTAGTGTACTGCCCCCGACTACCGCGCTTCGCTTGGTGGGCCCTGCGGCTCCAGGATCAGAGATCCTGTTCGCCTTGGGCCGTAGGAACAGACGATGCTCCCTTCGGGAGCCCTTGTAACGACACCCCCCAAACCCCGGGAGGCTCCGCCACTAGGAATACGGACGGACTTTGCGGTTCATTTCAGATAGTGGCGGACAGCACTCTCTGACACACCTAGCCGAGCAGCAATCTCCCGCTGCGTCATACCTTCCGCGCGTAGCGATCGCGCCACCTCTCGGCGGTGCTGAGCGGTCGCCTCATAGGCCTGCCGATCCTGGGCACCAGCCTTTTGACGGGCTTGCCGCTTACGCTCTGCATCACGCCGCCGCGCTTCGGTCTGGCTCAGGATAGTGCGCAGCTTGCGCTGCTCATCATCCGTGATACCAAATCGTTCAATCAGCGTGGCATTGCGAGGCGTATACAGCGGTGGATGCTTGCGGCCACCAAAGTCCACCACTTCGCCTTGAAAGTAGGCCCTGGTCTTGTGATAGACCGTGCTCAACTCGGACCTGTCGTAGTTCCATCCTGGAGCTAGCGATGCCGCCAGCGCCTGGGCCTCCTTCCAGAAACTCGCCGGCTTCACGGCATGGGACAAAGCCATGAAGTTTAGGCTCCAGAACAAAAACAGCATGCGCTGCCCCTCGAGGGGATCCGGGCCGCCTACCTGAGCAGCGCGCATTGTGGCCAAGGTACGCAGGTCCTCGAGCCGATGCCAAGCCAGCTCCTGGAAGTTGATACGCTTGAGGCCATGCCGTCCGCCTTTGATCCCTTTCAGCTGCGGCCTCTCATGCCAGCGAGGCGGCTTGTCTTCCTTTTCAGCGAGACGCTTTTTCCGCTCGTCAGCTAGCTGCTCCCTGGCTAGGGGGGCCACCTCGTCAAAGATCACGTCGAAGGGATAGCGGATCGGCATGCCATCTCCACCATCCGTGACCCAGATGACCTCACAGCGCTGCCCGGTCTTGGTGTTGACGGTGTGCTCGAGCCGCAGGACACGCGAGGCATCACGAGCCTGAGGGTCAGACCCGATATGCTGGAAGCGCTCCCCCAGATGCTTCTGAGCAAAGTTCCAGCGAGGCAGTGCGGCTCGCGGCAAAGGACTCGTGAGGATCCATTTCAGGTGCACGCCGCGGCCGCTGTAGACGATCAGCGAGGGTGGCGGTATCCCCTCGTCCTTGCAGACCATCAGCACCGCTCGCCGCCACTCCTCTGGGGGCATGTGGTGCCGGGAGACGGGATCCAGGTCGCAGAACAGCAGTGGCAGGCTATACAGGTTTACCGCCCGCCGATTGGGGCGCATAAATTGCGCTTGAGACAGATAGCAGTCCCGGTCGCGGGGCGCGGCTTGGATCACTTTGTCGAGCAGGGCAACGCGAAACGACTGCTGACGCATACCACCGTCTTCCTGGCGGGCGAGCAAAGCGATGTACGCAGCCTCAGATACCCCGTGGTAGAACGATGGCTCAGTGATGAGCGAGAGCTGGAGAGGTGGGCTCATGCAAGTCCCCTGCTCATGCAGCGCAGGTGACGTAGACCAGCTTGATGTTGAGCGATGTTCCGCGGCACTTGGCAGACGGGTTCAAGGTGGGCCATAATTCCCTCACACGTTATGTGGCGCCCTCATCCCGTTCATCCGCCAAGAGTCCCGGGATGGGGGCGTTGTCTTTTCGCCTATCGGCGCCCTCTCAATTTGTACATCTCATTCGCTTAGCCGTCTAGCCAAATCATTTAATCAGATGTTTTCAAAGGACTTTCTGGAAAATGTCGTCTGGTATAGTTACAGCTTCCACGTTGCCCATGAAGGCTCTGCAGGCCTTGTCAAACGACCTCCAAGTGCAGCTGTTTCCCGCACGCGGCTAGATAACGGCGCACGGTATCGATAGAAGGCGAGTGTTTGCCAGATGCCAGGGCACGCTCCATTCGTGCGATAGCCGGAGCCTGGGTACCCATCCGGGCAGCCACTTCCGCCTGCGTCAGGCCTGCTTCGTGGCGAGCCGTCAGCAGTTTCTCCAACAAGGCCAGCTCCTTCCGGTTGGTCCGTTCGCGCTCCTCACGGGCTTCACGGTCCTCCGAGGCCATCCCCTTCAATGCTTCATGGGCCAGCATTCACCACCTCCTTCTGCCGCTTTCGACACAGCATAGGGCTCAAGCACTAAAATAACCAATTTGTTAATGACCGAGAAGGTCTCACTCCTCTGGCAGACTGCGGATGTACTCGGTGAGCAGCTCCTTCACCGTCTTGCCCTGTCGCGCTGCATAGATCTTCAGCTTGGCATGCTGGTCAGCAGACAGCTCGAAGTTGACCCGCTTCTTAGGCTGCTCATCACTCAAGCTGGCTAAGGTCGCCGCTTTCCTCTTGTCGCTAGCCTTCATACTTGGACGCCCAGCGCTCAGTGTGCCTTTCGTTGAACTCATTTACTCATACCCTCATTGTTTCAAATGAGCTTTTGTGTGATTTCAGCAGCCAGTGCACGCACCTCTGCGGCCGCGTCACCATTAGGTTCGCTGTCCAACACCGTGGTCCCTGCTGCTGCGGTCCCGGGATAGCTAACTCGCTGCGTAATGCGCGACTCCAGCACCGGCAGATCGTAGCCGAGCAATGCTTCAGCAACCTCGGAGCCGATCCGTGTACCCTTGATCGCCCTCGACACCACAAAGGCTGCTTGAAGAGCCCCATCTGTCACCTCGATGCGCTGCTTCACCAGGTCCACCAGCTCTGCCGTAGCCCAGATGTCATAAGGGCTGGGTTGGACAGGAATCAGGACGAAGTCAGCTGCCTTGATGGCAGACACGGCCAAGTCAGCCGCCTGAGGAGCCCCATCGATGACGACGAACTCCTGGCGGGCCACACTCTTCAAGTCACGCCCTATTGTTGGGCGATCGATCCCCACCACCGTGACGGGCTGATCTTCTCTGACAGCCGCCCAGTCCCTCGCGCTACCTTGAGGATCGGAATCCACCAGTAGCACCTCTTTCCCCTCCAGCTGGAGGGCACGTGCCAGATGGGTCGCTATTGTGGTCTTCCCCGAGCCACCCTTCTGATTGAGTACCGCGATGACGTGCATAGGCCCTCCATGAGTATTTGATTTTATACTCATAACATCATAGCATTATTTGCGTTTTTGAGTTAACGCCGTGAAAAGCAAGCCGCCTCGATGGGCGGCCTGTCGATGCCCAGAATAAAAGGCGAATCAGGCAATCTCCGTATGGCGGGGAGGCTTGATCAGGCTCTCTGCCGGGATCCCAAACATTTCATGGAGCTTCCACACCATGGCCAGAGTCAGGTTGCGCTTGCCGTTGAGAACCTCGTAGACACGATTGCGCTTACCAATAGCCGGCTCCAGATCCTTGGCCGTTAGCCCCTCCTGATCCATGCGGAACCTGATGGCTTCAATGGGATCCGGCAGGTCCACGGGAAATTGCTTCGCTTCGTAGGCCTCAACCAGGGTCAGAAGGATCTCGAAGCGGTCGCCGTCCTCTGTGCCGGGCTCGGGCTCATTGTCGAAGTATGCGGATACTTCGCGCAGCACAGCCTGATAGTCGCTCTCGGTGCGAATCGGGCGAATGTTCATAGGCTCACTCCATTTCAACTGTCTCGGCATCCACCTTGTCATACTCGGCGTGGGTACCGACGAACTTGATGTAGACCGCGCCAAACCGGTAAGCAACGCTCACAATGAGTCGGTAGTCGTTGCCCTTGATGTCAAATACGACGCGCTTGTTGCCCAGTACGCTGGCCCTTGGGTACCGCTCCTTGATGTCATGTGTGCTCTGCCACTGCGAGTGCTTCACTTCATCGACCCAGGCCTCCAGCGGGCCCTTGGCGTCAGGATGCTGCCTCCAGAAATCCCTTAGGGTTTTCGTCGATACGATTCTCATGCAACCTCCTTGATGGAGGCATCGTGTCCCAAATTGGGACCACTGTCAAACCCTACAGTTCCCTCCTCCCTGCATTCTCAGAGAGAGCGATGCGGAGGCCCCACCAGAGCTTCACTGTGTGGCGATCAAGCCCTGTGGCGCCTGGCATGCGAGAGGGATAGGTAGATACCGCCGGAGAGTGCCCAATGCGCATATACTCAAATGAGCTTTAACTCAAAAACTCACTCGAGTATATGAGAAAAGCTTCTCGGCCATGATCACACCTCCTCTATCTCACGATGGTTTACCGCTTTACTCAGCCCCTCCCTTTCCAAGGAGGCATTCAGTGTCACCCGGCTAACGCCGAAATGCTTGGCCACCTCGGTCTTGGTGATCTCAGGATCGACGAGCATCGCGGCCGCCTTGCGCACGTCGGCGGCTGACATGACCGGACGGCGCCCTCCTTTTCGGCCGCGGGCTCTAGCCGCTGCCAGGCCAGCCAGGGTGCGCTCTCGAATCAGGCTATGCTCGAACTCCGCCAGCGCGCCGAAGATGTGAAACACCAGCTTACCCCCGGCACTGGTGGTGTCGATCGCCTCGGTGAGCGTTCGGAAGCCCACACCGCGCTCGTTCAGCTCGTGAATCAGCTCCACCAGATCCTTGAGTGAGCGAGCAAGCCGATCGAGCTTCCACACCACCAGGGTGTCGCCGTCGCGCAGAGTGCGCAGGCAGGCCTGCAGCTCGGGACGCTCTCGCTTGGTGGCAGTGACACGCTCCTCGAAGACCTGCTCACAGCCGGCCTCCTCAAGGGCATCACGCTGCAGCTGTGGGTTCTGGTCCTGAGTGCTGACGCGGGCGTAGCCGATAATCATGCGCCTCCTCCCTGAGTGGCTGTATCATCCTCGAGGCCCAGTGCCTTCCAGTCCTCTGCGCCCACCGGCTCGAGCGGTGCAATGTACTTGCTCACCGAAGCCCTTAAGCGCTCCAGCGGGCCGGTATCGCCAGCCCTGGGCGCCTGCTCTCTACTTGCTTGTGTCATCGTGCCCCCTTGTCACCAACCAGCTCTCAGCCACGTCCTCATCAGGGTCGGGTCAGGTATGAACTCCATGCTCGATCCGGCCTATTAGGTCCAGCACCTGCTGAGGGTCTGCCCGCATCACATCGACGGGGCGCTTCCCTCCAAGCCCCATGACCTCTTGATGCAACCAGCGCTCCGCCGCGGCGCGATCCCCTTCAAACAACCCGATAGCCGCCCGCCAGACGGCGACGGCATGGCGCCCTTCTGGGTCAATGGTATTGGGCATTGGCAGCCACTCATGCGGCGTATCGCTTCGCTTGGTCATCACCGTCCCCACTGATCAATGGAAAACGCTCATTTTCTTTACATTGATATGTTTACGCTATTTCTTTACGCAAAACCACCGAAAAACGCCGCCCTGGATGTCATTTTCAGAAGCCGAATGCACAGGATGTCACAAGTCGTCAGCACTGGCCTTTGATTCGCAATTTTAGGATCTCGGATTCCCTGATGCGGTCAAAAAGCTCCTTGCCGTCGTAAGCCCCCGACA
>Ga0209075_1002196_pt1 | contig 17455 bp, 16 predicted proteins | sample Stecom2011_FD_187523 | JGI IMG/M metagenome (GOLD analysis project Ga0209075, IMG submission 187523) | Agricultural soil microbial communities from Utah to study Nitrogen management - Steer compost 2011 (SPAdes) (version 2) | ecosystem: Environmental > Terrestrial > Soil > Agricultural land...
GTGCAAATAGGGCAGGACGTGGAGAAGTTGGTTCTTTCAAAGGCCATTATGTACCATATCTCTCAAAAGGTAATGGTGATGGGGAATAGAACGATCATCTTTACTTAATCCTCGCCTCTCCTTTCTTTTTGACAAAGAAGACCTGCCGTATCCAGCGAGGGAGAAATATTGCTCCGAGGAGCAAGTAGGGATAATAGGATAAGATTCTCCAGATAATGCTGGCGACAAAAGTGTAGCCGCCTAGGAATTCATCAAAAAACTGCGCAAAGAAGTATTCAGCAGTTCCGCTGCTGCCAGGAGTAGGGGAGATCATCATTACAATCCACATAATAATCTGGCGGGAGAAAATGACAATATGCCCTGTGAAGGAAACAGCGGTGTAAGCCGTAATCAACGCATTAACCAAAAAGTACCTACACGACCAGATAAAGATGGTGGAACCTGCTATTAAAGCCCAATACCTCGAGCTTTTTCCCTTTAATTCTTTTGAAGCTTCAATGATTTGATCACCATATTCATTGGCGTTGTGTTTCCATTTCCTTAACCACATGAGGGAGAAGATTCTTAAGAGTATCCACTTAAATACTCTAGGCCTAAAGAACAAGCCGGCGGCCATCAAGAGGGAGTATATGGCATACAGAGAATAACTTACCCAAAACAGATATTCCAGACTGGATCCAACCTGCAATTCCATTACCCTGCTATTAGGGAAAATATGCCCCTGTGCCAAGTACATGATGATAGGCGCTAAGATGACAAAAAAGAGATTGTCCATAATGGCCGTGACCATCACGTAGGCCAATGCCTTACCCAATTTAATCCCCTCTTTATGGAGAATAAAAGTGGCTACAGCGGATCCCCCTACCACCGACGGTGTGACGGCAGAGGCGAATTCCCATAGTACGATCACATAAATTGACCTTCCCCAACTCAGGCTCCTGTCTGTTATTTCCCTAATTCGGTACACATAGCCTAAATCTCTTAAGAATACGAAAACGACAGCAACAAGTATAGGGACGTAAGAGGCGTCGAAAGCTCCTCTAAGCGTTTCCATGTTAATAGAGGGGTCGCTATAAAACATGTAAAATACGATCCCCAGACCAATGATGATGGGCAGCCAAACTTTGTTGGGGTTAAGGGTTTTAAATATTTCCTTATTATCGATTTTCATATTCTCCTCTAGTCTTTGTCTAATTTTTCTACCCAGAAATTATTAAAACCCTCTCCAATCTTAATGTTAACCTGCGACAATTGCAATAATTCTAGGATAGCCAGAAAAGTGTAGATGACAAATATTTTATCCTTATTATATAGAATGAAATCAGTGAATGGTACCCGGTCCTTAGCCCTTAGCTGTTCCATGACCAAATCCTTTTGTTGTTCGATGGTGTAGGGATATTGTACGACGGTATGGGTGGTGCTGTCGGTTCTGGAGGCGAACCTGTTTATTACTTTTTGAAATACATTCAACAGCTTGTAGAGATCCAAATCCTGGATTTCCGCCTCTACATGATCCAACGAATCCCAGTTCTTTATTTCAGATAACACATTGCCCCTTGTGGCTTTAGACATTCGTTTTTCTTCAAGCTCCGCCAAGGTTCCGATCAGGGCCTTATATTTTCTATATTCTAACAAGTGCCTAACCAATTCTTCACGGGGATCTATTTCCATTCCACTCTCATCCAGTTCAGGCTTAGGAATGAGCATCCTAGATTTTATTTTCATTAAAGTAGCCGCAAACAGAATGAAATCGCTCGCAACCTCAATCTCCATTTGTTCCAGGTGATGTAGATAATTTAGAAAATCCAGTGTGATTTTAGAAATGGGGATATCATAAATGTCAAGCTCGTCCCGCTCGATGAAGAATAGCATCAGGTCAAAAGGTCCTTCAAAAAGAGGCAATTTGATTTCGAAACTCACAGGTTACAAGGAAATTTGTGTTATTTTTACATCCATATCAGGAATTCAAAGATATTACATAACTAGATAAATCAATATGAATAAGTTAATCATTATGCATATTGTTCTCCTTAGCTATTAAAAAGTAAAATATCGCCATCATTAATAATGTGGCTTCACCAGAGGATCACGGGGGGTCAGCAATCGAAATTATTAAACCAAATCGGCATGATAAATGTTGTGGTTGATCGGGAGAAATTTTATCTACAAGACCTGAATACTGCTTTTTACAATAGAGACTGAATTAAAATGTTGATACAACCTGGGAAACTTCTAGCTCAAATAAATACTCCCGAAGATTTAAAGAAATTTGGCAAGGAGCAGCTAGTACAGATTAGCGAAGAGCTAAGGCAATTTATCATTGACGACGTTTCCGTATACGGTGGGCATTTCGGTGCCGGATTGGGAGTTGTCGAACTTACTGTAGCTCTTCACTATGTTCTCAATACTCCAGAGGATCAACTGGTATGGGACGTCGGCCATCAGGCATACGGGCATAAGATTTTGACCGGTAGAAGAGGCATCTTCCATACAAACCGAATATATAAAGGGCTTTCAGGATTTCCCAAGCGAAAAGAGAGTGAGTACGATTCCTTTGGCGTGGGGCATTCCAGTACTTCTATATCAGCCGCTTTGGGCATGGCTGCTGCTTCCAAGTATAAAGGAGATCACAAAAGGCAGCATGTGGCAGTAATCGGTGACGGAGCCTTGACCGGCGGGATGGCCTTTGAGGCGATGAACCATGCGGGAGTGTCCGATACCAACATGCTGATTATCCTGAATGACAATTGCATGTCTATTGATCCCAATGTTGGGGCTTTAAAACAATACCTCACAGACATTACCACTTCTCAGACTTATAATAAAGTAAAAGACGAAGTATGGCATCTATTGGGGAAAGTAAGCAAATTTGGATTCAGCGCCCAGGATGTGGCTTCCAAAATCGAGGGTGCCTTGAAGTCAACACTTCTCAAACAAAGTAACCTGTTTGAGTCGTTGAATCTGAGATATTTTGGACCAGTCGATGGACATGACGTCAACCATTTGGTAGAGGTACTAAACGATCTAAAGCATATCTCTGGTCCCAAGATCCTGCATTGCATCACCGTGAAAGGGAAAGGCTATCCTTTGGCTGAAAAGGATCAAACCAAATGGCATGCTCCAGGTAAATTTGATAAAATTACCGGCGTAATTGCTAAGAAGGAATATGATTCTCCCCAGCCTCCCAAATACCAAGATGTGTTTGGGCATACGCTTGTTGAACTGGCAGAAAAAGACGATAGGATCGTGGGAATTACCCCTGCCATGCCGTCAGGGTCTTCCATGAACATTATGATGAAAGCCATGCCTGATCGAGCTTTCGATGTGGGTATCGCCGAGCAGCATGCTGTTACTTTTTCCGCGGGATTGGCTACTCAGGGATTGAAGCCTTTCTGTAATATTTACAGCTCTTTTATGCAGCGAGCCTATGATCAGGTGATCCATGATGTTTGTCTTCAGGAGCTGCCGGTCGTATTTTGCTTGGATAGGGCCGGTTTTGCAGGGGCCGACGGACCTACGCATCATGGTGCTTACGATATTGCTTTTTTCCGTTGTATCCCCAACCTTGTGGTGAGCGCGCCGATGGATGAGGAGGAATTGCGTAACTTGATGTATTCGGCTTCTATTCACAATGGTCCTTATTCAATAAGATATCCGAGAGGCCAAGGCGTTATGCCCGAGTGGAGAAAGCCTCTAAGAGAAATTCCTTTAGGACAGGGAAGACTTATTAAAGAGGGTGTGGATGTAGCAATATTGACCATTGGATCTATTGGTAATTATGCAGTGGAGGCTACAGCAGCATTGGATAAAGAGGGGTTGAACCCAGCCCATTATGATATGCGTTTCGTAAAGCCGCTGGATGAATCCATGCTTCATGAGGTATTCGAAAAATTCAATAAAGTGATTACTGTGGAGGATGGCTGCTTGGTCGGGGGCTTTGGAAGCGCAGTCCTAGAGTGGATGGTAGATCACGGATACAGCAGCCAGGTAAAACGTCTCGGTATTCCCGACAAAGTGATAGAGCATGGCGAGCAAATCCAGTTACATGCTGAGTGTGGCTTCGATCCTGAGGGTATTATGAAGGCGGTGAGAGAACTATGTGAGGTGAATTTTACTAAAGTATATTAGGTCATTTTTTTTTAAAGCAAAAAAGCCTTCCCAAATTACTTGGGAAGGCTTTTTAGTTGTTGGCATTAGAATTTAATGTTCACCCCTGCCATGAAATTTGTTCCTGCCATAGGATAGAAATAGTTTTCTGTGGTCAACTCTCGGCCACCAGCTCCCTCTCCCGGCAGGTAATAGCTGAAAGTATAGCCGTTGGGTTCATAGAGATGGTTGAATAGATTGTTGACCAGCAAGGAAAACTCCACTTCCTTGACAAATTTGGGCAGAATGGAATACTTTAGTCTTAAATCATTCACGAAATAGGAGTCCAGTCTGCGATCCTCTCGCTGTGTATTGTCGAGGTACTGCTCATCCACGTACTTGGAAAGCAGGCTGATCTCGAGATTCTTTATCGGTTTGTAATCAATATGGGCCGCCCCAATGATCTGAGGTGAAAAGGCAATGTCCGTATCCGAGTAGGTCACCACGCTCTGCGGTGCACCATCGACACTGTAGTCATCAATGTATTCCGTAAACTCCTCGATTTTATTTCTACTAAAAGCTACATTTCCGCCCACCGTCCATTGCGGGGAAAGGGCATAGGCGGCTAGAAGTTCAATCCCTGCCCTATAGGAGTTGGCTACATTTTCCCGGATGTAGGCCCCAACGTTGTTGATCTGGCCTGTGAGGATCAATTGATCTTTGTAATCCATATAGTAGAAGTTGGCGCTATAGGTAAGATTCGCAAGTTTGGATCTAACACCCGCTTCAATGTTGTTTAATCTTTCAGGTCTGGGCAATTCCGTTATGGGATTGTCTGTAAAGTCATCCCTAACAGGCTCACGGTTGGCAACGGCATAGGAGGCATACCAGGTTTGGCCACTTCCACTTTCATAGCTAATCCCAAATTTTGGATTGAAAAAGTTATAGGTCTGATCACCTGTGACCACCCGTTGGTCGTCATTGGTGCCGTCGAATCGGTAGTCGACCATGCGGTATTGTAGATCTCCGAAGAGGTACAGACGTTCGGCTACTTCATGGGTGGCCTTTAGATAGAGGTTTCTGTCATCTTTTATAGCCGTATTCTCGTAGTATTTGTGCCTTATGCCTGTATTCCCTGCGATTCTGGACCAGATGATTTCGCCAAAATGATATCCATCATATCGGTTGGCACCGCCACCCAATATTACATCCCAGGCACCGTCTCCCGAGATATAATTGAAAGAGAATACACCGCCGTAGAAGTCGTTGTCCAACCATCTTCGCCTGATAATGTCGGTGCTTTCAATGGTTTCGTTACCGATAAGTGCGGGGGGCAGGTTGTAATCTTCAAAATCATCATCTTCTCGAAATTGTTCGTAATACCCCTGTCCAGCTGTATAGTGTAAAGCGCCGTTTACTTTCCAGTTATCGCTTAAACTGCCTGTGTAAATAAACTGGTAATGGTCCTGTTTATAATTGTCCGTTTCATTTTCATAGGTATAAGAGTTAAACGTCCTGTCGGATTCCAGTAAGGATTCTGGAACTCCATTCCATGACTGGTAGGTTTGTTCCTTACCCGAGAAGAGATTGACTTTGAAAACATGCTTATCTCCGTAATATCCGCCAGACAGGAAGTAGGACTGAAGATCAGAAAATGCCCTATCCACATATCCGTCCGATGTAATTTTGGATAGCCTTCCATCCACCGCCCATCGGTTGTTTAACAAGCCTGAGCCGACTCTAACCGTGTGCTTCCGTGAGTTGAAAGACCCGAAGGAGTTCTCCGTTTCCGCGTAGGCTTCATCCTTACGGGTGTCAGTTTGGATGTTGATGCTAGCTCCAAAAGTTGCGGCGCCGTTGGTCGAAGTGCCTACCCCCCGCTGGATTTGGATATTGTCGACCGAAGAAGCAAAATCCGGCATATTCACCCAGAATACTCCGTGAGACTCTGCGTCGTTAATGGGGATGCCATTCACGGTGACGTTGATTCTTGTCTGATCTGTTCCCCGGATACGCATTCCGGTGTAACCGATGCCCGCGCCTGCATCGGAATGGGTGATCACCGAAGGGGTGTAATTTAAAAGAAAAGGCAAATCCTGACCCAGGTTGTTCTTGTTCAGTTCTTCCTTGGTGATAGACTGGAAAGTGGTGGGGGTGGTTTCCCTAGCCCGCGTAGCGGAAACAATAAACTCTTCCGTAAGAATAGCAAGAGGTTCCAATTGGAGGAAGAGATCTGAAGCCGGAGCCTGGACATCCAATGATAATGAAGTAAATCCCAAGTAGGACACCCGAAGCGTATAGGCTCCCGACTTCAGGTTCGGCAATTCGAATTTTCCTGCTTCATCCGCAACAGTTCCAATCCGGGTGCCGTGAAGAACAACGTTTGCCCCAAATAAGGGTTCTCCTGTTTCCGCATCTGTTACGGAACCGGTAATTTTTGTTTGCGCCATGGCGCAAACGCCCATAAGCAAGACTGCCCATGTAAACAATAATTTTTTCATGCTAATTGTACAATAAAAATTGGTTAAACATACAAGAAACCAAGGGGATGGTTTCTTTATTTCGTGTTTACCCCGTTCCCGAACTGTCTAATTTCATGCATAACCTCGATGTTCAAACTGAATGAACTAAATCTCCTATTCAGTCCTACCCGATAAGCAGCGCATTAATTGTACAGTGTGGGTTTCATTTCCCTTCGCCGGCACTACCCGGATCAGGTTCAATGGGTATGATCTCAGCCCGTAATATTCAGGCACCCCTAATGATCTTCCTGCAAAGGTAAGATGAATTAACAACAAAGCAAAGAAATGCGGGTCCGTGCTTAATGAAGGCACCGGAGTCTGTATCTTCTTTTTGGATGGGGGATCCCCCAAGTTGTAAGTTTTGACTGTATTTCTGGGGTTTCAGAAGATCAGTCGCTAAAACCAAAATGAGAATTTCAAGCGAGCCGTTCCCGGTCTGTTCGGCTTTTATGATTCAACGAGAACGCGATGACTCAAATCGTCCGAAAGTTAATCACTAGGTAAAAGGGACGTGGGAAAAATGGTATGCAGTAATTATCCCAAAAACTCTCTGACCAGTTTGATTGCCTGATCAAGACGATGTTCAGGATTTCCTGAAATTAGCACAGAGGGAGTGTCGGACTTAGCCAGAATGTCGTGATAAATATCAAAAAAATGTTTTCGCATCTCAGGATCCGGGTGCTCTCGCAAAGGATCTTCCTGCCATGGGATATCGATGTCCGTCAATAAATAGAGATCGTATTTTCTTTGTTGGATTTGCTGCAAGATCCAAGGATCGGTTTTTTTGAATTTATGGTCGCTCCAGACTTTGATGACATGCAGGTCGGTATCGCAAAACAGCATCCGTTGGGCGGATTTAATTTTTCGGTCTTCAAGCGCTAGCTGTCCCTTTGCGATTTCCAGCAGGTCCTCGAAGACATAGTCACGCTGTAAAAGATGGAGATACTCCCGGGCGTATTCCTCGACCCAAGGTTCTGCAAATACTTCGGCCAAGCCTTTGGTCAGGGTGCTCTTTCCGGTAGACTCCGGGCCAATGACGACTAACTTTTTGACTCTAGGCATGTTTTCTGGCTGATTTCATCCATGCAAGTAAACCCAGCACTGCTAATACTGTGAAAAATAAAAATTGGAAAGAGGTCAAGATGAGTCCCTTGTAGAAATATAAAGGAACAGATACGAGGTCGGTAATTATCCAAGCAATCCAGTTTTCGACTTTTTTCTTCGCCATCAAATACATGCCGACAAAAGCAGATGCTGTGGTAAAGGAATCGATATACGGCACCTCGCTATCGGTAAACTGGATCAATGTAAAAGCAAGAATTGCATAAGATCCGAAAAATAGCGATAGTGACTCCACTACTCCTTTTTTATCAAGCCATGTAACGGGCAGGGTTGTTCCTCCCTCTGAGGGTCGGGACCAGACATACCAACCATAGATTGACATGGAAAAATAGTAAGCATTGATTCCCATATCAGCATACAAGCCCACTTGAAGGCATATCCATACATAGATGAGGGTGCTGATAATGCCCGTTGGGAAAACCCAGATGTTCTCCTTCATGGAGTAAAATACACTGGCAACACCAAAAAATACAGCAATACCCTCAAGCCAGGTCATTTGCTGTAGGCCATTTACAAATCCTTCAACGATCCAATCCATGGCCCGAAATTCGGGAAAAAATATCGCATTGAAGCATTTTTCAAAGAAAAGTCAGCTCGGCGTTACACAAAGGCGCTATGTCCGGTAATGGCACGGCCTACTATAAGCGAATTGATCTCCTTGGTTCCTTCGTAAGAATAGATGGCTTCGGCATCTGCCACAAACCGCGCAATGTCGTATTCAAGTAATATCCCGTTTCCGCCAAACAATTCCCTGGCATGATCCACAATGGACCTCATCCTAAGGGTGCAAAATACTTTAGCTAAGGAAGCATGCTCATCCAAGAGTTCATCATTGTCCTGCATTTGGGATAGGCGAAATACCATCGTCTGCATAGCGGTCAGGTCGCCGAGCATCGTTACCAGCAAGTCTTGAACCAATTGGAAGCTGGCGATAGGCCTTCCGAACTGGATGCGTTCATTGGTGTATTTCAAAGCCGCTTCGTAAGCTCCCCAGGCACAGCCCACAGCTTGCCAAGCAACACCGGCACGGGTCATCCGCAGCACTTTAGCGGTGTCTCTGAAAGAGTTGGCTTCCTGAAGTCGGTCGCTTTCCGGAACTCTACAATTTTTCATTGTAATCAGGGCGTTTTGGACCGTCCGTAAAGCCATCTTATTTTCCATTTTCTCGGCATGGTAACCGGGATTGCCTTTCCGTACAATAAAGCCCTTTACCTCATTGTCCTCTAGGTTCCTCGCCCAGATGATGGTAAGGTCGGAAAAGGTGGCATTGCCTATCCATTTTTTCTGACCGTTTATAACCCATTCATCCCCCTCTCTTTTACATGTCGTAGTCAATCCGCCCGCAGCACCCGATCCTACCTCCGGTTCGGTTAAGCCAAACGCACCGATAATTTCAAGTTTTTGCATTTTCGGGAGCCATTCCTGCTTTTGTTGTTCCGAACCGCACAAATAAATGGATCCCATCGCCAGTCCGCTCTGCACGCCAAAAAAGGTCGATAGAGAAGTGTCGACTCTGGCCATTTCCATCGCGACAAAACCTTCCAGTAGAGCTGATTTTCCCGCACATCCATAGCCCTGATAGGTAAGACCGGCTATGTCCAGCTCAGCCATTTTTGGTATAATATGGTGGGGGAATTCAGCTTTGTTCCAGTATTCGTTGGCAATGGGACGGATTTCACGGTTCATGAATTCCCGTACCTTTAGCTGGATTTCACGTTCTTCGGGAGTAAGGGTGGATCCCAATTCATAAAAGTCTCCGTTTACCTCTGGAAGTTCCCTCTTTTTGCCTTTCCCGCCCTTCATCATCTTCATCATTTTCCCCAAATCCTCCTCGCTCATGCCCGAGACAATTCCCATCATTTCATTGAGGTCAACTTTCTTGGAAAGCTGTTGAACTTGTTTTAGGTCAATGTTCTTTAGTAATGATTTTATGGTCGAAAATGATTTTATAAGGTTGGCCATTTGCTTTGGGTTTAATGATGGAGCGGGAGGGCTTACCTCCTGCAGATAATTAAAAGGTGAATCTTATGGATAATGCTACCTCATCTCCCCAGAAACCGACGTCATTACTTATGTTAAAAGCCGGTTTATAATCCAATCCAAGATTTATGGGTGCCTCTAAAAATTTATAGTCCAGTCCGATGATCCCATCCAAGCCAAAAACTGTATGGCCGTTGCGGTTATATTTCCAATTGTGATGGCCTCTGTTACCATTCCATGTACCAATATGTGCTCCGCCACCGTAGAACCACCTCAGTCCGGGTAAATCGTTGATGTCTTGGTGGACTTCGTACAATCCAGTGATGACTAAACCTTGCCACCGGGTATGGAGAATCCCTTCTAGGGCAGCTCTATCAGAGAGAAAATGTTTTACACTTAGTCCATTGCTTACACCCGCCCTCAATCCTACAGCTGTTTGATAATCCTGGGCTATGGCATCTGGACCAAATGCGGTAATGAACACTGTAAAAACTACTAAAATTGATTTTTTAAACATGCTGTTGAACCTTATATTGATCGATTAATAATTAAATACGAGGATACCTTGGGGGTGGATACAGAAATCCAAAGGAACATCGTGTGGTTCTGAAGGAATTTTTTCTTCGGGAGGGAAAAACGAGATGCCCGCCTTCACGACTTCCTTTGGTAACCGGGACAGAAATTTATCGTAAAAACCCATTCCGTAACCTAATCGCTGGCCTTTCAAATCATATGCCAGAAGAGGTATAACTACAACTTGTATCAATGATTCGTCCGTTGCATGGGCTGCAGCCGGAACGGGAATGCCATAGCTGTCGAAGCTTAAGCCTTGATCTACACCTAACTGGACTGTCATCATGTCCCGATTTTTCAGATCTGATACAGATGTGTAAACCGACTTGTTTTGTTGTAACAGTGTTTCAATCAATGGCCAAGTGTTAATTTCGTTCAGCCGGTTTATGGGTAAGAAAATGTGAATATGTTCAATACCGCGATGGGTCGCTAGGTATTCTAGGAAATGTAGTTTTATCTTCGCCGACATTGCTTCCCGGCTTGCGGCATCCATCTGACGTCTCTTTAGTTTGTATTCCTTTCTTAAGTCATTTTTAGATTGCATCTTTTCTCAGGACAATAAAATCGAAATCTAGGGGGTCTAGGTGGGCGTAAAGCTTTTCTATAAATTGGGGATCTTCTAAGTAAAAAGAAAGAAAGTTAAGTTTTCTTTCTTGGGGACTCCCTTCCGGGAACAATATCTTCTTCAATTCCCTCATTCGCGTTAAAGACTTATCAAGATGTCTCTCTTCAGCTTTTCGTAATTTCCTGGCAAATTGGTCCAGAATCTTTACAACGCGCTGCTGGGCTGCCATGGCAGAAGGTTGCAAGGTAGGGTCTGCCACTTGAGCTTTTTTTCCTACCTGCTCAAGAATTTTGGATAGTTCTTCTTTTTCCGCTACCAGGGAGATGTCCTGTCTTGCATGTTGTGTGACGTAGTCCTTTTTCCACAACTCGTAATCCATGAAGATGTCCCGGTCTTCGAGCTTCAGTGACTGCATCTTTCGGTGGGCAACTGTGTCGACGATCATCACGAAGTTCCTCGGCATGATGGCCGGTAAGGGGGTTTCGTAATATTCAAACACAGGCTTTAACTGTAGCCAATAAGCTACCTCGGCAGGCCCGCCGAGATAGGCAATGTTTGGGAGAATATATTCTTGGTATAACGGCCTCATGACTACGTTGGGGCTGAATTTTTCCGGCGACTGATCAATCAGGTCCAATATTTCCGATTCTGAAAAAGACAGTTCTGTGCCGAGAACGATGTACGCGTCCCCCACCTTCTCAATCCTCTCCCTCAAGCTCTTGTCCAAATAAAAAAAGTTTATTTCGCGTGGAAATATCTGCGTGTTATAGCCCAATTGTTCCAGTTTTTTTGACTGAGAATCTACAAAGCCTTTGGCTGTGTTGTTCACCACGTCGTCCTTGATAACTGACTTGAAGAGTGTCTTAAACTCTTTTGCGTTGGCATCCACAACAACAATCCCCTTATCTCCAAAAAGGTGGTTTACATAATGCCGGACTGCACCGGCTAAGGTCTTTTGCTCAAGATATGCCCTTTTGAAAAATTCGGGTGCGAAGGCAGCTTCTTTTAGGAGCTGTCTTATACCTTGGTCAAGCTCAAATTCCCCGACAGCCCCTTTCTGGCCGGTACTCCAGGAGTAATTTTTCCCGTCCAAATAAAAATGGTTAATCTCTTCAAAATCGTGGTCTTCCGAAGCCATCCAGTAAACCGGTACAAAATTGTAGGAGGGATAGGCTTGCTTTAATTTCGTCGCCAGGTTGATGGTCGAGACTATTTTATAAATAAAATAGAGTGGTCCAGTGAACAGATTGAGTTGATGGCCTGTCGTCACCGTAAATGTGCTGGAGTCGTTTAAACTGTCAAGGTTGTGCTTAGTCTGTTCGGATATTTCAAAGCCCTCATATTGGGATTGTAGAGTACTCGTTAAGATTGTCCTGCGGCGGTTGTCGAATGATCGCGCTTCGATGATCTTTTTAAAATTACTTAAAGAGGGGAAAAGATGATAGAATGGTTTCAAGTTTTCGTTTTGTTGGATATAATCCAGAAAAAGAGGGGAAAACTGTCCGGTACAGTCCGCTTCAATGGTAGATTTGATCATTTAAATATCTTTTCAGGGAAATCGGTATAGTCCTAAGGGGTAATAAAAGTAAAGTTATACAATTTAACCTATATACATGAAAGGGGGAACGATGGTTTATTAAATTCGAAAATACTTCGTAATTTCACGGATATTATGATAAAATACGAGGGCTTCCATTTGGATAATGGTCTCGAGGTTTTGGTCCATGAAGACCCTACCACTGAGATGGCGGTGATGAATCTATTGTATAAGGTAGGTTCTAGGAACGAAAGGCTAGGAAAAACAGGACTGGCGCATTTTTTTGAACATTTGATGTTTGGAGGATCCAAGAATGTACCGGTTTTCGATCGGGAGCTAGAGCGGGTAGGAGGGGAGAGCAATGCTTTCACCAACACCGACATCACCAATTATTACATCACCCTCCCGGCGACCAACATCGAAACGGCTTTTTGGCTCGAATCAGATCGTATGCTTCATCTCAATCTCAGCAAAAAGACCATTGAGGTTCAGCGGAAGGTAGTCATAGAGGAGTTTAAACAAAGGTATCTAAACCAACCTTACGGCGATGCCATGCATAAGGTAAGGGATTTGGCTTTTGATGTTCATCCTTATAAATGGCCCACTATAGGAAGAAATCTTCAGGATATCGCTGACTATGAAACCATCGATGTGGAAGAGTTTTATTTTACCCACTACCGCCCGGACAATGCGGTGTTGGTGGTAGCGGGTAACGTCAGCGTCGAACAAATCAAGGCATTGGCCGAAAAGTGGTTCTCCGGCGTTCCAGCGGGCCATCAACCGCAGACTCTAACGCCCACCGAGGAAAGGCAAACGCAAAAAAGAAGCTTGACAGTTCATGCTGAGGTAGCTACTGATGCCTTGTACAAGGTGTACCATGTTCCTGGTAGGCTGCAGGAGGGTTATGTGGAGGCAGATTTGATTACCGACATCTTGGGGTTCGGGCGTTCTTCCGTTCTAGAGCAAAAGCTGGTAAAAAACACCTCTCTATTTGCTAACTGCAGTGCCTATGTGCTGGGGAATGTGGATCCTGGGTTAATGGTATTTGCCGGAAAGATGGAGATGGGCCAATCAGCGGAGGATGCGGAGAAGGCGCTCGATGAGGTGATAGAAGCGTTTAAATTTTCTCTCGTCAGTCAGGAAGTAATTGAAAAAGGTAAAAATCAATCTGAGGCCATGAAGTCTTACGATTCAGTACAATTGCTGAACAGAGCGATGAATTTGGCTTATTATGCTCACCTTGGGGATGCTAATTTGTATCAGGTGGAATATGAGAAAAAGCTGGCCGTTGGTCCCGGAGATATTGCTTTATGGGCAAATCAGATTTTGGTAGAGGAAAATGCGTCGGTTATTTATTATAAAAAGATGTCTTGAGACTTCAGATATGAGAATAAAGTAGATCCAAATTTTGGATCTTCGGCTTTCCTGCCTTCGGGTAGGTAGGCAACTTCTGACTATATTTCTAGCAACAAAAGTATACGTATGGTATACTAGGAGTATACTAGGAGTCTACTATGGGTGTACAGAGATAGCGATGGAAAGGTAGCGGGTTGGCGGAGGACAGGGTACAAGGTATCAGGAACAAGAACAAAGAATAAAACAAAAAAAGTATCAAGTAAAATCAGGATCTGCCAAGCTGGATGTTGAAGGTGGCTAATTTTATTCGAGCGTTTTGTGGGAGTAATCCGGGACACCAAAATTTCAGTGCAGTTTTTTTACTTTAATGATTAATATAAAATGTGTAATTTTAGGATAGGATTTGGTTACGATGTGCATCAGTTGCAGGCAGGATTAGAGTTCTGGCTGGGAGGAATTCGAGTGGAACATCACAAGGGTGCCTTAGGCCACTCCGATGCAGATGTGCTGGTGCATGTAATTTGTGATGCAATTCTTGGTGCCGCTAATCTAAGGGATATTGGTTATCATTTCTCCGATACTGACCCAAAGTATAAAGGAGTCGACAGTAAGCTCTTGTTAAAAGAAGTCATGCGGATCGTCAGAGCAGAAGGGTACGAATTAGGAAATCTTGACACGACGGTTTGCTTGCAAGTTCCCAAACTCAATCCGCTGATCCCGGAAATGAAAGCTTGCCTGGCGCAGGTGATGGGGGTGGACGAAGCCCAAATTTCCATTAAAGCCACAACTACCGAGAAATTGGGTTTCGTCGGCCGTGAAGAAGGGGTGTCGGCTTACTGTGTGGCACTTATTCATAAATTACAATAGCGGTGGCCAGAGAGGTTAAAATTATTATCACAGAGGATGGCTCCCATTCTCTCTACGTTCCTGAGATCAGGGAGAGTTACCATTCCTCTAACGGTGCATACAGAGAAAGTATCCATGTATTTTTGCTATATGGATTGGAGGCATGGGCGGCCAGAAACGCGGGAAAGCAGCCAATAAGGATTTTTGAAGTGGGTTTTGGGACGGGATTGAATGCCTGGCTCACCTTGGTATGGGCGGAACAAAACCAGGTGCCCGTGCTTTATCATACCATTGAACCCTTTCCTTTGGAGGAGGATATTTATAAGCAGCTTAATTACGGCGAAATGGATGATGCCATCTGGCATTTTAGGCCTTATTTGCAACGAATCCATAAGCTCCCATGGGATGCGGGAGGAGCTGTAACCTCTTACTTCAACATGAAGAAGGAGACAACCACTCTCCAGGAAGTCGAACTTTACCCTACAGATATTGTCTATTTTGATGCCTTTAGCCCAAAGAAGCAACCTGAGCTATGGGGAGCTGATATCATGGAGAAAGTCGTAAATTCGATGAACGACCAAGCGGTTTTTGTCACCTATTGTGCGACAGGAAAATTAAAGAGGATGTTGAAAGACCTTGGGCTCTCCCTGGATAAAGTGCCGGGACCGCCTGGTAAGTTGGAGATGACCAGGGCTTGGAAGTTTTAAAGACTCATCGGGTTATGTTTTTTCTTGGCGAAATTTTTCTCTAAATATATATCTTAAAAATACCGGGCCGTAATAGATATATCTTCTCCACATCCTCTTTGGTTCCTTGAAAAGACGAATGAACCACTCCATTCCTATATTGATCCAAAATTCGTCTGGGCGTTCGACGGTGCCTGCATAAAAATCAAATACAGCTCCAATAGCGCAGGATACTCGGGCATCAATCTGGTCTTTATGCTCGGCGAGCCACTTTTCCTGTTTAGGGGCAGTCATTCCTACAAAAAGGACTTCCGGGTTAAATGCATTTACTGCGTCCACCATTTCTCGGTTCTCTTCCTCACTGAACGATGGCTTGAAGGGAGGGGAATAGAACCCTGCTTTAATAGCTGGATAGTCCGAAGCCAGCTTTTCCTTTATCTTTCTCAATGTTTCTTCTGATGAACCCAGAAAGAAACATTTACCTCCTGTTATGTTTAGATCATAAGCCAAATGATAAAACAAATCAGCTCCGGCAATTTTACTTATCTTCTTTCCCGACAAAAATTTTACCGCTGCAACCACTCCGACTCCATCAGGAAGTAATATATCGGAATTCAGTAATGCCTGTTTGAACTCGGGGTCTCTTTCAGCGATGCAAAAAGAGTATTGGTTAATGGTATTGATGAGCAATTTCTTGGATGCAGGAAGTTCTCTTAGCGTTCCAGAAAAAACGCGATATTCCAAAAACGGAACCTCTAAATTCGTCATTTACAAGAGTAGTTGAAATTGATATACATAAAGGTAACTTTAAAAAATTGGATTTTAAGAACAATTTATAAAATCATTTAAGGCTGCCTAAATTAAGGAGTATTTAGTTTAAAGATTACTGATTCCTATGAATGTGTATACGTTCCACAACCTGAGGATTAAATACACAAAAAAGCTGTTCGGTACATAAAGAAAGCAACTAAAAACTTGTCGATCATTTAATAAATTCGCAATAAATAATCTTCATCATCTAAATTAACATGTTGAAGAAATAAAATTAGAATAAAATAATGGATTACGATCCTTCTACAGTTTATAATGCGTTTTGATTTAAATATTTGGTGATTTATGATAGCCAAACAACTCTTAATTCCAAACAATCATAAATGATGCCAATTCCATAATAATTGCTTTTTCATCTTTTTTGAATTATTATTATTCCTCATCGATAATATCGAAATGATTTTATCCATACATAAAAATATAGGGTTTTGCAGAATATGAATTCATTAAGTACCATATATTCTAAAAATATTTACTCTTTTGATTATGAGTTTTTAATTAGTTCAATATTAAGTCTTATATGTGCTTTAAAAGTTTTTATATAAAGATAATTGGCTAGTTTTTAATTTAATAAGCAATGGCTTTCGGCCGACCAATTAGTCAATGGATAGTTGAGGAAGGGGGGAGATGGTTTTTCGGATCATCCTGTTTGGTTGGGGAATTATTGAAACAAAAGCATTTGGCATGGTATTTAAATGGCATGAGTCGTAAAGCGATTACCCACTTGCTTCTTTTAGTGCATAAAAATAACATTTAAGTAGCCACCAAACACTTAATCTATGATACCTAAAAATCTTAGAGACTATCTCTCTTTGCCCTTGCTCTGCTAATTTTAGAGTAATAATTCCTTTTTTTTAAGCGCTCGTTATCCTCATTAGAATAACTAATAGGATCGGTATGGGCTTGCCCCATCTAAAAGTTGGTTTTCGACCCAATTGCCCCAAATCTTCTTGATCATCCCAAACCGCAATTCTCTTGGCTTATTGCGAATTCAGATAAAAATGAAAAAAAAAATACAGTTATTCACCCTAATTCTTTTTCTATTCCTTCAATACAATTACAGTCTGGCGGCCAGATATTATTTCTCCGTCTCCGGTGACGATTCAAGGACTTCAGCTCAAGCTCAAAACCCCTCAACACCTTGGAAAAGTATCAGCAAATTAAATGCTATTTTCGCCTCGTTGAAGCCTGGGGATGAAGTTCTTTTCAAGAGAGGAGAAACTTTTTATGGCTCTATCCACATCAATGCTTCCGGGTCTCAGGGTCGACCAATTACTATTGGCGCCTATGGATCAGGGGACAAGCCCATTATCACTTCCTTGGTTTCTCTAAATAATTGGACCAGCGTGGG
>Ga0209075_1002198_pt1 | contig 17453 bp, 13 predicted proteins | sample Stecom2011_FD_187523 | JGI IMG/M metagenome (GOLD analysis project Ga0209075, IMG submission 187523) | Agricultural soil microbial communities from Utah to study Nitrogen management - Steer compost 2011 (SPAdes) (version 2) | ecosystem: Environmental > Terrestrial > Soil > Agricultural land...
CTATTGATGCGGGATTCATCCCGCATTCAATAATTTAAGACTTTATAACATTAGCCGTTTTAACGGCTTTTTTCAACAATTAGAACAAACTTTATCATTAAAATTTTAAGCACAAAAGTGGTTAAATTCATCACTCGATTGTTCAATAAGTAAGGAATGAATCTCTACCCAACTTTTGAGACTGATCCGAACTTAAAAAACCGAATTAAATCTATTAAAATTAAGTCGCTATTCCTTTTATGTACAGGATTAAGTTATTTATTATTTTTCAAAAACTCAGTAATTTCTGAAGGCTCTGCTCTATTTCTGTAATCAGCATCTAGAAAAGCATAGATAATTTCACCATTTTCACCGATCAAAGATGCGGCTAAAGGAAGTTCGTTTGATACATCGCCATTATATCCATTCATATCAAATGCTTCATCATACATTCTAGCAACTTCGTCTGTTAATTTGAAAACGATACCGTATTCTTTGGCTACTACTTGCTTTGCGCTTTCTACAATTCCACTTTCTACAACAGATTCTATTCCTTCTTTGTAAGCTCTTTTTTTGTTATCGTCTGCTTTCAACGCAAAATTTGCTTTCTTTTCCTCTAATTTCGACTTCAAAGTAATATTTAAATCCTTACCAGTAGCGAAATAATTTAAAATCTATTTCCGGGCAATAGGTTTGTGCTGTAATGGGGCGCGGTCCAGAAAGGTTTCTGGAACACAGATGCAAGCAACACGGATAATCACGGATTTCTTGTGTCATGAATCCTAAGTATTTTTATATCTTGAAGTTAATAACGCACCATATTTCATAAAACTCTTTTTTTATGGAGGATTGAATTTTAATTCCAATTTTACTGGTAAAATATCCGATAAGCTTTGGTGTTAAAAGCAGTTTCTCATTTAAAACCTATCTTCTTCTTCCGGTATAATTCATCGCTTCCCCCTTCCCAAAACCATAGCTAATTCCAAAAGCAATTTGTCTTTGGCGTTGACCAAAACTGTAGTTTTCAAAAGTATCTTGACTAACGAAGTTTTCACGAATGCGGGATTCGAAAACATCACGAACAGAAAGATTAAGCATAATTTTTCCTTTGAGAACTTTTTTACGTAAGCCAACATCTAAGGTCGTATAACCTGATGTTTCACCTTGCACTGTTTCATAACCAGACTGTGTTTTCACGGTAAATTCGAAATCAATATCATAAGGCAATTTGAATTTTGGTGTAATTCCTAAAGACCATTGACTTCCTGAAAAATCGAAAGTTTGATTCTGAAACTCTCCCTTGCGATCAAAATAATTCATATTGAAATCCGCTGAGATGGTTAACCACTTTGTTGGAATATATTTCCCATTTGTTTCGAAACCAAGCTTTGAATTTGTGCCAACGTTATACGGACGAACATAAACTGTGTTATTTTCAATTGTTGAAACTCGTTCGATAACATCTTTTGTGTATTGGTGATAAAGACTTGAACTAAAGGATGCTTTCCCTATTCTATAAATACTGGTTAACTCATAAGAATCAGTATATTCTGATTGCAGATTTGGATTTCCTGCACGAATATTAAAATTGTTACTGATGTTAAAGAATGGATTCAAATCCCATAATCTAGGTCTGTAAATTCTCTTCGAATACCCCGCTTGAAAAGATAGTTTGTCTGAAACTTTATAAGAAGTATGTAGAGTAGGAAAGAAATCAGTAAAGTTTTGATCATTTGACTCTTCTGTATTCACAAGAAATGTACTTAAATCGGTGTTTTCAACCCTTACACCACCTTTAACACCCCAATTTCCTCTTTCGTAGGCTCCAGTAGTGTATACTCCCAAAACTTTTTGATTGTATTCGAAATTGTTGGTTTGATTTTGATCGGTTACATATTCACCGCCTACAAAATCTTCAACTAAATAATTGTTTGCGACATTGTTTAAAGCGTATTGTGAACCCAGTTCAAGTGTAAAAAACTTAGTGATAGGGTTTATATAATCAACTTTAAAAGTATAGTCTTGTTTCTTGAAGCTAGTTGCTGTTCGCTGGTCACCATTCAGATTTAATCCATTCACTTCTCGTGTTGTAAAATCAGAAGATTGGTCTTTTCCAAAAAAACTACCTAGCCCCGAAATTTGTAGCGTATGCTCTTTGTTATTTTTGAATTGTTTTTTGTAATTCAAATCGTATTGCCATTTTGGATTGATGGCATCAGTCACTTCGTTTCTTGTCCAGCTAGAAATTAAATCTCCATTTCCATCTGTATATTCGAAAGAGGTTTCTGAAGGTTGATCTTCCATTTCATAGGCGAAGTTTCCTGATAAGGTCAATACATTGTAATCGTTGATATGATAATCTGTTCCCAATGTAATATTGAAAAAAGCTTCATTTCTATAGTTTTCCCCAATACTTGAAATCGTTTCTTCAGTAATTTTATTAAGGTTTCGTGACTCCGAGAATCTTGGCATAGAACGGTAACCACCACCCAATTGCGTAAATAAATTGAACTTCTCTGTTCTTCTGTTCAAACTTAATCCAATGCTGTGATTAGAGGGATATCCAGTATTCGCAGTTACAGAACCGTTCCAACCTTTCTTTTCTTCTTTTTTTAGGATAATGTTCAATATTCCAGCAGTTCCAGAAGCTTCATATTTCGCAGAAGCATTGGTAATCACTTCAACGCTTTCAATCATATCTGCGGTAATGGTTCCCAAAGCATTACTTGATTCATCAGCCAACACAGATGGTTTTCCATTAATTAAAATTTGAACACCTGCACCACCACGAAGACTGATTTCACCATCGATACTGACATTTACAGAAGGTACATTATCCAGAACTTCTAATCCGCTCATTCCAGTACTGCTCAAATCTTTTCCTACATTAAAAACACGTTTATCCAGTTTGAAAACCGTTTTAGAAACTTCACCTCTAACTTCTACCTCTTCCAAAGACTGACTTTCAGATTCAAGTGTAATGGTTCCTAAATCAAGAACTGAATTTTCTATTTTGAAATCAGAAATTATACGCGTAGTATATCCCATAAAACTAATTTCAACGAGAAAGTCATTTTCTTTGGTCGCCAAACGAAACTCACCTTTATCATTCGTTGTTGTACCTACAAATACATTTGCTGTATCTATGTCTTTCACAACAACTGTAGCATAAGGTATGGGCTGCTTTGTCTCTTGTTCAATTAAGCTTCCCGAAATTATAACTTCCTTCTCCTGTGCAATCGCAATTCCTGTCGAAAGAAACAAAATAAGGACTAGTGTAATCTTTTTTATGGCGTTTTTCATTTTTTTAATTTTAAATGAATTAATGAGTCTACTGCATATTTTCCTGGTCCTGAAACTATCAGCGTAACGAAACCTATTAAATAAAGGAATGCTTTTTCAAAACCTGAAAAGCCGTCGGCAAAATGAATATAGAAAACAGCTACTGCCATAGTGATAATCAAAGGAATTAGAGCTAAACGCGTGAGCAAGCCAAAAACCAATAATGCCGAACAGAAAACTTCTGCAAAAACGGCTAAAATAAGAGATACTGTGACCCCTAAACCGAAAGGGTCTGCAAAATGAATTTCACCGCCTTCGATGAGTTTTACCCATTTCGACAAACCATGACCTAGAAGCATTGCTAATCCTAAAGAAACCCTTAGAATTAGCAATCCGACATCTTTTAATTGTATGTTGTTTCTTAGCATTCTCTTTATTGTATTTGAATTACGTTACAAATCAATACAATTATGCTTGAATAAAGAAATAAAATCCGTTGAACAACATATTAAACCCTGTGAAAGGAACAACAGAATGTATTTATCTGGTCGGGAACACATAAAACCCTATATCTTGGTCACTGTTATTTTCTATGAATGAACAGAAAACCCAATGCTTTCTACAAAAATGTTGTTGGAAGCTTAGAAAATGTCGTTCACCATAAATTTTAACGAACTAAGCTTTCTATTCCTTACTTTTACAGTCATGATTATGTCTAATTTTAAAAAAATAACCCTAAAGGAGATCATATTTCAAATTGCTTTGAATCTTATTATCTTCATTTTTTTTGCATTCGACCGTCGGCATCCAGAAATTGAACTATTCAAAATCTATTTCTATTTAAATTATGCGATACCTGCGTTGATCATCAATTATATTTTACTTCCGAAATTTCTTTATAAAGGAAAATACTTTGGATTTATTTTTTACGTTTTAGTATTGATTGGCATCATTATTTTCATTGAAGAAGCTGTTCTAGAACAAATCTATTATCCAGACACTCGGGGAAGAAAATTTCTTGGCGTATTTAGGAATTTACTGGGTACAGTGCCGACATTAACAGTATTGGTGAGTTTCAAATTCGCCTGGGATTTACTAAGAAATCAAAAGCAAATAGAGAAACTAAAAAGCGCTGCAAAAGAAAGTGAGTTACAGTTTCTAAAATCTCAAATCAACCCCCATTTCTTGTTCAACAATTTGAATAATGTATATGCTTATGCGGTTGAACAATCGCCAAAAACACCTGAAATTATTCTAGAGTTGTCTGCTGTTTTAAGGTATATGCTTTATGATTGCAAAGCTGATTATGTTTCTTTAGAAAATGAAATTAAACAAATTAAAAGTTACATTAGTTTGAGTGAACTTCAAATTGAAGACAGAGGAAAAGTCACTTTTAAAACGAAAAACATTTCCAATACAAAACGCATAGCTCCTTTGATTTTAATTGTTTTTATTGAGAATGCTTTCAAACACAGTTCATCAAGTCAAAGTGATGAAATTGAAATTGAAATTTTATTGGAAGAATTGGAGAACGGAACTTTAAAGTTCCAATGCAAGAATACCTATAGAAATCAGAGCAATACCTCTAGTTTAAGTAGTGGAATTGGTTTAGAAAACGTACAAAAAAGGTTACTTTTACTTTATCCCAACGCACACGATTTAAAAATAACGACAATTGATAATGAGTACTTCATTGTAGATTTAATCATTGATTTAAATAAAACCAACTCAAAATGAAATGTATAATTATTGAAGATCAATTGCCTGCACAGCGAATTCTAAAGAAATACATTTTAGATTTTGAAGCTTTACAATTAGAAGCCGTGTTTAACAATGCACTGGAGGCAATTGAATTTTTAAAATCCAATGAAGTAGATTTAATGTTTTTAGACATTCACCTTCCTAAAATATCGGGAATTGACTTTTTGAAGTCCTTAAACCAACCACCACAAGTGATTTTTACAACTGCCTTTTCAGAATTTGCATTAGAAGGTTATGAATTAAATGTCGTTGATTATCTGTTAAAACCCTTCTCCTTTCAACGATTTGTGCAAGCCGTTTCTAAAGTTGAAACAAAAAAACAATCTGAGGCTAATCTTAATGACGACAGAGGAGATTCCAAAAAGGATATTTTCATTAAAAGTGGATTTGACCATATTCGAATCAAATTAGACGACATTTCCTATATCATGTCTGACGCAGACTACACAGAAATTCATCACGACTCAAACAAATATCTTTCCTCTGAAACATTGCGATTTTGGGAGCAGACATTGCCCACAGATCAATTCAGTAGAGTCCATAAATCATATATTGTGAATACGGAAAAAGTAGTGAAGGTTTCTGGAAATCAAATTTACTTGGAAAACAAGAAGATTGTTCCAGTAGGTCGAGCATTTAAAAATGAGTTTATCGAGAGATTTTTAAAATAAATTCCTCCAGACGGGATCTTTATCAAAAATGAAATAATTTAAGCTTTATTTCCTGGCAGTTGGTTTGCGCTGTAAAATGGAAAAATTCATTTTTTCGGTTTAATGTGATTTTCATAAGAGTTCTTTTATTCTCTATTATTCAAACTTAAAATAAAATTTGAAGCTTAAACAGTTTTCGACTCATATTACAAGCTTAATAAAACCTCCTCCACCACTCCTTCACTATACCCATTCACCTTCTCATGACTCGGCATCCAGCCTTTCAAAAATCGCATGAAATCTGCAACGGCGATGGGATACATTCCCCTCCACTCCTGCTCTAGTTGTTGAAATTCGGCTGGAGATAGCTTTTCTTTACTCGCAATTTTAAGCTCCATAAAATAGAAATCTAACGCTTCCGATTCATGCTTTTCACATTCTTCTCCCGAAAGACAACTCCCTAAAAAATAAGCCACGTCTTTCATTCCACAACCGCCTCCAACATATTGAAAATCGACGGCGGCAACTGAGTTTCCATCATTCGAAAAACAGAAATTGGCCACTTTGGCATCGCCATGAACGAAGGTTTGATATTGACAATTGTTTAAGATTCTATCTATGACTTTGGCTTTATCTTTTAAATCGGAAGCTTTCATTGAAGCAAATTCATCAGGACGAGTGGCGAGATGCCAATACGTTCCTATTTCCCATAATCCTTCAGGCTTTTCATTGAGAAATGTAGCATGAAAATTCGCCAACCATTTTAGACAGACTTTTACATCTAGAATCGTTAAACGATGTTTTCGAAGAGGATATTGAGTATCCAAATCTTCCAAAACAATCCACTGGTCTTCATCTTGCGAAAATGAACCTAAAAACTGTGGAGTTCGGCAATCACTTGTACAGCGCTGATTGTAATTTTCATACCAATTTGTTTCAACTTGATAGGATTTTACCTTTCTGTTGTGTGAAATGTTGGTATTCCACCCTCTTGGATGTGCTTCAACTTCATTTAGAGAAATGTGTTTAACCACAACTGTTTCAAACGCTGCTCCGTCCAATTGAATTCTAGCGATTTTTCCATATCCACTCCATAGAGATTGAATGACTTCAATTTCATGAGCTTGTTTTGCGTTGGTTATTTTAAGCAGAAATTCTTTAAAATCGGATTGCAACATTTGATTCTATTTAAAAACGTTGAAGCACAAAGTTAACCATTTTGAAATGTCAAAGCTTCAATGATTAGCAACAATATACTAGTAGCAATCCATTAAAACTCTTCCCTTTTCTATAAAGTTTTCTAGTGGAGCTAATTTTTCCTCCTCGAGAATAACTTTTAATTCTTTCAATACTCCGTCTCTCATTTTTAATGATCCACAAATCATGATGCTGCCCTTCTTCTTGAGTAAGTAAACCACTTCTGCCCTATTTTCAATGACTAAATCCTGAACATAGCGCTTATTCCCCTCATCTTTTGATAGTGCGAAATGGAGTGTATTGAATAATTCCGTGGATTTGTTGTGTTGGATAAATTTATGGTACAATTTAAAACTCAATGGATTTCTACCGCCTAAGAAAAAGGTTTTTTTCTGCTTCGAATACATCGAGGTCATTCCCAGGAAAGGAGCAATTCCCGTTCCGTTGGCAATCATCAATACATCCCCCTTTTTAGGTAAATGAAAGGATTTGTTTTCTTTGATATAGGCAGGAAATGAGTCTCCTACTTCTTTTTCAAATAAGTAAGATGAACATTCCCCTAGGTGATGCTTTTTGATGCTCAGTAAAATATTACCTTCTTCTGTTTTTCCTATGGAATAGTAACGGAATAAATCATCTCCTGGAGGAGCAACGGCTAGTAGATCTCCAGATTCAAAATTTTGATTTTCCACTGCTTGTAACTCTAAGGTGAAAGTCAAGGCGTAGCCATCATCAACAATTTGCTTTTGGTGAACGGTGAAAGAGCTTAAACTGACTGGTTTTCGTTGATTTTCACTTGGAATTTCAATATTTATTTCATGGCGCTTTTTCCATTCCTCAATGGACAATGAAAAACTCATGTAGGAACGACCGTCAATTAATGTGGGCGGTGTAGCGACTTCAAAATCACTGTGATTTGATAGTCTTGAATGAATATCAATTGCAAACTGACAGAATTTCGGGTAGATCATTGAACCAAATCCAATAACATGCGTTTTCAATTTGTTTTCTTGCGAAATAGCATTGATTTTGGATAGAAAATTCCTTGCATTAAAAGGCGCTTCTCCATCGCCATAAGTAGAAGTCAGAATAATTAAATGTTTTGCCTTTGGAAATTCCTGATAATGATTCATCTCTGAGGTAAAGACTGAATTTCCAGATTTCAGCAAAGCGGCATGAAGTGTTTGTGCAAACTTACGTGTTGAACCGTTTTCCGAACCGACCAAAACAATAAATTCCGCATCCTTTGGACCGACTTTATTTTTGGTTTTCGATGACAGTCTTTCCCATGCGATCTTGGTTCCTGAGTACATGAAGTACAGTAGATTGATTGAAATTATGCCCAAAACAACTGCCCAAATCCAAGCGCCTTTTCCAGTGTGTAAGGTCAAGGACAAAGCTGTTAAATTTTGCACCCAAGTTGCATTTTGCTCACTTACTATTTGACCTGTAAATTGATGAATTTTCAACTTTGCATCGCTTAACTCCAAATAAAAATAATCCGCTTCGTCTTCTGAAAATGGAAACTCTAATTTTTTGACCGCAGATAATTTTGTTTTTTGAAAGATGGGAAATTCAGCAAGTGAAATTTGCTCTGCTTGATTTAAAACATGTTCCTTTTCAATGGGTAAAGCGGAATCGAATTGCGTATTTAAAAACAAAACTGTTCCTGAAAGAGACATGATGACGATGGGAACAAATGTCAACCGTCCTAATAAAGTATGGTAATAGCGAACACTACTCTGTTTCTTAATCTTTGCGAAAATATGTTTTAGTCCGTTGGTACGCTTAATGACCAGAGCAATTCCTGAAGTCGCCATCAAAAAGAGCAGGAAAACGGTAATTCCCATAAGTACTCGTCCAGTATTGTGAAGAAAAAGTGACCTATGAAGTGTTGTTACCCAAGAATAAACCTCGTTTTTCGGAGGAATTTCAGCCAATTTATCACCTGTACTCGGATGAATATAAAACGCTCCATCTTTTTCTTCATCAAAACCTATAACATCAATTTTTACTGCTTTTTCATCATCAACAGCCAAAGAAAAAACTTCGATATACTCCTCTTTTAATTGAGGAACAATTTCAGATAAACTTACAGTATCCGCTGCGACTTTATCGCTTGGGGAATTAATGTGCTTGGCTATCGGTTCAGTCGAGAGAATAATTCCGGTTACCGAAGCAATCAACAAAAAAACACTAGAAAACACTGCTAATAGCAAGTGACTGGTCCTCCAAAACTTAGTCAACATCGTCTTTAACCTGGATTATTTAGCAACAGAAATTAACCTTACTTGACGAATATATCCATCTTTACCTTCAAATTTACCCAGTTTCAATTGCGCACTCGTTAAAGGAACTACAACATCCTTTGTATGATAATTTTTGTCTTCAACCGCTGTTTCAAATCGTAAATCATAGCCTTTGTCAATGTATTTTTCCGCAATCGAAAAAGTGACTACAGCGCGTTCTCCGCTGGCAATTGAGGCTCCTGTTACACCATCCAATCTGGGTTGATGCCTGTTTTTGTCTCTAAACGCATACCATGACTTAATGTCAGGATACCATTCATGGTCATCTCCCAATACCCGAAGCGTTTCAACATATTCTCCCTTAGCAGTGACAATAGAAACTACTATATATGCTCCTTCTCCTTGGTAATTTTTAAGTTGAATCAAACATTTGTAATCTCCACCTAAAGTTTGCGCTTTTCCTTCAAAGCTTCCCAATACCAACATACCTAACATGAATACAATTACATTTCTCATTTTGCTTACTTTAAAAATTCTAAATCATCTTCTAATAATTCATTGCTTTTGGCCAGTTCATAAACCGACTCATCAAAATCAGTCTTAATTGATTTATCTGCTCCTTTACGCAATAAAAACTTAAGGAAATCCGTGTGATCACCTTTCATTGCAGCCAATTGTAACGCTGTTATTCCGTCTTTATTCCTAGCGTTGATGTCCACACCAGCATCTAATAAAGTATTGACCAAGAATTCATTTTCAATTCTTGTAGCTAAATGAAGGGTTCTATTTTGAACTTCAACTCCTTTCGTAACAGAAATCTTAAAATACTCTGTAAAAAACGATTTGTTTTTTTGCTCGTATGTAGCAACCAAATGCGTAATCAAATTGTCACCTGATCGATCTACCAATTGAAAATCAGCTCCGTTTACGATCTGTTGCGCAGCTAATTCTGAATTTTTATTTCTGAGCGCGAAAGTCAGCAATGAATGTCCTTTTTTATTCACCAAGTTTTTATCTTTGGTTAATTCATACAAGGCGTTTATTCCAACTTTATTGTTTCTTTCTGCGGCATTCATCAAAGGCGTATTCCCTTCATTATTTACCTTTTGAAGGTCAACATCTTGTTCAATAAAATAATTGAAAGGTCGCTCATTTTTATTACCAGAAGCAAGATAATGCAAAAGATTATTCCCTGAACTATTGATTAAATTAGGATCTAATCCTTGCCCTACTAAGTATTCAAAAACTGGAAGTTCATTAGAAAAGCGTCTTTTTCCTCTGGCAGCAAAAAACAAAGCATTTTCATTATTTTTATTTATGACTTTAGGATCTAAGCCTTCAGCAATCAATTGATTTAACAAATCGATATTTCCTTGAGCACTGGCATAATGAAAAACTGTGCTTTCATTCTTATCCTTAGCACTAATATGCAAACCATTGTCTATAAAATATTTGAAATCCTCCACATCTTCAACATGTTGCGCTAAGTAATGTAGAATTGTAGCTCCTGTTCGATTTGGAGCATTCAATTTTAAACCATAAGCTTTAAATAACTCATAGATTCTTTGATCTGTAACACCGCCCATTGCAGTATAAGTTTGCAAATTATTGCCTTTGTCATCTACAATGTGAATATCAGAGCCTTTTTCCATTAAAACTTTCGTCAATTCATAATTTCCTCGATGGGCTGCCCACATTAAATAATTCCTAGCATCATGCGTGATTTTTGTCACCTCGTTCCCCTCTATATCCAATAAAAACAAGAGCGTTTCTAGAGGAGAATTATTCAAAATAGCATACGCGGTTGCATCAAAGTTAAATTCAGAAAATGCTACAGGATCATTTCCGTTTTTTATTGCCTCTTTAACTTGCTTAATGGTTGTTTCCTCATCCCAAAAATCATTGTGCAGAAAAATATTCTGTTGGGCGTTTACATTGAGTATTCCTAAAAATAGGAAAGCACTGATTATTGTCTTCATACTAATTAGATTTATTCTAAATAAAGCAAAGGTAGAATAAATATACGTCCAAAAAATAGATTTTTAAAAAATACCATAAACAGGGTATTTTGCCCAAAAGTCAATGATTACCTACATTTTGGTATTGCTCCTCCGAGACACTCGCTCTACCTTTGCAACTGTTATTTTTAATTAATCTAAATAAGAACAATGAAAAAAACTTTACTTTATACTGCATTATTTTTTGCTGGAACGCAATTTTTAAGTGCTCAATCTACACCTGAAACGGTAAGTATTGGAGCAGGATATTCAAATGAAACTTGGTACAGTTTAGAAAATGGAGATCAAGGTTCGAAATTGGCCAATGCATGGGATTTATCCTTCGACGTAAGTGGTTTTGGAACTTCAATAAGAGCAAATAATGGAAACGGGGTTTTAATTTATCCTTATCCAAATGGTGATATTACCGATTGGAATAACGTTGATACAACAGGGTTGATTGGATGGACACCAAATTACAACGACGAAACGACATGGATTAATGGCGCTTTAGACAAAAATGTTAATCCAAACGATCCTTTTGATGTGGGTTGGGGTATTTATGACATGAATACACACATTATTTCTGGAGATTCAATTTTCATTGTCAAATTAATGGACGATTCTTACAGAAAGTTACGTATTGACAATATGGCCAGTGGGGTTTTCAACATCACACATGCCAATCTCGACGGTACAAATGAAGTCCAAGCAACAATCAACAAAGCAGACTATCAAGGCAAGCTTTTCGGTTATTATTCAATTCAAAATGAAGAAACTGTTGATCATGAACCAGTAACGGTTGAAAACTGGGATTTATTCTTCGGCAAATACACTGGTTTTATTCCAACTCCATACAATTTGACTGGAATTATTGCAGGACCAAACACCGAGGTCGTTCAAATTGATGGCGTTACGGATGTTGCCAACTATAACGATTGGGGAGCCGAAACATTTACTACTGACATCAGCACAATTGGAGCAGATTGGAAGGAATTCGACATGGGAACTTACGAATATAATGTGGTTAATGACCGCGTTTACTTTGTAAAAACACAAGCCGGAGATGTTTGGAAAGTCATTCCTACAGGATTCGGAGGAAATTCAAACGGAAACTTTGAGTTTACAAAAGAAAAGATTTCGGCTTTGTCAACAGATGAAAATGGATTACCTAATGCAGAAGTCTTGGTTTACCCTAATCCTGCTTCAGAAAGTGTTTCATTGTTGCTCAACAACATGATTTCTAATTCAACAGTTGTGGAAATTATGAACATGGAAGGAAGACTCATGTACGAACAGGTTTTTGTTGAAGATTCTAACTTTGATGTGAAACATATTCCAGTTCATTCTTTCGCGCCAGGTGTTTACATGGTGAATGTTACTTCTGGAAGTAAACAATTCAATCAGAAATTGATAATTCATTAAAAGATCTATCGGGAAATTATGCCGTAAATTAAAATTGTTTTTCCCTCCATTGTCATACGGCGCTGTAATGGCACGCGGATGACGCGGATAATCACGGATTTCACCATTGGTGAATTAGAATTGTAGCGGATTTTAATTTTACCATAATAGCAAGTTGATTTTTTTCTTTCAACTTAAACACAATGAATACAAGCACTTAGATAGAAATTATTACTAGTTAAAAGTTGAGCTTTTCAAAAGCACAAGATTTACGAAATTCTCGAAAAACAAACATTAAAAAATAAATAATAGACAAAAAATAAGTTATGAAAAAATTACTCTTTATCGCCTTAGCTTTTACAAGCACAATTGCCTTTGCTCAAAAGGATAAAAAAGAACAAGACAGAAAATCGATTTTAGCAATGGAAGGTTGCTATAAGGTAACTTTCGATTTTGCAGAGACTTTCTCTCCAGATACAGGATATGTGAAATATGATAATTATTCTTCTCACGGAATTGAATATGTTTTTGCCATAGAAAACGAGCCAGACTTCATTTCTCTACAGCATATTTTAGTGGTCAACGACACGTTTATCGTAAAGCATTGGCGACAAGATTGGTTGTATGAAAATCAAACGATTCTAATGTATGACAAAGACAGAACTTGGAACAACAACGAAATTTCTAAGAAAGAAGCCAAAGGAACTTGGACGCAAAAAGTTTTTCAAGTCGATGATAGTCCTCGTTATGAAGGATACGGAACTTGGGTTCATGTCGACGGAAAGCACTACTGGGAATCTGTAGCAGATGCACCATTACCAAGACGAGAATTAACAGTAAGACAAGACTACAACGTTACCAAACGTCACAGTCGCATGGAACTTACAGAAAACGGTTGGTGGCTAGAGCAAGACAATGAGAAAATTTACCGAGACGAAAATGGAGATGACCATTTAATCACTTGGGAAAAAGGGCATGAGATCTTCACCCGTGGCGACTACAATTGTCAACCAGCAATCGATTGGTGGAAAGAACACCACAGGTTCTGGGCAGATGTTCGAACAGTATGGGGAAAAACAATTGCTGCAAACAAAACGATGAAATTCGAAAGAAAAGTAGACAAAAAGTTGATGTATGAACACTTGTTTGGTCTTGGAGAGCAATTCAAAGGAGAACAATATGATCAAGCAGCAGCACAAAAGGAAATTCAATCTGTAATCAACGCTTACCTCAATCAGAAATAATCAATTCATAATTCAGAAATAGTAAGTATTGATGTTGTCTAAACTTTCTGTGTTAGAAAAGAAAATAACTCAATATCAAACTCAAAAACCAATAAGGGTTGACTATCAAAAGAAAAACAATGAATACAAAAGCGAATTTTAAAAACATCTTCTTTACATCTATTTTACTATTGTGTTTAAGCACCTTTGTTAGTGGTCAAACCATTACGGTGATTTCGCTTGAAGATAGTCAGCCCTTACCTGGTGCTCGAATTGACATTCATTTGAATGGTCAAACTCATCACTACAGTACGCAAATCAATGGGGAATTTAAAGTCAATGAAACTTTAATCAATAAAAAGTTGAGCATGACCATTTCATTTGCAAGTTATGAAACGAAGCGATTGGAGAATTTAGTTATTTCAAAAGACACCACAATTGCTTTAGCTTCTTCCGTTAAAGAGTTTGAAGAGGTAGCCATTACCGCTCAATACAAATCACAAGTAGTTGAAAAAGCAGTACACAACATTAAGGTTATTGATCGTCAGAAAATTGAAGCCATGGCGGCACAAGACTTAAAAGATGTACTGACTAACGAATTAAATGTTCGATTGGGGGAAGACAACATCTTGGGCAGCAGTATGCAATTGCAAGGAATTGGCGGGGAAAACGTAAAAATTCTTGTCGATGGTGTTCCTTTAACCGGAAGATTAAACGGAAATATCGATTTATCTCAAATTCCATTGGAAAGCATTGAACGCATTGAAATTGTTGAAGGTCCACTTTCTGTTAGTTATGGAACGGATGCTTTGGCAGGAACCATAAATATCATTACAAAGAAGAATCAAGCCCGAAGGTTTGAAGTAAATTCAAATAACTATTTTGAAAGCAGCGGAAAAGTGAACAATACAGTTTCATTGGGTTGGCAGCTTAAAAAACATCAAATTCGATTAGAAGGTGGTCGTCACTTTTTTGATGGTTGGGACCCTTCTCATAAAGCGTTTCATTTTGATCCTCATCCAATTGCTGATAGTTCACGTGTGATGCAATGGAATCCGAAAGAACAAGTTTTTGGTGGAATTAATTACCGTTACAATAGAAAAAACACCTTGTTCAATTATAGCGGACAACTTTTTAATGAAAATATAATCAATCGAGGAATGCCTCGTCCACCTTATCAACAAACAGCCTATGATGATTATTATAAAACCACACGAATAAATCAACGTGCTAATTTTCAATACCGTTTTAAAAACAACTACCGTCTTTCATTTATTGCGGCTTACAATGGCTATTTCAGACAAAAAAACACGCAAATTCGTGACTTAACAGAAATAAGCGACGTAATTTCAGGGAACCCTAATGATCACGACACTTCATCTTACCACAGTTTTATTGCGCGAGGAAGGTTCATTCAAACCAAAGTCAACAGCAAAATTAATTACGAAATTGGTTACGATATTCTTTACGAAATTGCCAATGGAGAACGAATTTTAGACCAACAACAATCCATTGGAGATTATGCACTTTACGCCACTGCAGAATATTCTCCATTCAAGTCTTTGATTATTCGTCCTGGAATTCGATATGGCTACAATTCAGAATATAAATCGCCTGTGACTCCTTCAATTAATATCAAATATGATTTCTTTGAACGTGAAAAGCAGCAAATGAGTTTACGTGCTTCCTACGCCCGAGGATTCCGCTCCCCCTCCATTAAAGAATTACATTATGTTTTTGTAGATATTAACCACAATATCGTAGGGAATCCAAATCTAGAAGCAGAATATGCCAATCATTTCAACCTTTCTATACATCAAAATGTTCGCTTAAAAAAGTTGAAACTGAAAAATAAAGTGGTTTTATTTTACAACGACATTCACCAGTTGATCACCTTAGCACAATCCTCAGCCACAGAATATTCTTACTTCAATTTAGACAGATATACAACTACCGGATTACAAGTAGAAAGTAATATCAATTACAAAGACATTACAACAGGAATTGGGTTGGGCTACATTGGAAGGTACAATGATTTAAAAGCGGATGATTCGAAATCGATCAACTTTTTATTTTCGCCAGAGGTCAAATTTAACCTCCAATACAACTGGAAAAAAGCAGGAATTCAGACCGCTGTATTTTATAAGTACACAGGAGTTTTACCCAATATCAGAACCAATGAAGAGGGAGAATTGTACGAAACACAAATCGACGATTATCACATGACAGATTTAACAATTTCCAAATTTGTGTGGAACAAAAGATTGAAGTTTACAGCAGGAGTTAAAAACCTGTTTGATGTGACTTCAATCACAGGTTCTGCAAGTGGCGAAGGAGCTCATGCTGTTAGCTCTGGAAGTGTGAGCATAGGCATGGGAAGAGTTTATCATTTAGGAATTCGACTTCAACTTAATTCAAAATAAAATTATAGAGAGATGAGATTAACAATACTTTTTATCAGCACTATTTTATTGACTTCTTGTTTAAAAGAAGAACGTCCAGTTCCTAAAAGAGAGGCTGGAGATATTATTTCCAATCAAGTAAGTATAGGCTCAAAATATGAATACCAAGCCTACTTTGATCTATCGACCAACCAAATGACAGGTAAAAACTCAAAAGACATTTGGGACATTGGTTTTGAGGCAGGAGAAAATGGGAGTCGCGTAATCATCAATACGGCGAGAAACATGATGGTATATAGCACAGACAAAACAAATCTTGCAGACATTACCAGTGAGAATGGCTATATCACAAACCCAAAATTCGATAATGCTACAGGAAACTTAGATTCAACAGGAATCGGGAATTGGCAAGATGGTTTTGTTCGTATCATCGACATGGGATATTCTGCAGCAGGCTCACCTATTGGTTTTTATAAACTGAAAATCCTCGATGTTACGCCTACTACTTACACTTTTGAATTCGCAAGCATTGCCTCTACAACATCAACCTCCGTGACGCTATCCAAAAAAATGGAATACAATTTCACCTACTACAGCATGCTTGACAATGCAGAAAGAGAAGTCTCTCCTAAAACCAAAGACTGGGACCTCGTTTTCACGCAATACATTCATCAATTTTATGAACCCGTTGAAACCCCCTATTTAGTAACAGGTTGCATTACCAATCGAATAGACACCAAAGTAAAAATGATCACAGCAGTTGACTTCGATGATATTGATTTGGCCTATGCTTCCACCCTAGCCCTCTCCGAAAACACCAATACCATTGGATTTAGTTGGAAAACATTGGTCGGAAACAATTATGAAATCAACACCAACATCTCTTATGTTATTCAAGATCATGAAGGAATTTACTTCAAGTTAAGATTTATCGATTTCTATTCAGAGACAGGCGAAAAAGGAAATCCTGTTTGGGAGTTTGTGGAGTTGTAAAAGCTTCCTTACCTCTTTTAATATACTGAAAACCTGAGCATTTTAAACAAAACATCTAAATCATAAGGCATAGAAAACCTGGTGATTTACTAAGCCGAAACAGCTAAGGTAAATTCTGAAGTCTATTTTTTATTTGGCCACCTTTTCCGCCTGCTACCTATAGTTTGTATTTGAAAACAGACGATTTTTAGAAATTGAATAAATTTTGAGAATTATTTTACTTTTCTTTCTTTAGGAGATGCCATAGCATCAGCCGACAAGAAAAAAAGTTAAAGAAACTCAAAAGAATCAATTTTAATTTTGTTGTGTTTCCAGA